>Ga0209699_100442_pt1 | contig 22983 bp, 19 predicted proteins | sample SynthPrep_1_END__FD_187204 | JGI IMG/M metagenome (GOLD analysis project Ga0209699, IMG submission 187204) | Synthetic microbial communities from Ohio, USA - SynthPrep_1_END_DS7_MetaG (SPAdes) (version 2) | ecosystem: Engineered > Bioreactor > Aerobic > Activated sludge | place: USA: Ohio...
AGCGCATCGAGCACCGGCTCGACGAAGCTGTTGCTGGAGTTGCACACCAGCCCTTCGCTGTAAGGGCCGGCATAGGCCAGGTTGCCGTCACGATCCCAGATCGCCAGGGCCGGGCTGGCCGGCAGCGATTCCATGCCCTCGATGCCAGGCAAGGGCTTCATCCGCCCGCGCAGGAACGGCGCGATCTCACCTGTGCTGCCCGGCTTCTGCACGCTGTAGAACGCGACATCGGCATTGCGGTGCAGGCCGATCAGATAACGCAGGTGCGCATCGGTTTCCCCGTTGCAGGGGCAATCCGGGTCCCAGAAGTGCACCACGCGAATCGGGCCGGGGCCGGCCAGTTCAGGCGGCAGCTTCAGCTCACCCTGACCGAAGATCACCGTCTGCTCGGCATAGGGCCGCAAATAGGCCGCGCCGCTAAGCCACCAGATCAGCACCACGGCACCCAGCGCCAGCACGCAGAAACCCACCACCAGGTGCTTGAAGCTCAAGCGTTGCAGCAGGCTCATGGCTGATGGCCGAACTTGCGCAGGAACTGCTTCTCCATTTCCTGGCAACTCTCCTCGGTAAAGCTGCGCTCGGTGGCCTGCGCGCTCTTCCAGCAGGCCTCGATGGCCGCGCGCTCGCCGGCCTCGATCTCGCTATCCTGCGGGCGAGTCATGATGTAGATCAGCCCGGCGAAAATCAGTACGACAAAGGCCAGGCCGACCAGAAACAGGCCGAGGCAGCCACGGCGCCCCAGCCCGACGTTTTCATCATTCACACTCATCGTTCTTCAGTTTCCGCATTCATCAGTGGATAGCTCGCCCCAACGCCGGGGCGAGCGCCGATCATCAACCTTCAACCAGCGTCCACTGCTTGCTCAGGCGCTTGTCCGATACCGCCATCTTCGTGCCCAGTTGCTGGGCGAACAGCGACACGCGGTATTCCTCCAGCATCCAGCGGTACAGCGTCAGCTCCGGATCACGCTTGCCTTCCTGGGCATGCTTGGCAGCGCGGGCCTTGTATTGCTCCCAGTAGCCGGCCAGTTCACCCGTCCACACACGGTCGCGCTGCACCTGCGCGCCGACCTTGTCCAGACGCTGCTCGATGGCCTTCAGATAACGCGGAATTTCCTTGAGCCACTCGCCCGGCGTCTCACGCACGAAGCCGGCGTAGACCAGATTGGCCAGTTGCTGCTTGATGTCATTGAGCGCCATGGCCTGGGCCAGATCGATCTTGCCCTTGAAGCGCTTCTGCAGGCCGTGGTTGAGCTTGAGAACCTCCAGCACCAGGCGGGCGATGCGCTCGGCATGCGCCGTCCAATCACCGCGCTTGCGCTCGGCCAGTTGCGCCAGTGCCGCGCCGTCGCGTGGCAGCGTGGCTTCGCCCTCAAGGATGCAGGCATCCAGGCTGGCCAGCAGAATGTCCTCGACCAACGCCTCGACACGGCCGATATCGCGATACAGCAGGCCCAGCTCGGTCAGCCCCGGCAGCTTGCCGCGCAGAAACTTCGCCTGCTCGGCCAGTTGCTGCAACAGCAAACGCTGCAATGCACGGCGATGCTGGAAGTCTGCCTCGGCCTGGGTTGGGAAGCGCCCTTCCTTGACCACCCCAGCCTCCTCCACCAAGGCCGGGTAGACCGTCATGGAAAGCCCGGCGATCTTCTGCTGCGCCTTCTCGGCCACTTCGGCAAAGGCCTTGGCCTCCACCGCTTTCGGCTTGTCGCTCTGCTGCGGGATGGCCAGCGCAGCCTGGCTGGCTTCGGCAAAGCGTGCGGTCAGCTCGGCCAGGTCGCGGCCCTCACCGAGGAACTTGCCCTGGGCATCGACCACCTCGATGTTCATCTTCAGGTGGTTTTCCAACCCGGCGGCGGACTCCTGCCAAGCCTCATCGGGCACTCGCGCACCGGTCATGCGCAGCAATTCATGCCCCAGCGCCTGCGGCAACGAGCCCTGGCCGAACACCAGCTTGTCCAGCGCCGCACCGACGAAATCCGGCACCGGCACGAAGTTCTTGCGCAGCGCTTTGGGCAGCCCGCGCACCAGCGCCACGCACTTGGCTTCCAGCAGGCCCGGCACCAGCCACTCGAGGCGCTCGGGGTGCAGTTGCGGCAATAGCGGCGCCGGCACGCGCAGGGTCACGCCGTCACGCGGGTGGTTGGGCTCGAAGTGATAGGACAGCGGCAGTTGCAGCTCGCCGATGCGCAAGGTGTCCGGGTACTGCGCAGCGGTGACTTCCTTGGCATCGCGGGCCAGGGCGTCTTCCTCGCGCATGATCAACAGCTGCGGGTCGGCGGCGCTGCCTTTCTTGTACCAGCTCTCGAAACTAGCAGCCTGGTAGATGTCCTGCGGAATGCGCGCCTCGTAGTAGCCGAACAGGGTTTCCTCGTCGGCGAGAATGTCGCGGCGGCGCGACTTGGCCTCCAACTCGTCGAGGCGTTCGAGCAACTGGCGGTTGGCGGTCAGGCAGCGTACGCGGCTGTTGATCTCGCCACGCACCAGCCCCTCGCGAATGAACATCTCACGCGAAACCGGCGGGTCGATAGGCCCGTAATGCACCGGGCGGCGGCCGACGATGATCATGCCGTAAAGGGTGACCTGCTCGAACGCCACCACCTGGCCGCGCTTCTTCTCCCAGTGCGGCTCCAGATGGTTCTTCTTCACCAGATGCGCCGCCAGCGGCTCGATCCAGTCCGGCTCGATCTTCGCCACCATGCGCGCGAACAGCTTGGTGGTTTCCACCAGCTCGGCGGCCATGATCCAGTTGGGCTTCTTGCGCCCGATCACGCTCGACGGGTGAATCCAGAAACGCCGCTGGCGCGCGCCGAGGTAGTCGCCCTCCTCGGTCTTCTGGCCGATCTGGCTGAGCAGGCCGGCGAGAATCGCCTTGTGCACGGCAGCGTAGTTCTTCGCCCGCACCGCTGCCTCGCTGGCTTCGGCCTGCTGACGGGCGATGGCGTTGACGCGGGTGTCCTTGGTCGGTTGCGGCGCGTTAGCCGTTTGCTCGCCCTGCGCTTCCGAGCGGTTCTGCCCACCCTTGCCCAGCAGTTGCAGATCACGAGCAATCAGCACCAATTGCCGGTGCGCATCGCGCCATTCGCGCAGGCGCATGTAGTTGAGGAAGTTCTTCTTGCACCAGGTGCGCAGCGGGTTGCTGCCCAGCTCCTGGCGTTTTTCCTCGAAGCCACGCCACAGGCTGATCAGCGCGGCGAAGTCCGAGTCCACATCCTTCCACTGCGCATGTGCCTGGTCAGCGGCCTGCTGGCGATCCATCGGTCGCTCGCGCGGGTCTTGCACCGACAGCGCGGCGGCGACGATCAGGATTTCCTCCAGGCTGCCCTGCTTGGCGCCTTCCAGCACCATGCGCCCCAGGCGCGGGTCGATGGGCAGGCGCGCCAGTTGCCGACCGATGGGCGTGAGCTGGCTTTCGCGGTTGACCGCCGACAGCTCCTGCAACAGGTTGAAGCCGTCGCTGATGGCCTTGCCGTCTGGCGGCTCGATAAAGGGGAAGGCCTCGATGCTGCCCAGGCGCAGGTGCAGCATCTGCAGGATCACCGCTGCGAGATTCGTGCGCAGAATCTCCGGATCGGTAAATTCCGGACGGCCGAGAAAATCTTCCTCGCTGTACAAACGAATGCAGATGCCCGGCTCGACCCGCCCGCAGCGGCCCTTGCGCTGGTTGGCGCTGGCCTGCGACACCGGCTCGATGGGCAGGCGCTGCACCTTGGCGCGGTAGCTGTAGCGGCTGATACGCGCCGTGCCGCTGTCGATCACGTAGCGGATGCCCGGCACGGTCAGCGAGGTTTCCGCGACGTTGGTGGCCAGCACGATCTTGCGTCCGGCCATGGGCGCGAAAATCTTCTGCTGCTCAGCGGGCGTTAGCCGCGCATACAGCGGCAGTACCTCAGTAAAACGCAGATTGGCCTTGCGCAGCACCTCAGCGGCTTCGCGAATCTCGCGCTCACCGGGCAGGAACACCAGCACATCGCCTGGGCGCTTGCCCACGCTGCGCTCGTGCTCGGCGATCTCGTCCAGCGCAGCAAGAATGCCCTGATCGATGGAAAGGTCATCGAGCAAACGCTCGCCCTCCTCGTCCACCTCGGCCGCCAGTGGGCGGTACCAGGTTTCCACCGGGTAGGTGCGACCGGACACTTCGATGATCGGCGCATCGTTGAAGTGCTTGCTGAACCTCTCCAGATCGATGGTCGCCGAGGTGATGATCAGCTTTAGATCGGGGCGGCGCGGCAGCAGGGTCTTCAGGTAGCCGAGCAGGAAGTCGATATTGAGGCTGCGTTCGTGCGCCTCGTCGACGATAAGGGTGTCGTACTTTTCCAGAAAGCGGTCGTGCTGGGTTTCGGCGAGCAGGATGCCGTCGGTCATCAGCTTGATTAGCGTGCCGTCCTTGCTCTGATCCTCGAAGCGCACCTGATAACCGACCAGCTCGCCCAGCGGCGTGCCGATTTCCTCAGCTACGCGAGTGGCCACACTGCGCGCTGCCAGCCGGCGCGGCTGGGTATGGCCGATCAGTCCATGCACGCCCCGGCCGATCTCCAGACAGATCTTCGGCAACTGCGTGGTCTTGCCCGAACCGGTCTCACCGGCGATCACCACCACCTGGCTCTTCTCCAGCGCAGCCTTGATCTCGTCGCGCTTGGCGGCAATCGGCAGTGCATCGTCATAGCGCATGGTCGGGATGCTGCTGCGCCGCGCAGTCACCTTGTCGCTGGACGCCTGAAAACGCTCCAACCACTGCGCCAGCTTGGCCTCATCGGGCTGCTTCTGCAGCTCATGCAACTGCCGGCGCAAGCGATGGCGCTCAGCGATCATGACGTGGTCGAGGTTGTTCTGCAGCGTGGCGAGGTCAGTCATCTGGATCGGGCAATCAGGGCAAAGGCGGGATTGTCGCAGATTCGAGCCCTGCCCGCTGCCGGGAGCGTGCGCATAGGGTGGATCGGAACACCGACCACTAGTAGCGCCAGCGAACAGTCCACCAGCCAGAACAAAAGGCGTACTGCTTCGCGGATACGCTCTAAGACGCAGCGACTATCGGCTAGACGCAGCCAGCACCACAATCTGCTATAGAGAATTCCGAGAAAAAACATCTGGCGCAAGCATCCCCAAAATCCTCCAAGGTAGGTATGGATCAGTGATCAATCAGATAGACATCGCGAGTTTCGGTAGCTTTTCAGACCTAGAGTGGAAGAAGACTGTTCGGGACAGCGGGAAGAACGTTAAAAACTTCCAGCAACTGAATATCCTTTACGGACGTAATTACTCGGGTAAAACGACCCTCTCGCGCATATTCCGTGCATTAGAAACAGGCAGACTTCCGCCGAATTACACAGGTTCATCTTTCACCGTCAATGGCGATAAGGGTGCTGTCACCTGCAAGGAACTACTGACGCACGATTATGATGTGAGAGTGTATAATCGCGATTTTGTAGCCGAGAACTTGAGCTTCCTGATCAGCCAAGATTTCAGCGGAGAAATAAAGACATTTGCTATCGTCGGTGAGAAGAATAAAGAGATCGACGACACTATTGCAGCTATCGAAGCCAAACTGGGAAGCATTGAGGCAAAAGCCGGCCTCCGTTTTGATCTGGAGGGAAGAAAAAAAGAGCGTGACCGCACAAAAACCAACCACGATGCTGCCATTAGCGCGCTGGATGGCAAGCTTCGCTCACACGCTGCTGAAAAGATCAAGAAGAACCCCCAGTACGGCGTCCCCGTCTACAACATTGACCATATCAAACGCGACATTACAACCACCAAGAATGCTGGTTTTTCTCCGCTAACGCTTCCAGAACAAGCTGCAAAGCTTGCGCTCCTCAAGCAAGAGGCCTTACCTGACATTACAACCGAGCTTACCATTGCGCTTAGATATGACTCACTAAAGGCTCAAGCCGAACCACTTCTATCCAAATTAATCACGCCGACCAAGCCCATACAGGAGCTTCTCAACGACAGCCTTTTGCAACTATGGGTTAAACAAGGCATCCCTCACCATCGGGATAAACGAAGCACATGTGCTTTCTGTCGACAGAGCTTACCCCATGACATTTGGCAAACCCTTGATGAGCATTTCAGCAAGGAATCCGGCGGCCTAGAAACAGATTTGGACAACATCATCACAACAGTGAAAAGCGAGATATCGGCTACGGCCAACTTGATCACGTTAAGCAGCGATCAATTCTACATGGAGGAGCGCTCTGCCTTCGATACAAACAGACAAGCGCTTGCGAACGAACTGGATATTTATAAAAAAGACTTGGAAGGGCTAAAAAAATCACTCGAGACACGGAAAAATAATCTTTTCCAACCTGCCACATTACCGCCCACATTGCACAACCCCATAGAAATTCAGCAGCATGTAAACGCTATAAACTCTTTGATCTCCACCAATAACAACAAAACAAAAACATTGGAAAAAGACAAGACCTCTGCCAGAGATGCACTTCGATTGACTGACGTATCTATGTTTGCGGATGCAATCACCTACGACACGGAACTTACCAAGATAGCAACTCTCAAGACTAGCGCCGAGACCGCAGACAAAGCTTATACGAATGCGGAAAAAGAAATTCGCAATGCCGAACTAGAAGTCCAAGCCTTACGAAATAAACAAAGGGATGAGCGCAAAGGGGCTGAGCGAGTCAATTTACTGCTCAATAACTTTTTCGGCCACGACGGCCTTAAGCTTGAACCTCGTGACAGCCTTGACAAGGCAACCGTTAAATTTGAAATCACCCGAGACGGCAACCCCGCATACAACCTAAGCGAAGGCGAGTGCAGTTTGATTGCCTTCTGCTACTTTATCGCTAGACTAGAAGACCCTGACAGCAAGGGCAAAGAGCTAATTATATATATCGACGACCCAATCTCAAGCCTAGACGGCAATCATATATTTTTCATGTTCAGCCTAATCGAAAGCTTGATTGCCAAGCCAATAAAAAAAACAGACGGTTCAAACGCTTATCGATACAAACAGCTTTTTATCTCAACACACAATTTGGATTTTTTGAAATATCTCAAACGCCTATCCATCCCAACAAAGAAAACAGCTACCGGAGACGGCAAGACGAAAAGCAGTTATAGCCATGAACATTTCATGATTGAACGAAACGGAGCAGCAAGTAACATCCTACTTATGCCATCTTACCTCAAAGACTACATTACCGAATTCCACTACCTGTTTCACCAAATCTACAAATGCAAAGACCAGGAAGCTGCACGCGTCAGTCACGAGCCTTTCTTTGGTTTTGGCAACAATTTGCGAAAGTTTCTTGAGGCCTTCCTCTTCTTCAAATACCCCTATCATGATGACAGAAATGACAGCTTTGAACGAATTAAGAAATTTTTCGGGGAAGAGGAAGATACAGCCATCGCCCTTGTTAATCGGCTCAACAATGAGTTTTCTCACTTAGAAGCCGTACCAGACAGGAGCTTTAAGCCGATAGAAATCCCCGAAATCGCCAAAGTAGCAAACTACGTATTGGACAAAATATATGCCTCTGACCCAATCCAATATAATTCTTTATTGAAAAGTATCGGAGAATCGGAGCGGACGGATTGAGCTAGGACGAACTCAGGAGCGCTAGCGAACAGTCCGCCAGCCCAGCCAAGCCTTCCATTGGCGTACTGCTTCGCGAGTACGCCCTACAGCCGATAGCAGCCACTCCACAGCTTGCCCTCTCCCCTCACCCGCGCTACAGTCCGCCTCGTCACGGTCAATCCCGTGACCGGGTGTGGTAACCCGTTTTGTCCGGGCGCGGTAGCGCCATAGTCGAGAGCAGGCGCTTTTTTTGTGCCTGCTGTTTTCTCGTGCATTTATGGCGGGCCGTGTGAGGCAGGCTTCGGCCTGGCCGGTTCCCTCGGACGCCGGTTTACCACCCTTGCACGGTCCGCCTCCATTCCGTGTGGTAACGGGTGGAACGCGGCTCCTTAAACGTTCGAGGAGCATAAGGAAAATGCACTATCCCCCTTTTACCCAAGGGCTCCGCCCTGGGCTGCTGGCTGTTGTGTCGACTTCCGTTTTGGAGGTGCTGTATGACCAAGCCTGAATCCGTCGTTATCCCCTTCCCCACGCCACGCAATCCCTTGCACAGCCATGTGGCCGACAACTGCTCGTTACAGTCGGCAGCCGAGTACCGGGCGGTGTCGCTGGCCAAGCTGTTGCGGCGAATGCCAGAGTCGGAGCTGACCAATAGCGCCAGTACGCTGCTGAGCGAATTGATCCTGCTCTACCACCTGGCTATCGCCCAAGCGGCTGGGAGGGTCGAGCATGATTGAACTGCAACAGCACCTCACCCACCTGCCCAGCCATGACGGGCAACCGTCTGCCGAATTCGGCTGGAAGGCTGATTGCCAGGCGAGCTTCGACCACGGCGTGCAAACAGCCCAGGCCTGGCTGGACGACGCCAATAGCGGCTGGCTATGGGCCAATCTGTTGCTGGAGCGGCAGCTGTACCCGCCGGGCGCACAGCGCCATGCCTTCGAACTGGGCTTTCTCAGCCGTATCCACCAGCGCCTGTGCTCGCCGCTAGGCGGCGGGCATCAGGCCTTGCGCACGGAGTTACGGCTTTAACGACTCAGGCGAGGGCATGCCCTCGCATTTTCATTTGGCAACGCATTTTGTGTGCACCGTTCACAAAGCTGAGCAGCGACGGGACGGTGCGCAAGACTTTGCACATAGGGTGCTGGTTAAGATTCGGCTCTGGTACGGATCAGGCCACGCGCTGCCCAGTGCATAGGCCATCGCATGGAGCACGAAGATGAGCGGTTACGTTCCCAATAATCGCAATGAGCGGACACCACCACCAACGCCGCCTTACAACGGCGACTTTGACAAGCAGCCTGCACGTCCCCTCGTGCTGGAAACCACATCCAAATCTAGCGTCCCTGCTTCGGCGTCAACAAAACCGCTTTCGAGCTGCGTCTTTGCCAAACCCATCTCCTTACCTCCCGGTCAGCTTGACTACGAAAAGGTTGTTCCGGCTGAACTAATCAGCAGCTACGGCCACGCTGCAATCATGACTGCCTCAGTAGGTGCCGGGACTACCGCAGGTGAATTGCTACTCTCCCGTGTCGCAGGACAAGTGGCGAGCGCGGGAACCTGGTCACTCCGCGGACTTACTGTTGCAACAGGTAGCGCAGCTGAGGGCACTCTCGCGGGATTGAGCACAATGGCTGCTGGTGTGGCGGTCGGGGTTGTTGGGATGTTATGGCCCAGTCCGATGGGCAACTCCGATCTGTACACGCCGGAAGAGCTGGCTATGCAAGCGGCAAACGCAGGAACTGCAAAGACTCGAGTTCGCTTTCATATTGAACAGGACGCATCTGGCGTATTCCGCGCCTATGGTTTTCACACTGGAGCCCGCAGTGGTTGGGATAGCGTTCCGGTAATCGAGGCGGTTGCCGAGGGCGAAAAGGCCGTTGCCGAGCTAGGCGGTGGTCTATCCCTGGTTTGGACTCCACAAATCGACCGAAGCAAAATTCTGGGCACAACGACATCCTCACCGATAGTTCAGGGTCTGACGGATACAATCTGGATTTATCCCGTCACCGAATCAGCCGACCAAGCGCTAGAAAACCCTGCATATCCTCCAGACTATCGTGACTTCATCATCACGTTCCCTGCACACCCTGGGGTTGAACCGCTTTATATCGTCCTAAGCACCCAACTGGAGAAAAACAAGGCTGCCGGTGCTGCTTATGAGGAGGAGGCCTACAGTGACTTTGAAGCCGAAATGGAGGAATCCGCGCAGCAAGTCACCGTGAAGACCAGGAGCGGTACCCGTACCCGGCTAGATATGATTGGTCGTGATGCTGATGGCAACGTTTCGTGCGTAGAGTGCAAAGCTTCGGAGACAGCCCCATTGACCAGAAACCAGCGACAGGGCTTCCCTGAGATAGAGCAAAGCGGTGCTGTCATCGTCGGCAAGGGCAAGCCAGGGTTCCCTGGCGGAACTGAGATACCACCTACTCGTGTCGAAATCTCGCGCCCATTCCCCAAGATCAACCCATAGCAGGAGTAACCATGTCTGTCTTAGAGGCCGGAACAATCGATATGTGGGGCATTCCGAAGTGGGATCAAAGCAAGGTGGTTCTGGGGATATCCGATCATGTCGGCTGGGAAAAAGAGCAAGAAGGTGAACACCTGCTGATCCTGCAGGAGAAGCTGAATACCTACATTGCCTTCATCGAGAGCGGCGAGATTAATGAGGCCATCCCCTCGGCCCAAGGCAAAGCGCCGATCATCCGTATAACCGGCAAATATCCCCTCTCCGAGCAAGCGGAGCTGTTCATTGATCAAGCAACGGAAACGCTCAAAGACGCGGGTATCGTGTTGGAGTTTGTACTCAAAGCCAGGTAACGCATTCTCTGCCGATGGAAAGGCAGTTGTCGTATAGCTTGAGCAAAGCGAAATCCAGACGCCTAGCCGATAGTGGGATGAAAGCGGCAAACAATAGCTCTTGCTGCGCGCCGTCGACAGCTCGTCATGGGATGTGGAAACAGACCTTGAGCATATTGTCCGTACGCTAGAAGACTCATACCCAGAGCAGACGCAGATTGAATAGCGATGACGCAGGCAGCATGAGCATTGACGATCAGAACATGGTCTTGGCCATCCTCACCCAAGCCATGCTCGGAGCCATTTCCAGCAACGTCCGCATGGTGGCTATCGATCTGGATCGCCCGGTGTGGCCTATTTCCTTCTTTCTCGAAAAGGACTCGGCGATCGACCGAGAGGAAGTCGAGGAGATCATCAGTACCTTCGAGGTCGGCATGATGGATGTCGACATTCCGTGCGGGGGATTCAAAGCCGAGGTATTGGTGATCCCGGTAAGCCAGCCACTCCCCGAATCACCAGGCGTGAAGGTGTTTCTCAGACGCGAAGCGCAGTGACGCAGTACTGCCACGGTTATGCAGAACCGAAGAAGGAGACAGTTTTTTCAACCTGTCTCCTTCCCGTTGCCGCCCTTTTTAGACAACCGCAGCCGTCACCGCCCTGGAACGCCAGGCAAACCCCAGCACCATCAGCAGCCCCAGCCCGGCCATTGCCGCGCCGGCGAGTGAAATCGCCGGGTAGCCCAACCCCGCATTGATCACCGCGCCGCCCAGCGCTGCGCCGATCGCATTACCGAGGTTGAAGGCGCCGATATTCACTGCCGAGGCCAGGTTGGGCGCTTCCTTGGCGGCTTCCATCACACGCATCTGCAGCGGCGGCACGATAGCGAAGCTGGCGATGCCCCAGATCAGGATGGCCACGGCGGCCGACAGCGGCCAGCGCATCAGCACGGTGAAGGCCAGCAAGACCAGAATCAGAGTCCCCAGCGAGACGATCAGGGTGCGGTCGACGGAGCGATCCGCCGCCTTGCCGCCCCACACGTTGCCCAGTGTCAGGCCGATGCCGTACAGCACCAGCATGGCGGTGATGAAGGCGGTGGAGGCCTGGGTCTCGCTGCTGAGGATCGGCGCGATGTAGGTGAACACGGTGAACATCGCGCTAGAGCCGATCACGGTCAGCGCCAGTGCCGCCAGCACCGGGCCACGGCCCAGCACGCGGATTTCCGCCAGTACCCCGTCGCTTTTCGGCAGCGGCACGTTGGGCAGCGCGAACCAGAGTGCGAGCATCGCCAATACGCCGAGGCCGGTTATGCCCCAGAACGCCGTGCGCCAGCCAAGCACTTCACCGAACCAGGCCGCCAGCGGCACGCCGCCGATGGTCGCCAGGGTCAGGCCCATGAACATCGCAGCCACCGCCCCGGCGCGTTTGTCTGGCGCGACCACACTGGCGGCGACGATGGAGCCGACGCCGAAGAAAGCACCGTGGTTGAGCGAAGTCACCACGCGGGCGATCAGCAGGCTGTAGTAGTCGGTGGCCAACGCCGACATCAGGTTGCCCAAGGTGAAGATGGCCATCAGGCCGATCAGCAGGTAGCGCCGGGGAATCTTGCCGGTGGTCAGTGTCATCAGCGGTGCGCCGAGCAGCACGCCCAGCGCGTATGCACTGACCAGCAGGCCGGCAGCCGGAATGGAAACGCCGAGATCGCTGGCGATACCCGGCAACATGCCCATGGGGGCGAACTCGGTAACGCCGATGCCGAAGGCACCGATTGCGAGTGCAACGAGTGGTGGATTGATACGCATGGAAAGGCTCCTCATCTATGCCGCGAATGCTAGGATCCAAACCTTGACGGCGGTAGATGGCATTTCTGGCAAACACCTTTGCTTACGGAGCACAAATGGACATAGGCGGCCGATCAGGTGACATGGTGGTGTTCGCCACCGTGGCGGAGGCAGGCAGCCTGTCGGCCGCTGCACGTGCACTGGGGCTGACGCCTTCGGCGGTCAGCCGCATCATCGCGCGCACCGAGCAACGCCTCGGCACCCGCCTGTTGCTGCGCACCACCCGCGCGATCACCTTTACCGCCGAAGGCGAGGCGTATCTGCGCGGCGCCCGGCGCATCCTTGCCGATATGACGGAGGTCGAAGAAGCCATCGCCGATCAGGGCGTGCCACGGGGGCGCTTGCGCGTGAGTGCCGCGCTCGGCCATGGCCGGATGACCATCGTGCCGCTGGTGGCCGCGTTCAGCGCGCGTTACCCGAACATCACCGTCGACCTCAGCCTGGGCGATGAAGTAGTCGACATTCTCGGCGGCCAGGCGGACGTGGCCGTGCGCTTCGGCCATCTGCCTGATAGTCCATTGACCGCACGAAAAGTCGGCGAAACCGGTCAGGTGGTGGTGGCCTCCCCCGATTACCTGCAACGCTGTGGCACGCCGCAGCAGCCGGAAGACCTGCTGCAGCACAACTGCCTGCGCTTCAACTTCCGCCGCGCCGAACCCAACTGGCCCTTTACCCGCGATGGCCAGGCGTTCTCGCTCAAGGTGTGCGGCAATATCGAATGCAGTAGCGGCGAGGCGCTGGCGCAGTTCGCCCGGGTCGGCGCCGGCATCGCGCGCATCGGCGAATTCAGCGTGGCCGAAGACCTGCAGCGCGGCGATCTGGTGCCACTGCTGCAAGCCTTCAACCCCGACGACCGGGAGCCGATTCATGCCGTGTTCGTGGGTGGATCGGCAATGCCGGCGCGGGTGCGGGTGTTCGTGGATTTCCTGGTGGAACATCACCGGATGTGAGCAGCGGCGATTGCCAGAACTGGAGGCGCCCCTACTACCGAGACACTAGCGCCCGGTGAACCCGTTCTCGGTCACTTCATAGGCGCGCATGTCATTGCGAGTGATCGCCTCCAGGTCATTCCTGACCGCGTCGGCTAAGTCCTGTGTCGACCGAGATGTCGATGAACGTAAACGTGCCTCCTCCAGCCACAACGCGGTGATTATCAAGCGTATCTCGGACTCCTGCTGGAGCTCAGGCCCACTCTTGCGAGCCAGAGGGGACCGCTGCAGCCCGCCAGCGGTCTGCCGGAAAATGGCTGCTGTTTGCGCCTCCGACAACGGGCGCCCGTTAGCCAACTCCCAACCGACGGCCAGGAACAGCGCCGTAGCGCCACTGAGAGAATTCTCCGGTAGGCCGCGTTTCTTCAGCTCTTGCCGGTAAATGGCGCGAGTGCCTGCCGTTCTTACCAGAGATGACGGGTCTTTCATCTGGAACTGCACCGAGACCATCTCGAGTAGGCGCTGTGCGACACCCTCTTCGATCTGGCGGCTCAAATCACCTGAACGAGTAAAGGACAGCGCGGCAGGCTCTTCCGGTCGAGCCTGCACAGAGGTTTCAGACTCGTCATCGTCAGCGCTCTGGCCTGCTGCCTCCTGGGCATTCCGAAGAGCGGCCTGGCCCAGAATACCGTTGCCCCAAATACCGATATTCACCTGTGCCGCGGCAGGGCCGACCAGAAACATAGCGCCCAAGGCGATGGCGTGGATGCGTAGAAGATGCATGGCATATTTCCATTAGTCTCGTCGTAGAGAACTGAGCGACCGATCCCTACCGCTAACAAAAAAGGGAATGAGCACTGGATCAGACCAGCCACACCGAAAATAAATCAGTCGTTTTTCCTGGTGACTCTCGCCCTGGGAAACCCTCACTACATCTGCATTTCCGCCAAGGCTCTGCGCAATGGCGCGTCTGATATCTGTATCGGCCCATGGAAGGGAATGTCCATGTCCAGAACCAGGTACACGGAAGCGGCAATCAGCAGCGCAGAAAGGGCGAACATGCCAATCACCATCGGGTTGTTCGGCGCGCGATAGCCAAAGCTGGCGTAGATCAGCGTCATCCAGGCGACGAGCATGCCGATGAGTGGCATGGGTATCGTCCCTTCGGACTGCTCCACGATTCGCCAACGCTGCTCTATGAGTGAGTGGTACTGCTGACGAAGGTCGCTGAGCATGGTTTCTTGATAACGGGTTTCGGGCTTGATGGCAGCCAGGACCACACCGATATCATCCAGAAACTGAGTAGCGGGGCTCACTCGATGCTGCAGTGCTTCATCGCCGCGATAAGGATTGGCGAGAGCGTGCTCCACGTAGGCGGCCAGGTGCTGACGCGTGTCCTGCGCCTTGTCACCGTAGGTCTTCAGTGTTCGATCGAAGATGATCAGGCTGGTCGCATAGGTGTGCATGTTGCTGTCGATCGCTTCGAAGGTGTTCTTGGCCGAATTGATCATCAGGCCGAACACCAGCGAGGTCATGACCACAAAGATATTGGCGACCAGGCGGACCACTGTGTTGGTTTCTTCATCTCGGTGACGAGCCGAGAGTTTGGGGTACCAATGCATCATGAGCAGGGATGCCGACAGCAGACATACGAAGACACCCGCAGCGATCCAGACCGATTCCATATGTACGCCTTTTCGCTATACCGCCAGAAGATCGTGGCTCAAAACGCTGAAGCGTCAACTCGGATGCTTCGACCTTCAAGTCCACTTTGATCACTGCCACGCTCTACACGTGCTCCAACATCCGCGTACTGGTAGCAGCACGGAGAGCGTCATGGACGCGCACTCACGCAGCATGGGTGAGATCGAAAACAGCCTCCCACAGTTCAATCACTCGGCACCCTGCTGCGCCAACCCCGCCAACAACTTGCCGTGCAATTCATGCAACGTGCGCTGCTCGGCAGCGGTCAATCCTGTCAGCACACGCTGCAGATTGGCCACATGGGCCGCGAGCATACCGTCGATCAATTCGAAGCCAGCTGGGGTCAGCGCCACCAGCACGCCACGGCGGTCGGACGGATGCTTGCGCCGCTCGATCAGTCCGGCCTTTTCCAGGCGATCAATACGACTGGTCATGCCGCCCGATGAAATCATCGCGCTCTCGTACAACGCCGTGGGCATCAGTGCATAGGACTCACCCGAGCGGAGCAAGGTCGCGAGCAGGTCGAACTCCCCGGCCTGCAAGCCGTGCTCGGTGAAGAACGGCAGCAGGTGATCACGCGTGATCACCTGGCTGAGCTCGCCCAGACGGCCGATCACCGCCATGGAAAAACCATCCAGATCTGGCCGCTGTCGAAGCCACTGTTCGGCTGCCAATTGTGCGCGGTCTTGCATGTCGCCCCTTTTATCTTGCCATCAAGATACTTTTCAAAAAGAATGTTTTCATCGTAGCGCATTGCCCCTCAGGAGACAGCTGCATGCCCGGCTCCCAATTTCGTCCCGTTCTCGCCTTGTCACTATTGCTGACCATCGGTGCCCTGATGGGACTGACCAGCATCCTGGTGAAACTGGCCGGCAATGTCGGCTGGCCGGCCATGGCCTACCTGCTCTGGAGCTTGCTGGGCGGCGGTTTGCTGCTGTTGCTGTTCACCTGGATACGCGGCGAGCGCCCCGGCATCAGCCCCGGGTTGCTGGGTTATTACCTGGCCTCGGGGCTACTCAGCATCGCGGTGCCGAATGGTTTGCTGTTCAGCTCCATCGGCCATGTCGGCGCCGGATTCGCCTCGATGTGCCTGGCCTTCCCGCCTTTGATCACCTACCTGCTGGCCCTGGCCTTGCGCATGGAGGGGCTGAGCCGCATTCGTCTGCTGGGCATCTGCATCGGCCTGGCCGGCAGCCTGCTACTGGCACTGGGCAAGCTCAACGCAGGCGACAGCCCCCTGCTGTGGGTGCTGGCGGCACTCTGCGTGCCAGTGTTTCTGGCGCTCGGCAACATTTACCGTGCCCGCTACTGGCCGCAAGGCGCCAGCCCGCTGTCCCTGGCCCCCGGCATGCTGCTCGGCGGCGCGCTGCTGCTGGTACCGCTGGGCCTGTTCGGTGTCGACCTCGCACCACGTCTCGAAAACAGCACGGCAGTGGGCCTGCTGGCCCTGCAGATGCTGCTGTTCGCGGCCGTTTATGCGCTGTTCTTCGTCCTGCAGAACCTGGCTGGCACGGTGTTTCTCAGCCAGATTGGCTCGGTGGCGGCAATCACCGGCGCCGCCATCGCCATTGGCCTACTCGGCGAACAGGGCAGTCTGAGCATGCTGCTGGCCGCGCTGTGCATCGTCGTCGGCGTGCTGCTGGTTGCCTGGCGCGGTGCGAAGGAGTCACAAGCATGAAGCGCCAGATCTTGCTGCTCATCGCCATCGTCCTGCTCGGCCTGAACCTGCGTCCGGTGCTGGCTGCCATCGGACCGTTGCTCGACCATATCCAGCTCGACACCGGCCTGGATCATGTCGGTGCCAGCCTGCTGACTAGCCTGCCGGTGGTGATCATGGGCCTTGGCGCTCTGGCCGCCGGCCTGCTGCGCCAGCGCCTCGGCGAGCGCAACGGGATTCTCTTCGGCGTACTGCTGATCGCCCTCGCCTGCCTGCTGCGCGGCGTGCTGCCGGACTCCAGCACCTTGATCGCCACTGCCTTGCTGGCTGGCGCCGGGATCGCCTTCGTCCAGGCACTGCTGCCGGGCTTGATCAAGTCGCGCTTCCCCACTGACAGCGGCCGCCTGATCGGTTTCTACAGTTGCGCGATCATGGGCGGCGCGGCCTTCGGCGCGGCACTGACGCCCTGGTTGGCGCACTCGATAGGTTGGTCATGGGCGCTGGCGAGCTGGACACTACCTGCTCTGCTCGCTGCCGCATTCTGGTACCGCGCCGCGCCTGCGCAGGCAGTCGCAACGTCGAGCGAGCTGCCGCGCCTGGATGTCTGGCGCTCACCAAGGGCCTGGCTGTTGATGAGCTTCTTCGGCATCGGCACCGCCGGCTACACGCTGGTGCTGGCCTGGTTGCCGCCTTACTACACCTCACTGGGTTGGAGTGCGCAGGCCAGCGGCCTGCTGCTGGCTGCGCTGACGCTTTGCGAAGTTGTCGCGGGCCTGCTGGCATCGAGCCTGCTGCCACGCTACCCGGATAGACGTGTGTTACTGGCGGTGGTCTTGCTGGCGCTGCTGGCCGGGTTGCTTGGCCTGATGCTGGCACCGCTGCAACTGGTGGTGCCGATCTGCATGCTGCTGGGCATCGGCATCGGCGCGCTGTTCCCACTGTCGTTGGTGGTGGCCCAGGATCATCTGGATGATCCGCGCCAGACCGGCGACCTGCTGGCCTTCGTGCAGGGCGGCGGCTACCTGATCGCCGCCACGGCTCCATTCCTGGCCGGCCTGCTACGCCAGTACACCGACGACCTGCGCCTGAGCTGGCTGACCATGGCTGCCGCTACCGTTGTGTTGATGGTCATGGCAGCGCGCTTCGCCCCTGGCAGTGGCCGGTTCCAAACCCGCCCTATCCTTGGCCTGTAGGCCGGTTTCACGAGCGTAGCGAGTAGCCTGCGGAACCAAGCCAGGGCTGGCACCACGACGCCCCTGAGAACCCTGACGGCGTACTGCTTCGCGACGACTGCATGGGTGCAGGAGCTAGAGCGACGCAGGAAGCCAAGCCGAGTACGCCCTACCGGCTGGTGGCCTGGCGCGGGACGAAGGCACCCAGAGATGAACCGTAGGGTGCGCCGTGCGCACCGACTCGAGCCCCTGCCAGCGCGTGGTGCGCGCGGCGCACCCTACGAAGGTGATGCAATGAAAAACGCCACCCGAAGGTGGCGTTTTCATCAGCAGGGCCGAATCACTTCTTGCCCAGCTTCTTCAGCTCTTCGTCGCGCAGTTCGCGACGCAGGATCTTGCCGACGTTGGTGGTCGGCAGCATGTCGCGGAACTCGACGGCCTTGGGTACCTTGTAGCCGGTGAGGTTGGCGCGCATGTGCTCCATCACCTGTTCCTTGGTCACGCTCTCGCCCGGCTTGACCACCACGAACACCTTGATCGCTTCGCCGGATTTTTCGTCCGGAATACCGATGGCGGCGCACTGCAGCACACCCGGCAGGGTTGCCAGCACGTCTTCCAGTTCGTTCGGGTAGACGTTGAAGCCGGACACCAGAATCATGTCCTTCTTGCGGTCGACGATACGCAGGTAGCCGTCTTCCTGGATCAGACCGATGTCGCCGGTCTTCAGCCAGCCTTCGGCGTCGAGGATTTCGTCGGTGGCTTCCTGGCGTTGCCAGTAGCCCTTCATCACCTGCGGGCCTTTCACGCACAGCTCGCCGATCTCGCCGATCGCCAGTTCCTGACCGTCGTCGTTGACGATCTTGCACAGGGTCGAGGGCACCGGAATGCCGATGGTGCCGAGCTGGATGGCGCTGAACGGGTTGACCGTGGCCACCGGGCTGGTCTCGGTCATGCCGAAGCCTTCGCAGATGGCGCAGCCAGTGACTTCCTTCCAGCGCTCGGCGGTAGCCAGTTGCAGGGCCATGCCGCCGGAGACGGTGAGCTTGAGGCTGGAGAAGTCCAGCTTGCGGAAGTCTTCGTTATTGCACAGGGCAACGAACAGGGTATTGAGGCCGACGAAACCGGTGAAGCGGTACTTGGCCAGGTCCTTGACCACCGCCGGCAGGTCGCGCGGGTTGGTCAGCAGGATGTTGTGGCCACCGATCAGCATCATCGCCATGCAGTGAAAGGTGAAGGCGTAGATGTGATAAAGCGGCAGTGGCGCGATCAGCACCTCGCAACCTTCATTGAGGTTGGCGCCCATCAGCTCCTTGACCTGCAGCATGTTGGCCACCAGGTTGCGATGGGTGAGCATCGCGCCCTTGGCCACGCCAGTGGTGCCACCGGTGTACTGCAGCACGGCGATGTCGTCGTTGCTCGGGCTGGCCTCGGCGAAACTTTGGCCACGGCCCTTGGCCAGGGCGTCATTGAGTTTGACCGCCTTGGGCAGGTTGTAGGCCGGCACCATCTTCTTCACGTGCTTGATCACGGCATTGACCAGCAGACGCTTGAAGGTCGGCAGCATGTCGCCAACTTCGGTGACGATCACGGTCTTGACGCCGGTCTTGGGTACGACCTGCTCGGCCAGGTGGGCCATGTTGGCCAGGCAGATCAACGCCTTGGCGCCGGAGTCGTTGAACTGGTGCTCCAGCTCCCGTGCGGTGTACAGCGGGTTGGTGTTGACCACCACCAGGCCGGCGCGCATGGCACCGAATACCACGACGGGGTACTGCAGCACGTTAGGCAGTTGCACGGCGATGCGGTCGCCGGGCTTGAGATCGGTGTGTTTCTGCAGGTAGGCGGCGAAGTCACCGGAGAGTTTGTAGATCTCGCCGTAGGTGAGCGTCTTGCCCAGGTTGCTGAAAGCAGGCTTGTCGGCGAAGCGTTGGCAGGACTCTTTCAGTACCGCAAGGATGTTCGGGTACTGATCGGGATTGATTTCGGCAGCAACCCCAACGGGATACTTGTCCTTCCAGAAGTTTTCGGTCATGGAAGCCCACTCCTAAGCAACAGCTGATCTTCACCGCGCGAAGGCGGTTGTTTGTTGTGTGTATAGCTCGCTTTTCCGCTGACCCCAGGGCCCGGAAGCGCGCCGAGAGTAGCAGCTTTGCCAGAGGCCGACCAGCACCAACCATGGCCAACAGAGTCGTTAAAGTGACCAAAAAAGACTACAAAGTCACAAACAATCTTTATCTTCGCAAACCCGCAAAAAGCCTCTAGCTCGCATATTGCAGCGCATAGAGCCTAGCTCGTCTCTGCCGGTGATGCAGCACTGGGCTGTGTGAAACACGCGAAGGTAGTTACTAAATCACAACAATTGGACTGCCCGATGGCAGCTGAGGCGGGAAAGCCCCTCCCCCTGCAGTAGGGAGGGGCTTTGGGTCAGGCGATGTCGCGCAGCTCGCGACGCAGGATCTTGCCAACCGGGGTCATCGGCAGCGAGTCCTTGAACACGATGTGCTTGGGCACCTTGTAGCCGGTGAAGTTTTCCTTGCAGTAGGCCTTGAGTTCTTCCGCGGTGACACCGCCGTCACGCGGCACCACGAACAGCTTGACCACCTCCCCGGATTTCTCGTCCGGCACACCGATAGCGGCGCAACTGGCGACCTTCGGGTGGGCCATGACCACATCCTCGATTTCGTTGGGGTACACGTTGAAGCCGGAGACGATGATCATGTCCTTCTTGCGATCAACGATGCGCACGAAACCGTCGGCATCGATCACGGCAATGTCGCCGGTCTTGAACCAGCCTTCGGCATCGAGCACTTCGGCGGTGGCTTCTTCACGCTGCCAGTAACCCTTCATCACCTGCGGCCCCTTGATGCACAGCTCGCCGCGCTCGCCCGTCGGCAGCTCGTTGCCGTCGTCGTCGATGACCTTGAACGCCGTGCCCGGCACCGGAATGCCAACGGTGCCCAGGCGCGCCTTGTCGCCGTAGGGGTTGGTGCTGGCCACCGGTGATGTCTCGGTCAGGCCGTAGCCTTCGACCACGGTGCAACCGGTCATCTGCTGCCAGCGCTCGGCGGTGGCCTTGACCAGCGCGGTACCACCGGAGTTGGTGACCTTGAGGTTGGAGAAGTCGAGGTTCTTGAACTCGGGGTTATCCATCAGCGCGACGAACAGGGTGTTCAGGCCAAGCAGCGCGGAGAACTTCCACTTGCCCAACTCCTTGACGAAGCCGGGGATGTCGCGCGGGTTGGTGATCAGTACGTTGTGGTTGCCGTTGACCATCATGCACATGCAGTTCGCGGTGAATGCATAGATGTGGTACAGCGGCAGCGGCGCGATCATGATCTCCTGGCCCTGCTTCATCAGCGGCGTGCCGTCCGGGCCGAGCTGCGACAGGCAGGCATCGACCTGCAGCATGTTGGCCACCAGGTTGCCGTGAGTGAGCATCGCGCCCTTGGCTACGCCGGTGGTGCCGCCGGTGTACTGCAGCACGGCGATGTCGTCGTGGCTGGCCTTGACCGGCGCCAGCGCCTGGCCATGGCCCTGCTTGAGCACCTGCTTGAAGGCAATGGCCTGGGGCAGATGGTAGTCCGGCACCATCTTCTTGACCTTCTTCACCACGGTGTTGACCAGCCAACCCTTGAGGCTCGGCAGCAGGTCGCCCATCTTGGCTTCGATCAGGTAGTCGATCTCGGTATCCGGCAGTACTTCCTGCACCAGCTTGCCGAACATGTTCAGGTACACAAGCGCACGCACACCGGCGTCCTTGAACTGATGCTTCATCTCGCGGGCGGTGTACAGCGGGTTGGTGTTGACCACGATCAGCCCGGCACGCATGGCGCCGAACACGGCGATCGGATACTGCAGCACGTTGGGCATCTGCACCGCGATACGATCGCCTGGTTTGAGGTCGGTGTGCTTTTGCAGGTAGGCGGCGAAGGTCGCAGAGAGACGATCCAGCTCAGCATAGGTCAGCGTAACGCCGAGATTGCTGAAGGCCGGACGGTCGGCAAAGCGCTTGCACGAGCGTTCGAATACTTCGATCACCGACTTGTAGCTGGACAGGTCGATATCGTTGGGCACGCCAGGGGCGCGTTTGTCGTTCCAGAAATCAGGCTGCATTGTTCTTGTCCTCTTCCCCTGAAGTGATCTGACTGCCCGGAAAGTAGCAGCTTAGGGCCGAGCCGCAAATAGCTCGAAGGCGTCATTGATGGGCTGAATTTCGCAATAAATGTAGTGATTCGTAACCGATCTTTACCGCTTCGAAGAAAACCGGGGAGCTATGCCTGTTGATGACCAAGGTGCACAATGCCGCCAACTTCCGGCACAAGGATTCGCCATGCGCCACAACGCCTTTCCCCTGGCCACCCAGGACGGTATGCACCTGCACGTCAACCACTGGCACGGGGATCAACCACCGCGCGCGGTGGTCATGCTGTCCCACGGCATGGCCGAACACAGCCTGCGCTATGCACGCCTGGCCGAAAGCCTGGTGGCAGCCGGCTTCGACCTCTATGCGCTGGACCAGCGCGGCCACGGCCAGAGCGCTGCTCAGGGCACGCTCGGCCACTACGCCGACGAAGGCGGCTGGGACAAGGTAGTCGGCGACCTGGCCTCGCTCAATCACCATATCCGCCAACGCTACCCGCAGGCGCCGATCTTCCTGTTCGGCCACAGCATGGGCAGCTACATCGGCATGGCCTACCTGCTGGGGCACAGTTGCAGCTTGCAGGGCGCCGTGCTGTCGGGCTCCAACTACCAGCCCGTGATGCTCTACAAGGCCGCCCGGCTGATCGCAGGCTTCGAACGCTGGCGTCTGGGCCCCAAGGGCCGCAGCAAAGTCATCGATTTCCTCTCCTTCGGCTCGTTCAACAAGGCCTTCAAGCCCAACCGCACGGCCTTCGACTGGCTCAGCCGCGACCCGGCCGAAGTGGACAAATACGTGACCGATCCGCTGTGCGGTTTCGTCTGCACCACGCAGTTGTGGTGCGACCTGCTCGATGGCCTGCAATACATCACCCCGACGGCCAACCTGGCGCAGATCGATGCCGACCTGCCGCTACTGGTGATCGGCGGCTCGCGCGACCCGGTCAGCAACGGCAAACGCCTGGGTGATCTGGCAGGCGCCCTGCGTGAGGGCGGCGTGCGCGACGTGCAACTGAAGATTTATCCCGAGGCCCGTCATGAGCTGCTCAACGAGAGCAATCGCGACGAGGTCACCGCCCACCTGATCGATTGGCTGCAGCAGGCGCTGAGCCATGGTCGAAGCCCAATCAAGGAGTGTCCATGACCCAGGTAACCAATATCCCCTACGAAGCCCTCGAAATTGGCCAGCAGGCGAGCTTCGAAAAGCAGGTCGAAGA
>Ga0209699_100443_pt1 | contig 22855 bp, 27 predicted proteins | sample SynthPrep_1_END__FD_187204 | JGI IMG/M metagenome (GOLD analysis project Ga0209699, IMG submission 187204) | Synthetic microbial communities from Ohio, USA - SynthPrep_1_END_DS7_MetaG (SPAdes) (version 2) | ecosystem: Engineered > Bioreactor > Aerobic > Activated sludge | place: USA: Ohio...
CTGCCACTCGCAGATGATCCGCCCGTTCCGCGCCGAGACCGAGCGCTACGGCCACTACTCCGTCGCCGGCGAGAGCGTCTGGGATCACCCCTTCCTGTGGGGCTCCAAGCGTACCGGCCCGGATCTGGCCCGCGTCGGCGGCCGTTACTCGGACGAGTGGCATCGCGCCCACCTGTACAACCCGCGCAACGTCGTGCCTGAGTCGAAGATGCCCGCCTACCCGTGGCTGGTGGAGAACAAGCTCGACGGTCGCGATACCGCCAAGAAGATGGAAGTCATGCGTGGCTTCGGCATCCCCTACACCGACGAAGATATCGCCGGTGCTCGCGATGCCGTGAAAGGCAAGACCGAAATGGACGCGCTGATCGCGTACCTGCAGGTTCTCGGCACTTCCATCAAGAACAAACGGTAAGACGCTATGGACATCGGGACGATTCGCGGCATCGGCACGGCGGTGGTCTTCATCGCCTTCATCGGCGTGGTGCTCTGGGCCTACAGCAGCAAGCGCAAGTCCAGCTTCGACGAAGCTGCCAACCTGCCCTTCGCCGACGACCCCAAGCCCGAGTCCAAGCGCGACCAGGACTCTTCCAGGAGCAATAACCAATGACCACGTTCTGGAGTTGGTACGTAACCATTCTGTCTCTGGGCACCATCTTCGCCCTGACCTGGCTGATCTTCGGCACCCGCAAGGGCCAGCGCCAGGAGACCACCGACGAAACCGTCGGCCACAGCTTCGACGGCATCGAGGAGTATGACAACCCGCTGCCGAAGTGGTGGTTCATGCTGTTCGTCGCCACCATCATCTTCGCCCTGGGCTACCTCGCCCTGTACCCGGGCCTGGGCAACTGGAAAGGTCTGCTGCCGGGCTACAACTACCTCGACAGCGAGAAGGAAACCCCCTTCGCCGCCGGTGTACAGATCGCTGACGGCTCCATGCGTCACTCCGGCTGGACCGGTGTGCACCAGTGGGAGAAGGAAATGGCGCGTGCCGATGAGCAATACGGCCCGCTGTTCGCCAAATACGCCGCCATGCCGATCGAGGAAGTGGCCAGGGACGAGCAGGCCCTGAAAATGGGTGGCCGTCTGTTCGCCTCCAACTGCTCCGTTTGCCACGGTTCCGATGCCAAGGGCAGCTACGGCTTCCCCAACCTGACCGACAACGAATGGCGCTGGGGCGGCGAGCCGGAAACCATCAAGACCACCATCCTCCATGGTCGCCAGGGCGCCATGCCGGCCCAGGGCCCGGCCATCGGCGAAGACGGCGTGCGCAACGTCGCCGCCTACGTGCTGACCCAGCTGGCTGGTCGTCAACTGCCGGAAGGCGTGGAAGCCGATATCGAAGCAGGCCAGAAGGTCTTCGCCGGTACCTGCTTCGCCTGCCACGGTGCCGACGGCAAGGGTACCCCGGCCATGGGCGCACCCAACCTGACCAACCCGGCAGCGTTCATCTACGGCAGCAGCTACGCGCAACTGCAGCAGACCATCCGCTACGGTCGTCACGGCAACATGCCTGCTCAGGAAGAGTTCCTCGGTAACGACAAGGTGCACCTGCTGGCGGCCTACGTGTACAGCCTGTCGCACAAGACTCAAGAGCAGTAATCGCAGAGCGACTCTTTTGACAAGAGTCAATGAACGCCCGGAACGCGACCGCTGGTCGCACCCGGGCGTTGTCTTTCAGGCGTACCATATGGCTACCGTGAACTGACCCTGACCGGCATGTATCGGCCCGGGCTGCCAACCAACCGCTTTGGTATGCATTGATGAGCGAACAGATTCCCGTCCAGGACGTCACCCCCCCTTCTGCCAAGAGCTCCAGCGTCGATCTCTACGCCAACCGCGAGAAGATCTATACGCGCGCATTCAGCGGCCTGTTCCGCAATCTGCGGCTCGCTGGTGGCGCCCTCCTCTTCCTGCTGTTCTTCGGCACCGTCTGGATCAACTGGAATGGCCATCAGGCCGTCTGGTGGAACCTGCCGGAGCGCAAGTTTCACATCTTCAGCGCGACCTACTGGCCTCAGGACTTCATGCTGCTGTCCTGGTTGCTGATCATCTGCGCCTTCGGCCTGTTCTTCATCACCGTGTTCGCCGGCCGCGTCTGGTGTGGCTATACCTGCCCGCAGAGCGTGTTCACCTGGGTCTTCATGTGGGCGGAAAAAGTCACCGAAGGTGACCGCAACCAGCGCATGAAGCTGGACAAGCAGCCCATGAGCGGCAAGAAGCTGGGACGCAAGCTGGCCAAGCACGGCATCTGGGTCGGCGTCTCGCTGCTGACCGCCATCACCTTCGTCGGCTACTTCACGCCGATTCGCGAGCTGGTGATCGAGATCTTCACCGGTGAGGCCAGCGGCTGGGCCTATTTCTGGATCGGTTTCTTCACCCTGGCCACCTATGGCAACGCCGGCTACCTGCGCGAGCAGGTGTGCATCTACATGTGCCCCTACGCACGCTTCCAGAGCGTGATGTTCGACCAGGATACCCTGATCGTCTCCTACGATCCGCGCCGCGGCGAGTCACGCGGCCCACGCAAGAAGGACGCCGACTACAAGGCCCAGGGCCTCGGCGACTGCATCGACTGCAAGATGTGTGTGCAGGTATGTCCCACCGGCATCGACATCCGGGATGGCTTGCAGATCGAGTGCATCGGTTGCGCCGCGTGCATCGACGCCTGCGATGACATCATGGAGAAGATGAACTATCCCAAGGGGCTGATCAGCTACACCACCGAACACAACCTGTCCGGACGCAAGACCCACCTGCTGCGCCCGCGCCTGATCGGGTACGCTGTCGCACTGATCGCCATGATCGGCCTGTTCGCCTGGGCCGTGGCCAACCGGCCACTGGTGGAACTGGACGTACTCAAGGATCGCGTACTGTTCCGCGAGAACGAGCGCGGCTACATCGAGAACGTCTACACCCTGAAGATCATGAACAAGGCGCAGCGTGACATGACCTACGTGATCACCGCCGACGGCCTCGATGGTCTGGTGTACGAAGGCAAGCGCGAAGTGCGGGCTCTGGCAGGCGAGGTGTATTCCTTCCCGGTCGAGCTGTCCATTGCACCGGAGAAGCTGCCCTCCAGCGCCAACAACATCGTCTTCCACGTACAATCCGCGGACGACCCCAGTATCAAGAACGACGCCGACAGCCGCTTCATCGGCCCAAGCGTCCGCTGACAACGGAAATAGCATGACCGATCAAGCACCATCGCCAGTCAAACCCTGGTACAAGCAGTTCTGGCCCTGGTTCATCATCTTCCTGCTGGGTTACTCCGTGGTGCAGGGCCTGACCCTGCTCACCGTTGCCACGCGCAACCCGCCAGGTCTGATCTCCGACGATTACTACGACGTTGGCAAAGGCATCAACCAGTCGCTGGAGCGCGAGAAATTCGCCGAGCGCCTGCAATTGCATGGCGAGCTGGTGCTCGACAACGCCACCGGCGTCGCCACCCTGACACTGGAAGGCAACAGCAAACCTCAGCAGATCGTCCTCAATCTGATCTCCCCGACCCAGCCGGAGCGTGATCGCCGCGTCATCCTGCAACCGAATGCCGATGGCCAGTACCGCGGGCAGATGGTCGACGAGGTCAGCGGCCGTCGCTTCGTCGAGCTGCTCGGCCAGGAAGGCAGCCAGAGCTGGCGCCTGTTCGAGGAAGAGAACGTCACCGATGGTCAGACCATCCTGATCGGTGACAACCCCTCCTACTGACCCTGCCGATGCCCGCCCCTACTCCCTGCTATCACTGTGGCCTGCCGGTGCCTGCCGGCAGCGCCTTTCGCGCCGACGTACTCGGCGAAACCCGCGAGATGTGCTGCCCCGGCTGCCAGGCGGTGGCCGAGGCCATCGTTGCCGGCGGCCTGGAGCATTACTACAGGCATCGCAGCGAGAATGCCGCCAACCCGCAGGCGCTGCCTCAGGCCCTGCCCGACGAACTGGCGCTGTACGATCGCAGCGAAGTGCAGCAACCCTTCGTGCAGCAGGAAGGCGAACTGAGCGAGACCCAGTTGCTGATCGAAGGCATCAGTTGCGCCGCCTGCGGCTGGCTGATCGAGAAGCACCTGCGCGGCGTACCGGGGGTTGCCGAGGCCCACCTGAACCTGTCCAACCACCGCCTGCAAGTACGCTGGCAGGACAGCCAGATCCCCCTCAGCAAGCTGCTCGCCGAGCTGCGCCGCATCGGCTACGCAGCCCACCCCTGGCGCGCGGACGAAGCTGCCGAGCGCCTGGCCACGGAAAACCGCCGACGCATGCGCGAGCTGGGCGTCGCGGGGCTGCTGTGGATGCAAGTGATGATGGCCACCATGGCCACCTGGCCGGAGTTCAATATCGATCTGTCACCGGAGCTGGACAAGATCCTGCGCTGGACCAGTCTGTTCCTCACCACGCCCATCGTTTTCTACTGCTGCGGACAGTTCTTCCGTGGCGCCCTGCGTGACCTGCGCACGCGCCACCTGACCATGGACGTCTCGGTATCGCTGGCCATCGGCGGCGCCTATGTCGCCGGTATCTGGTCCACCATCACCGGCCATGGCGAACTGTATTTCGATGCCGTGGGCATGTTCGCCCTGTTCCTTCTCGCCGGACGCTACCTGGAGCGGCGGGCACGCGAACGCACGGCAGCCGCCACCGCACAGCTGGTGCAACTGCTACCGGCCTCCTGCCTGCGCCTGGAGGCCGACGGCCAGAGCCAGCGCATCCTGCTCAGCGAACTGCGCGTCGGCGAGCGCGTGCTGGTGCAACCCGGCTCGCTGATCCCCGCCGATGGCCAGGTGCGCGCCGGGCAGTCCAGCATCGACGAGTCGCTGCTGACCGGTGAATACCTGCCACAACCCCGTGGTATCGGCGACAGCGTCACCGCCGGCACCCTCAATGTCGAAGGGCCGCTGACGGTCGAAGTCCAGGCACTGGGCGACGCCACTCGCCTGTCAGCCATCGTCCGCCTGCTGGAGCGCGCGCAAAGCGAGAAACCACGCCTGGCGGAAATCGCCGACCGTGTCTCGCAGTGGTTCCTGCTGTTCATCCTGCTGGCTGCCGCCGTGGTCGGTCTCATCTGGTGGCAGATCGACGCCAGCCGTGCCTTCTGGGTCGTGCTCTCCCTGCTGGTCGCCACCTGCCCCTGCGCGCTGGCCCTGGCCACCCCGACAGCCCTGACCACCGCCACCGGCAGCCTGCACAAGCTGGGCATGCTGCTGACTCGCGGCCATGTGCTCGAGGGCCTCAACCAGATCGACACCCTGGTGCTGGACAAGACCGGCACACTGACCGAGGGTCGCCTGACGCTCAAGGCCATTCACCCACTGCGTGAACTCGACGAGGGCGACTGCCTGGCATTGGCTGCGGCGCTGGAGAACCGCTCGGAACACCCCATCGCCCGCGCCTTCAGTCAGGCGCCACGTGCTGCGCAATCCGTCGACAGCCATCCCGGCCAGGGCCTGCAGGGCATCGTCGACGGACGCCTGCTGCGCATCGGCGAGGCCCGCTTCGTCTGCGCCCTGAGTGGCCAGGCCGTGCCGCCGATCGCCAGCGAACACGGACAATGGCTGCTGCTGGGCGATGAGCGTGGGCCACTGGCCTGGTTCGTTCTCGATGACCGCCTGCGTGAAGACGCGCCGCAGTTGATCAGCGCAGCCCGCGCCCGTGGCTGGCACATCCACCTGCTGTCGGGCGACAGCTCGCCGATGGTCGGCGAAGTGGCGCGGCAACTGGGCATCGAGGACGCACGCGGGGGCCTGACCCCGGACGACAAACTGGCCGTGCTCAAGCAACTGCACGCTGAAGGCCGCCGTGTGCTGATGCTCGGCGATGGCGTCAATGACGTTCCGGTACTGGCTGCAGCCGATATCAGCGTCGCCATGGGCTCGGCCTCCGACCTGGCCAAGACCAGTGCCGATGCGGTACTACTGTCCAATCGCCTGAGCAGCCTGGTACAAGGCCTGGGCATGGCCAGGCGTACACGCCGCATCATCATCGAGAACCTGGCCTGGGCCAGCCTGTACAATGGCCTGGTACTGCCTTTCGCCGCCATGGGCTGGATCACGCCGATATGGGCTGCGGTAGGCATGTCGATCAGCTCGCTGCTGGTGGTGCTCAACGCCCTGCGGCTGAGCCGTACCCCGAACGCCTAGGGATCAGCTGCTGGCGCAGAAGACTTCGCCAGAGCCCGTACCTGACCCGATTTCACCCGGAGACCGCATGTCCGCCCTCTATATCCTGATTCCCGTCGCCATCGGCCTGGTCGGCTTCGCCATCTGGCTGTTCTTCTGGGCGGTGGACAGCGGCCAGTACGACGACCTCGACGGCCCGGCACACAGCATCCTGTTCGACGACGAAGATCCGCTGCACAAGGCGGGCATCGAGCAGGCCAAGGGCGACGAGTCCGAGCAGGATCGAGCGCGTGACTGAGCTGCTGCCCTTACTGCTGTCTGCGCTGATTCTCGGCCTGCTCGGTGGCGGGCACTGCCTGGGCATGTGCGGCGGCCTGATGGGGGCCCTGACCCTGGCCATTCCTGCCGAACAGCGCGGCCGCCGCCTGCGCTTGCTGCTGGCCTACAACCTGGGGCGCATTCTCAGCTACGCCACCGCCGGCCTGCTTCTCGGTCTGGCGGGTTGGGCCGTGGCCGGCAGCGCAGTCGAAGTGGTCATGCGCTCGTTCGCCGCGCTGCTGCTGATCGCCATGGGCCTGTACCTGGCCGGCTGGTGGAGCGGACTGACCCGCATCGAAGCCCTGGGCCGAGGCCTATGGCGGCACATCCAGCCCCTGACGCGTCGCTTCATGCCCGTCACCAGCCTGCCGCGCGCCCTGGTACTCGGTGGCCTCTGGGGCTGGCTGCCCTGCGGCCTGGTCTACAGCACGCTGCTGTGGGCCTCCAGCCAGGGCAACGCCATGAACAGCGCCCTGCTGATGCTGGCCTTCGGCCTGGGCACCTGGCCCGTGCTGCTGGCCACCGGACTCGCCGCCGAGCGCATCACCGCCCTGCTGCGCAAACGAGGCATACGCATGGCCGGTGGCCTGCTGGTCATCCTTTTCGGCATCTGGACACTGCCTGGCCCTCATCAACACTGGCTGATGGGCCACTGATCAGGCCCGCGCGGATGTACCCTGCGGCATGGCACACCATCCACGGCCGTTGATACAGGTCAAGTCCCGGCATGGGCCAGCTCTCTAGACTGGCCGCACAGCCTGTCCAGGATTCTTTCCCATGCTCGATACCATCCAGTGGGACGCCGACCTGATCCGCCGCTACGATCTCGCCGGCCCGCGTTATACCTCCTACCCGACCGCCGTGCAGTTTCACGACGACATCGGCCCGTTCGATCTGCTTCATGCCCTGCGCGACAGCCGCAAGGCAAAGCGCCCACTGTCGCTCTACGTGCACATCCCGTTCTGCGCGCACATCTGCTACTACTGCGCCTGCAACAAGGTGATCACCAAGGATCGCGGTCGTGCCCTGCCCTATCTGGAAAAGCTGGAGCGCGAGATCGAGATCGTCAGCCGCTACGTGGACAAGACCCAGGTAATCGAGCAGTTGCACTTCGGCGGAGGCACGCCGACCTTCCTCAATCACGACGAACTGCGTCGCCTGATGCAGCACCTGCGCCAGCACTTCAACCTGCTGGACGACGATACCGGTGACTACAGCATCGAGATCGACCCGCGCGAAGCCGACTGGTCGACCATGGGCCTGCTGCGCGAGCTGGGGTTCAACCGCGTCAGTCTCGGTGTGCAGGATCTCGATCCCGAGGTGCAGCGCGCAGTCAACCGCCTGCAAACCCTCGAAGAAACCCGCGCCATCATCGAAGCTGCACGCACGCTGCAGTTCCGCTCGGTGAACATCGACCTGATCTACGGCCTGCCCAAGCAGACGCCGGAGCGCTTCGCCCGTACCGTGGCCGAGGTCATCGCCCTGCAACCGGATCGCCTGTCGCTGTTCAACTACGCGCACCTGCCCGAGCGTTTCATGCCGCAGCGCCGCATCAGCACCGATGACCTGCCCAGCCCGGGGGACAAGCTGGCCATGCTGCAGAGCAGTATCGAGCAACTGACTCGCGCCGGTTACCGCTACATCGGCATGGATCACTTCGCCCTGCCCGACGACGAACTGGCCATCGCTCAGGAAGAAGGCACGCTACAGCGCAACTTCCAGGGCTACACCACCCATGGTCATTGCGATCTGATCGGCCTCGGCGTTTCCGCCATCAGCCAGATCGGCGATCTCTACAGCCAGAACGACAGCGACATCGCCAACTACCAGCAAAGCCTGGGCAATGGCCAACTGGCGACACGTCGAGGTCTGCACTGCAATGCCGACGACCGCCTGCGCCGGGCCGTGATCCAGCAGTTGATCTGTCACTTCGAGTTGCGCTTCGCCGACATCGAGCAGGCACATGCCGTGGTGTTCCGCGACTATTTCGCCGCCCTCTGGCCCGAGCTCGAACAGCTTGCCCGCGACGGCCTGATCGAACTCGACGAGCAGAGCATCCAGGTTCGCCCTGCCGGGCGCCTGCTGGTGCGCTCGCTGTGCATGCTGTTCGATCGCTATCTGAACGACCAGGTGCGCCAACGCTTTTCCCGGGTGATCTGAGGGCGCCGAAGGCGCAGGCGACGAGCTGGCGCCTGCGCCAGGATCAGGACATCGCCAGCGTTGCAGCGGTCTGCATCTGCTCGTCGGAGAGGTTGTTCTCGCGCATCAGCTTGATGAGATTGGCGTTGGCCGAGGTCAGCGCGCTGTTGAGCGACGCCAATTCGGTCTGCAGCCCTTCGAGCTGTTGGCGCTTGGCCTCGGCGTCCAGGCTCTGATCGCTCATGATCGCGTCGACCTGCGCCTGCTTCTCGGCGATCTGCGCGCGAAGCTCGCGGATCATCTTGAGCAGATCCTTGATCGCCTGAGGCAGGTCGCTGTTGTCGATATCCTCGTTCTTGTCGGACTTGGCCGACATGCTCTTGCCCAGCTCGGACAGGCTCACGCGCAGTCCCTCGCGCACCTCCTCCGGCGTTCGCTCGACTGCGGTAAATTGTCGCTGAACACCTTCAGCGAGATTGTTAAGCGGGCCGATCGACTGTATGCGCATCGCGCTGCTCCCTGCCTTGGACTATGGTTCTACAGTCTCTATCGGCACCTGCGGGGCAAACTTGAGCGTTCGGTCAGCCTGTCATACGGCTGGCCCCTGCTCGCCCCCTGGGGTACCCTTACGGTCATTGCGTGTTTATCCGGGAAGCCCAACGATGTCCGAGAGCATCAAGCTGCGTTCGCAGCACCAAGCCCATTGCAAGGATTGCAGCCTGGCCGCCCTGTGCCTGCCAATCTCCCTGAACATGGAAGACATGGACGCGCTGGACGAAATCGTCAAGCGTGGACGACCGCTGAAGAAAGGCGAGTTTCTCTTCCGCCAGGGCGATGCTTTCGGCTCGGTGTTCGCCGTGCGTTCCGGTGCGCTGAAGACCTTCAGCCTGAGCGACTCGGGCGAGGAGCAGATCACCGGCTTCCACCTGCCCAGCGAACTGGTTGGCCTCTCCGGCGTGGATGGCGAGCGCTACCCGGTTTCGGCGCAGGCCCTGGAAACCACCTCGGTCTGCGAGATTCCTTTCGAACGCCTCGATGACCTGGCGTTGCAACTGCCCCAGCTGCGTCGCCAACTGATGCGCATCATGAGTCGCGAGATCCGTGACGATCAGCAGATGATGCTGCTGCTTTCGAAGAAGACCGCCGACGAACGCATCGCCACCTTCCTGGTCAACCTCTCCGCTCGCTTCCGTGCGCGCGGTTTCTCGGCCAACCAGTTCCGCCTGGCCATGTCGCGCAACGAAATTGGTAACTATTTGGGCCTTGCCGTGGAAACGGTGTCTCGCGTATTTACCCGCTTCCAGCAGAACAAGCTGCTCGAAGCCGAAGGCAAGGAAGTGCATATTCTCGATCCGATCGAGCTATGTGCCCTGGCTGGCGGTAATCTAGACGTCTGAACCCGCCCTGCATTGGCGTGATCGCGGGTTCAACGCATTCAGGATCCCACGATGATTTTCGACGAATTCAGCATCAAGACTCTGATCCGCCCGGTACCGGACTTCCCCAAGCCGGGCGTGATCTTCCGCGACATCACCCCGCTGTTCCAGTCGCCCCGTGCCCTGCGCATGGTCGCCGACAGCTTCATCCAGCGTTACGTGGAAGCCGAGTTCACCCACATCGGTGCCATGGACGCTCGGGGTTTCCTGATCGGCTCGATCATCGCGTATGAACTGAACAAGCCACTGGTGCTGTTCCGCAAGCAGGGCAAACTGCCGGCTGACGTTCTCAGCGAAGGCTATCAGACCGAATACGGCGAAGCCTTCCTCGAAGTGCACAGCGACAGCCTGTGCGAAGGCGACTCGGTACTGATCTTCGATGACCTGATCGCCACCGGCGGAACCCTGATTGCGGCGGCCAACCTGGTACGGCGCATGCGCGCGACGGTCTTCGAAGCGGCCGCGATCATCGATCTGCCGGAACTCGGCGGCTCGCAGAAACTGCAGGATGCCGACATTCCCACCTTCACTCTGACGGCCTTCGCACTCGACGATCGCTGAGAGTTTCCAGAACGCGGCCCGGCAAACGATTCGGGCCACGAAAATCGATATCCGCTGAAAACCTCATGACCCCGACCCACCTGCATCACGACGCGGCCTGGCGCCAGCGCCTGGCCCGGATCATGGACGGCAAGGCCGTGCAACGCCTGGTTACCGTGCTGATTCTGCTCAACGCTGCCATTCTCGGCCTGCTGACGTCCAGGGAAACCGTCGCCCAGTGGGGCTGGCTGCTGCTGCCCCTGGACGTCGCCATCCTCGCCTGCTTCGTCGTCGAACTCGCCCTGCGCTTCGCTGCCCGTGGCATTGGCCTGCTGCGTGACCCCTGGGCCGTGTTCGACTGCATCGTCATCGGCATCGCCCTGGTGCCGGCCAGCGGCCCTTTTGCCGTGCTGCGCGCCCTGCGGGTCTTGCGCGTGCTGCGCCTGATATCGATCAACCCCAGCATGCGCAAGGTCGTGCAGGCTCTGCTCGCCTCGCTGCCAGGCATGGGTAGCATCATCATGCTGATGGGGCTGATCTTCTACGTCGCCGCGGTCATGGCCACGCAACTGTTCGGCGAACGCTTTCCCGAATGGTTTGGCAGCCTGAGCGCCAGCCTCTACTCACTGTTCCAGATGATGACGCTGGACAGTTGGTCGAGTGGCACCGTGCGCCCGATCATGGAGGTCTACCCGCTGGCCTGGCTGTTCTTCATCCCTTATGTGCTGATCGCTACCTTCATGATGCTCAACCTGTTCATCGCAGTGGTCGTCAACGCCATGGACGATGCTCAGGAGCCAGGCACTGCCGAGCGGGAGAAGATTCAGCGCGACCAGGCCATACTCGACGAACTCAAGGCACTGCGCGCGGAAATCGCGGAACTGCGGCGAAACCCTTGAAACAAGCCTCTTGAGATGGAGTAACCCTGTTACTTCATCGCCGCTTGGCCCATCCTCCTCTGCTCATCACCCGCCTTAAGTTGGCAGCGCGCAACGCGCTCACGTCCGATAGTTACATCGTTCAATGACACAGTTGCTCTGTCGAGGTTAGCCACCTGCGACCCGAGTGCTGTCAGCCAGAGCCGCACAACAATCGGGAGCACCACTCCCCAGAAGAGGACTCGAACGATGAGCGCCAGCGCCACCCTGCCCCAGCCGAAGCCCAGTTTTCCGGTTCGCCGAATGGACTTCAGCTTCACCGAAACCCCCAAATACTGGTTCTACGACGACCCCTTCATGAGCCAGTTCATGAACAACCTGTCGTCGCTGTTCCCCTATGGCGAGAAGTTTTTCGTCGACAGCGTGCGTGCCGTGCGCGACCAGGTCACCGAACCGCAACTGAAGAAGGACATCAGCGCCTTCATCGGTCAGGAAGCCATGCACTCCAAGGAGCATGCGGCGTACAACGACTACGCCAATCAGCACGACATCGACCTGGAGCGCCTGGAGCTGCGCATCAAGGTGCTGCTGGAATGGGTGACCCGCTTCAGCACCAAGAAACAGCGCCTGGCCGCCACCTGCGCTCTGGAGCACTTCACCGCGACCATGGCCGAGCAGTTGCTCAAGCGCGAAGACCTGACCACGCAGATGAACGACCCCAAGCTCTATCAGCTGTGGATGTGGCACGCCATCGAGGAGAACGAGCACAAGGCCGTCTGCTATGACGTGTACCAGAAGGTGTATGGCGGCTACTTCACCCGGACGCTGATCATGATGCTGACCACCGTGGTGTTCCTCGGCGTGATCGGCTGGTTCCAGCTCCACCTGCTGCGCAAGGACGGCCAATTGTTCAACTGGCGCAGTTGGGGCTTCGGCCTGAAGAAACTGTTCGGCCCACGCAACGGCTTCTTCACTCGGTTGATCGGCCCTTACCTGGACTACTACCGCCTGGGCTTTCACCCCAAGGATCACGACACCGAGAACCTGGAGAGCCGCTGGCGCGAGCGCCTCGGCTTCAGTAGCTGATGCTCCGTCGGGCGGCCTAGGCCGCCCTTTTCATCCCCGCAGGGTGCACCATGCGCACCGAGAACTCGGTCGTGGTGCGCACGGCGCACCCGACGCCCCGTCAGCCCAAGCGCAGTTGCCCCATGCTCTGCAACACGCTGGCGCCGGTGAAGAGCATGACGATCTGCTCCTCGGCCAGCGCACGGATCGTCTCGCGCCGCTGCGGCTGGCCGATGTAGTCCAGCGACTGCTCGAACAGGCTGCGACTGATCAGCCCCGACACCTGGCGCACTGCCGCCGCGCTGACGATTCCCGGCAACAGTCTGAACGCGATGATGTCCTCGGCCATGTCGTCGGCGAAATCATCCATGACCTGACGCAGCGCCTCGCGCAGTACCGGCGAGGCACCATGCAGCTCACGCACACCGATGATGAAGGCCTCCGGATGCTCGGTGACGAAATCGAAGAACAGTTGCACCGTCTCGTGACAGACCCGTCGCCCACGTCCGAGGTCGATGCCCAGCAACTTTGGCAGCATCGCCCCCTCGCCCTTGACCGCCCGCTGCGCGGCTTCACGGCGCAGATCGCGCAAGGGCTGACGCAGCAGTGTGGCGATCTCGCCGATCACGCTCAGCCCCAGATCGTCGACATCACGAAAATGCCGATAGAAGGTATTGGGATTGAGCCCCGCCTCGCGAGCCAGTTCGCGCAACCCCAGGCTGCTGAGACTGCGGCTGGTTGAGGTGAGACGTAACGCCGCCTCCATCAACAGACGTTTGCCAGGCGCTTCACCGGCCTTGGCACGTACCAGAGCATCGTCGTTGTGCATCCCTACCCCTACCTAAAGTTGGCTTGTTGATCCGATGGCTTGCCGCCGAGTATACACCTGTCTACCTTGGTAGACAGATGTAGACATCAACAAGAACGACAAGCAGGAGTTCGCCCATGAATGCGCCCGTGTCACCACCTACCGCTGCCCGGCATTGCAAGATTGCCATTCTCGGCAGCGGCTTCTCCGGCCTTGGCATGGCCATCCGCCTCAAGCAGCAGGGTGAGCAGGACTTCCTGCTGTTCGAAAAGGAAGCCGGTGTCGGCGGCACCTGGCGCGTGAACAATTACCCAGGCTGCGGGTGCGACGTGCAATCGCACTTGTACTCTTTCTCCTTCGAACCCAATCCGAACTGGACACGGATGTTCGCCAAGCAGCCTGAAATCAAGGCTTACCTGGAAGGTTGCTGGGAGAAATATCGCCTGCAGGACAAGACTCTGCTGGGCACGGAAGTGGTGCAGATCCGTTGGGACGAACAGCGTGAGTTGTGGCACCTGCACGATCGTGCCGGCAATCATTTCAGTGCGCAGTTCGTGGTATCGGGCATGGGCGCGCTGTCGACACCTTCGATCCCCAGGCTCAAGGGACTGGAGAGCTTCACCGGTGAGGTCTTCCATTCGCAGCAGTGGAATCACGACTATGACCTGAGCGGCAAACGCGTGGCGGTGATCGGTACCGGTGCGTCGGCCATCCAGTTCGTGCCGCAGATCCAGAAGCAGGTCGAACGCCTCGACCTCTACCAGCGAACCGCGCCCTGGATCATGCCCAAGCCCGATCGTGCTATCCGCGACGGCGAGCGCGCCCGCTTCAAGCGCTTCCCGCTGGCGCAGAAACTATGGCGCGGTGCGCTCTACGGCATCCTCGAAAGCCGCGTGATCGCCTTCGCCTTCGCCCCACGCCTGCTGCGCATGGCTCAGGGCATCGCCAGGCTGTACATCAAGAAGCAGATCAAGGATCCGATCCTGCGCGCCAAGGTCACCCCGGACTACACCATGGGCTGCAAGCGGGTGCTGATCTCCAACGACTACTACCCGGCGCTGACCCAGGCCAACGTCGATGTGATTACCGACGGCATCGCCGAAATCCTTCCGCACGGCGTACGCACCGCCGATGGCCAGGAGCGCGAGGTCGACGCCATCATCTTCGGTACCGGCTTCACTCCCAGCGACCCGCTGCCGCGTGGCACGGTGTTCGGTCGCGGCGGCGTGGATCTGCTCGACACCTGGCCGCAAGGCCCCGAAGCCTACAAGGGCACCATGACCGCCGGCTTCCCCAACCTGTTCTTCCTCATGGGACCGAACACCGGCCTGGGCCACAACTCCATGGTCTACATGATCGAGTCGCAGATCACCTACGTGCTGGGCGCCCTGCGCCAGCTCGATGAAGGCCGCCTGCAAAGCCTGGAGCCCAAGCGTGAAGCGCAGGACGACTTCAACCGGAAGATTCAGGGCACCCTCGGCAGCACCGTATGGAACGCCGGTGGCTGCATGAGCTGGTATCTGCATCCGGTCAGCGGCCGCAACTGCACGGTCTGGCCCGGCTTCACCTGGCGCTACCGCATGCTGACGCGCAACTTCGATCCGCATGCCTACCATTTCAGCCGCAAGCACGCCGCTCACCCGGCGCAGAGCAATGCCATCGCCCTCGATGTGCAGGAGGCCACCGCATGAAGTCCTTCGAAAACAAAGTAGCCGCCATCACCGGCGCCGGTTCCGGTATCGGCCGCGCCCTCGCCTATCACCTGGCTCGCCAGGGCTGTCATCTGGCGCTGTCGGACGTCAATGCCGAAGGCCTGAAGGAAACCGCCGAACAGGCGCGCAGACTCGGCGTCACCGTCAGCGAAACCCGCGTCGATGTCGCCGACCGCGCCACTGTCGAGACCTGGGCCGAACAGATCGTCAGCGAGTTCGGCCGGGTCAACGCCATCTTCAACAACGCCGGCGTGGCCCAGGGTGGCACCGTGGAAGGCAACGACTACGCCGACTACGAGTGGATCATGAACATCAACTTCTGGGGCGTGGTCAACGGCACCAAGGCCTTCCTGCCGTACCTCAAGGCTGCCGGCCAGGGGCATGTGGTCAATGTCTCCAGCGTTTTCGGTCTGTTCTCCCAACCCGGCATGAGCGCCTACAACGCCAGCAAGTTCGCCGTACGCGGTTTCACCGAATCACTGCGCCAGGAGCTGGACATGGCCGACTGCGGGGTTTCCGCCAGTTGCGTGCACCCCGGTGGCATCCGCACCAACATCGCCAAGACCGCGCGGATGAACGACAGCCTGGCCAAGGTCACCGGCCAGGCCGCCGAGCAGGCACGCCAGCAGTTCAACGACCAGTTGCTGCGCACCACACCGGAACAGGCGGCCAAGGTCATCGTGAACGGCGTCCTGGCCAACCGACGGCGCATCCTGATCGGAGCCGATGCCCATGCCCTGGACTGGATGCAGCGCGGCATGCCGGCGCTGTATCAGCGCCTGGTGACCGTTTCCATGCGTCTGGCGGCGCGCTTCGCCCCCAAGCCCAGGGAGGTCGACAAGGTGCGCGAGGCGACCGAGTAAATTCGCCTGCAGGCAAGACACAGGGCCGGCCAATGCCGGCCCTGTGCGTTTGTCGGGCAATGCCCACGGCCGTGACACCTGGGCTAAGGTAAGGAAACAGACGCACCACTCACCCACGCGGCGCCGCTACCGGCTCCCGGCTGGAACCTCGGTGTAGCGTCGACGCCGAGGGCGGTGCCCTGATTCAGGAGGTGACCTCATGAGCGCGCTTACCTGCACCCACCGTGATCACATCATCCGCGCCAGTGTCATGGAACATCCCGGCCTGCCAACGCCCTGGGCCGGTGGTTGCCGGATCACCGATCCAGACGGCAACACCAGCAGGCGCCAGACCCTGCCGGTGGACTACGCCTTCATGGACGATCTGAACAAGGCCCAGCATGCCTCCATCGCCCACGGCAGATGGCTGGTGGATCAAAAGTTGGATCACGGGCGCAACTGGCATTGAGATGACGGCACTACCCCAGGGCTTACGCATCCTTGCGTAGAGGATCGAGCAACGCCTTGAGGCCGTTGTGGTCGATCTCCTGCATCAGCGCCAACAACTGGCCCAGTTCGCCCTTGGGGAAGCCCTCGCGGGCGAACCAGTTGAGGTAATGCCCCGGCAGATCGGCGATCAGCCGATCCTTGTACTTGCCGTAAGGCATGCGGCGGGTCACCAGGAGTTTCAGCGCTTCGGGATTCATCGGTCGCTCGTATGGCCGGAGAGGAATCCGGCCATTGTGCCAGGCATCAGCGGCAAAGGGCTTCGCGAACGAAATCCAGACGATCCTGGCCGAAGAACATCTCCTGGCCCACGAAGCAGGTCGGTGCGCCAAACACGCCGCGCCGAACCGCTTCCTCGGTGGTCGTCTTGAGCGCTTCCTTCACCGCCGGCTCGCTGATCTGCGCCTGCAGTGCGGCCACATCGAAGCCGGCTGCCGTCAGCACATCGGCCACCCTGGCAGGTTCGCCCATGTTCACCCCATCCACCCAGAGCGCCTGGAACAGCACCCGCAAGGCTTCGCCAAGACATTCGGGCTGGTGCAACTGTACGGCCACCAGCAGACGCATCAGGGTCAGGGTATTGATGGGGAAATGCGGATTGAAACGCATCGGCACGCCATAGCGCTCGGCAAAGCGCATCAGGTCATGAATCATGTAGCGGCCCTTGGCCGGGATCATCGCAGGCGAGGCGTTACCGGTTGCCTGGAACACGCCACCAAGCAGCATCGGCCGGTACACCAGCTCGGCCCCGGTCTCACGACACAGATCGGGTAACTGGGTGTGGGCCAGGTAGGACGCAGGGCTGCCCAGGTCGAAAAAGAACTCCACCGTCTTGCTCATCAGCTTCATCCGCTCGTTATTGTGATTTTCGGCCAAAGGTCACTTACCAGCGTTCCATCCAGGGCCGCAGATCCAGCTCGAAGGTCCAGGCATCACGCGGCTGACTGTGCACAAACCAGTAACTGTCGGCGATATGCTCGGGATCGAGGATGCCATCCTGATCCTTGAGCGCGTACTTGTCCGGCCAGTTGTCGCGAATGAACGCGGTGTCGATGGCGCCGTCCACCACCACATGGGCAACGTGCACGTTCAATGGCCCCAACTCCCGTGCCATGCTCTGCGCCAGCGCGCGGATACCATGCTTGGCTCCGGCGAAAGCGGCGAACCCGGCGGCGCCACGCAAGCCCGCTGTGGCCCCTGTGAACAGGATAGTGCCACGACCGCGTGCAACCATGCGCCTGGCCACCGCCTGACTGGTGAGAAAACCGGCGAAGCAGGCCATTTCCCAGATCTTGAAATACTTGCGCGCCGTCTCCTCGAGGATGCTGCAGGGCACGTTGGCACCGATGTTGAACACCATGACCTCGATGGGGCCGATGTCCCTTTCGATGCCCTCGACCAGTTCGCTCACCTGTTCCTCGCGCCGCGCGTCGGAAGCAAAACCGTGTGCCTCGCCACCTTCACCGCGGATTTCATCCAGCAATGGCTGCAACTTGTCGAGACTGCGTCGGGTCACGCAGGCGACATAGCCTTCACGGGCAAAGCGCCGGGCGATGGCGCCACCGGTGGCATCGCCAGCACCGATGATCAAAGCGACCTTCTTGTTCTCGTTCATGGTCTTCTCCATTAACTAACGATCGTTAGCTGAACGAACGTTATGCTACGATTCCGGGCAGGTCAAGCCATCTTCATAACGGAGCCTTCATGCGCTATCCCGCCGAACACAAGGCCGAAACCCGCGAACGCCTGCTAGCCAATAGCGGTGCCATTGCCAAGCAGCAAGGATTTGCCGTGACCGGCGTCGATGCGCTGATGAAGACCCTTGGCCTGACCGGCGCGGCCTTCTACAGCCACTTCCCCAGCAAGGACGCCCTGTTCGCCGAATTGATCGAGCGTGAACTGCGCAACAGCCTGAACCGTCTTGGCGGCGAACCGGGTGACGCCGGGCGTGACAAACTGCAGCGCTGCCTGGCCGCCTATCTCAGCCTGGCACATGTCGAGCAACCCGACAGAGGCTGCGTGCTGCCGGCACTTGGGGCGGAAATCGCTCGTGCCGATGAAAACGTGCGGCAACGAACCGAGCAGCAGATCCTGCAACTGCAAACCACCTGGGCCGGGATCATCGGTGATGCGCAAGTGGCCTGGACGATTCTCGCGCAATGCCTGGGCAGTCTGTTGCTGGCGCGCATGATGGCCAGCCAGGAGTCTCGTCAGCAGGTACTGGACGCCAGCCTGGACATGCTCGAACACACATTGAAACCTGTCAGCCAGACGCAGATGCCGTTACCCTAGGCAGGTTCTTTCTGCCAGGATCGACCCATGTCGCACACCCCTTCTCCGCTGGTTGGTGAAACTCCGCTGCACGCCGTCGAGGTGCGCATCCTCGGTTGCCTGATCGAAAAACAGCTGACCACCCCGGAAACCTACCCGCTAACGCTCAATGCCGTGCAACTGGCCTGCAACCAGAAGACCAGCCGCGAGCCGCTGATGAATCTGGAAACCGGTGAAGTCGGGCGCTACCTGCGCAGCCTCGAAGGCCGCAAGCTGGTGCACCTGGTGATGGGCAGTCGCGCGGATCGCTGGGAGCAGCGCTGCGACAAGCAGCTCGAACTGGTCAAACCGCAGACCGTGCTGCTCGGCCTACTCATGCTGCGCGGCCCGCAAACGCTCAACGAGCTGCTTACCCGTAGTAATCGCATGCACGGCTTCGACGACGTGGACGAGATCCAGCATCAACTGGAGCGTCTGATCGCTCGTGGGCTGGTCGTGCTGCTGCCACGCCAGAGCGGTCAGCGGGAAGATCGCTACATGCACCTGCTGGGCGAGCCCGCCGATCTGGAAAGCCTCCTGGCAAGCCGTCCGACCAGCCGAAGCGAGGCTTCGGCACCTAACGAAGATCGCCTGGTCGAACTGGAGGCGCGCATCGCCGCACTCGAAGAGCGCCTGGCGCGCCTAGAGGCCGCGCAGTAACCGATATACCCCTGGAAAAGGAGCCCAAAGCGTTGAACCTCAAGACACGTTTCTGCCTGATTCTCACCACTGCCCTGCTCGCCGCCGGTTGCAGCAGCACCGCGGAAAAATCCGAACCGGCGGCCAAGCCTGTCGCTCCCGGCCAGGGCTGCACCTCCTCTGCGGTCGAATACCTGCAAGGCAAGGTGGCGACACCGGAACTGCTCGAACAGGCCCGTCAGGAGTCCGGTGCCAGCACCGCCCGCGTACTCACTCCAAGCAGCGTGGTGACCCTGGAATACAACGGCCAGCGCCTGAATCTCAACGTCGATGACCAACGCGTGATCACACGCGTCTCCTGCGGCTGACGCCAAGCCACTCCGAGCCTCGGTGCGGGATTGCCCGCACCACCCTCTGGCGCAATGATCATTAGCGCGCTAGCTTTCACCCAAACCGCGACCTGACGAGCTACCGACATGACCTCCAAAGTGGAGCCTTGCGCCGAGCTGCTGCTGGACAACCAGCTGTGCTTCGCCCTCTATTCCACCTCACTGCTGATGACCAAGACCTACAAGCCGCTGCTGCAGGCGCTGGGTCTCACCTATCCGCAGTATCTGGCGATGCTGGTGTTGTGGGAGAACGAAGGCATAACCGTCAGCGAAATCAGTGCGCGCATGCTCACCGACCCTGGCTCGCTCACCCCACTGCTCAAACGCCTGGAAAGCGAGGGCCTGCTGCAACGCCAGCGCAGCAGCCAGGACGAACGCGTGGTGCAATTGCACCTGACCGACAAGGGACGCGCCCTGCACGAGCAGGCCAAGGCACTGCCTGCCTGCATCCTCAAGGCCAGCGGCCTGAATCTGGAAAAACTCGGCGAACTGCGAGACGACCTCATCGAACTGCGCCGCCACCTGCAAGACGCCCTCTGACACCTGGCGATGCCGGTCATCGCCAGCTTTTCCCTCGCTGAGATCCAGAACGCATCTGGACGAACGCCCCCTCGCCCTGGTCGCTTGCGTGGTGTGCGCGGCGCATCCTGCATGGACGGTTTCCCTCATTTTCTTCGCTAGAACGAGGCGACAGCCCTCACGGTTCCTGCTTATTCCATAAAACAAGGTGCTTATAGCCAAATACTCCATTCAACTACCTTGCGCGCAAAGTATTTGCGCAATAAAGTTCACCCCATGGAAACGGTTAGCGCACAAAACATTAGCGAGCCAATCCATCACTTACCCACACAATGAGGATTACCGCCATGACGATTGAAAACGTTCTCTACCGTGCAACCGCTGAAGCCTTTGGTGGTCGTGAAGGCCGCGCCGTCTCCTCCGATGGCGTCCTGGACATCGCCCTGACCACGCCAAAGGAACTCGGCGGCGCCGGTGGCAATGGCACCAACCCGGAGCAACTGTTCGCAGCTGGCTACTCCGCCTGCTTCCTCGGTGCCCTGAAGTTCGTCGCCGCTCGCGACAAGCTGAGCATCCCGGCCGACACCTTCATCGAAGGCACCGTGGGCATCGGCGCCATCCCGACCGGCTTCGGCATCGAAGTGGAACTGCGCATCAGCCTGCCTGGCCTGGCCCCTGAAGCAGCACAAACCCTGGTGGATCGCGCGCACATCGTCTGCCCGTACTCCAACGCCACTCGCGGCAACATCGACGTCACTTTGACCATCGTCTGACGGATACGGGCGAACGCTCACGGCAAGACCGTGGGCGGGCCCAGAGGAGATCACCATGAAAGCTCGTACCCTGTTCACCACCGCTCTGGCAGTCGTTTCGCTCGGTGCCTCCCTCGGGGCCTTTGCCCAAAGCACCGCCACCCCCTACCGCTACGGCACCCCGCTGGATATCGCCAAGGTGATTTCCATCGACGTACCGGCCAGCCCGCAGTGCGAGGTGGTGACCGCGAAGATGACCTACCGCAACAGCGCCGGCCAGCTGGAAGTACTCACCTACGAGCAGCTGTCCAGCGTTTGCACCAACCAGAACTGATACCGGCAGCCCCCAACGACAAGGAGTTTGATCATGAAATTCTCGCGCACTCTGACTGCCTGGCTACTGGCCCTGGCCATCAACAGCAGCTTCGCCGCCGGCAGCCCTGGCATCGAGCGCACTACCCAGGGTTTCCTCGACGCCCTGGCCGCAGGCGGCGGCCAACCGCTGGAAACCCTTTCGCCGAAAGACGCCCGTGCCGTGCTGGTGGGGGCTCAGGCCAGCGTCAAGGTGGATCTGTCCGGCATCACGGTGGACACCAAGGTGATCCAGGTCGAAGGTCAGTCGATCACCCTCAAGGTGGTTCGCCCTGAGGGGGCACGTGGTGTTCTGCCGGGATTCATGTTCTTTCACGGCGGCGGCTGGGTGCTGGGCGACTATCCGACTCACGAACGCCTGATCCGTGATCTGGTGGTGGGCTCTGGCGCTGCAGCGATCTACGTCGATTACACGCCGTCACCTGAGGCCAAGTATCCGACCGCGATCAACCAGGCATACGCTGCAACCAAATGGGTCGCCGACAACGGCAGCCAGATCGGTGTCGACGGTTCGCGCCTGGCAGTAGCCGGCAACAGCGTTGGCGGTAACATGGCAGCCGTGGTGGCCATCAAGGCCAAGGAAGCCGGTGCGCCAAAACTGCGCGCCCAGGTGCTGCTGTGGCCGGTGACCGATGCCAACTTCAACAATGCGTCCTATAACCAGTTCGCTGAAGGCCATTTCCTGACTCGCGGCATGATGGAATGGTTCTGGGACAACTACACCACCGACCCGAAACAGCGTAACGAGATCCATGCATCGCCACTGCGCGCCAGCCTGGAACAGTTGAAAGGCCTGCCACCAGCACTGGTACAAACTGCCGAGATGGACGTGCTACGCGATGAAGGCGAAGCCTACGCCCGTCGCCTGAACGCGGCAGGCGTGCCGGTGACCGCCGTACGCTACAACGGCATGATCCACGACTACGGCCTGCTCAACGTGGTGGCCGAAGTCCCGGCGGTACGTACCGCCCTGGATCAGGCAGCGCAGACGCTGAAAAACAGCCTCAAGTAAGCGGCTGAAAAAACGAAACCCCGCCACCGTTACCGGTCGCGGGGTTTCTCGTCATGGTAGGGTGCGCCGCGCGCACCGCCGATCTACGCCAGATTGCGCACCTGCTCCCAGGTCAGATCCAGGCACTTGCGCGCCTTCTCTACCAGCTCATCCACTTCCGCCTGGGTGATCACCAAAGGCGGCGCGATGATCATGGTGTCGCCTACGGCGCGCATGATCAGCCCATTGTTGAAGCAGTGACCACGACACACCATGCCTACGCCCACATCACCGGGGAAGCGCTTGCGCGTCGCCTTGTCCTGCACCAGCTCGATCGCACCGAGCATGCCCAGGCCACGCACTTCGCCCACCAGCGGGTGATCCGCCAGCTCACGCAGGCGTTTTTGCAAATACGGTGCCGTTTGCGCCTTCACCCGTTCGACGATGCCTTCTTCCTTGAGAATGCGCAGGTTCTCCAGACCCACTGCCGCCGCCACCGGGTGGCCGGAATAGGTGAAGCCGTGGTTGAAGTCGCCG
>Ga0209699_100445_pt1 | contig 22808 bp, 20 predicted proteins | sample SynthPrep_1_END__FD_187204 | JGI IMG/M metagenome (GOLD analysis project Ga0209699, IMG submission 187204) | Synthetic microbial communities from Ohio, USA - SynthPrep_1_END_DS7_MetaG (SPAdes) (version 2) | ecosystem: Engineered > Bioreactor > Aerobic > Activated sludge | place: USA: Ohio...
GGACACCCGCATGCCCGACTACCTGATCCTCATCTCCACCCTCGGCGGCCTGGCCCTGCTGGGCCTCAACGGCTTCGTGATCGGCCCGCTGGTGGCGGCGCTGTTCGTCGCCAGCTGGAATCTGTTCGGAGCGAAGAAGGCGGTGAAGTTGCCGGAATGAGGGGCAAGCCCGGAGTGATGGCGGTGAAGGTTGTCCGAGTGTCTGCAATCAGAATGGGGCGATGCTGCTTGTGGCTTCATTGCTGTAGGCGCTGCGCCAACTTGAACTCTGTGCCGGTACAACCTGACACCCTGAACCGAAAAAGTCTGAACACCCTGCCGGGGAAACTGATACAGGGTGCAGAGCATGCAGACCGCCAACGCGTCTGTTCAGGCCGTCATATGAGTAATTTACGGCCCCGCTTTCGACCCGTTATCCTCCGCAACCCAATTCAGCAAGGAAGCACGAATGACAATGCGCCATCCCTCATTTCCATCCCGTCTCAAGCTGCCTGGTGTCCTGCTGATTGCTGGCCTCACAACGGCCTGTTCCAACTATCAGTACAAGGATTACCAAGGGGACTGGGCGCCGGAGTCGATGACGCCTTATGACCTGTCCGATAACGCACCCGATGCTCCCGTCGTGTATTTCGCGACTACGCGATATCGCGCGCTGGGCGTGCCTTTTCACCGTCTGCTGCTGGCAACGCATGTGGACGGTCAGTTATTGGAGGGTGCGGGGCGCCGTTCGATTCTCGATGTTTCCGGCAAGCAGGCTCTACGGTTGACGCCAGGCAAACACTCTTTGAGCTGGTGCTGGGCCTCCATGAATGCGCTGGGGACGGGCGGTGCCAAATGCGGCTTCGGCGCACAGGGTGTCGAGTTCCGCTCGGGGCAGCGCTACGTGGTGGACTTCACTACTCGCGACGATATCAGCGGGCCGCCTGGACGTGAGGTTTCGACCATTACCATCACGTCAGAGATTCGCAATCTGGATACCCATGAAGTGATCTATCCATTACCCACTGTCGCGAATCCATGAACCCCGTAGAGGTAGCAGTCGCGTCATGGACGTAACCATTGAGCGCACACCAGAGAGTGGATAGATGAACGCCCAATGGCTTGCCTTGGCATCCAAAGACATTCGGTGACCTCTATGCCAACCGCAAGGCCAGCGCCAACGAGATGGAAAGCAGTGCGACCAGATTGCCGAGGATCACGATCGACGCGACCTTTTCCGGCTCCTGGGCATAGCGTTCGGCGAACATGAAGTTGAGCACCGCCGGTGGCAGCGCACCGAAGATCAGCAGGATGTCCGTCTCGCGATCCGACAGGCCGAAGGCCAGGCAGAAAAGGTAGGCGATCAGCATGCCGGTCAGCGGCGTGGCCACCGCGCCGACCATACCGATGCGCCATTGCGCAAAGGGCGCGGTGTTCAGGCGCACACCGAGGGAGAACAGCATCAGGCCGGTGGAGACATCGGCGATGATCTGGATCGCGGAGAGAAATGGCGGCCACAAGGCGATGCCCGACATGCTCACCAGCACGCCAGCAATACCGGCGATGATCACCGGTTCGCGAAAAAGCAGCCACACCCTGGCATTGCGCCCGAGCCACCAGGTGGCAACGGCAAAGTGCAGGATGTTTTCCACCAGAAACAGCACCACCGCAGCCGGCAACATCTCTTCACCGAAGGCGAACAACAGCAGTGGCAAGCCCATGTTGCCGGCGTTCTTGAACATCATCGGCGGTAGCAGGGTCTTCGGTGCATAACCCAGCCGGCGGGCGATGGGCCAGCCGAGCAGGCCAGAGCCGAGCACGATGACCAGGCCGCCAAGGGCGATCATCTGTACTTCGGCCAGGTCGACCGACTTGCCCGCCAGTGCGGAGAAGATCAACGCAGGCACGAAGATGCCCATGTTGACCTGGTTGGTCGCAAGCATGTCGGGGCGATGCCTGCGACCATACAGGTAGCCAACCGCAATGACCGTGAACACAGGGAAGACGATGCTCACGATCTGCACGAGCATGGGAGAACCTTAGCCGCTGGCGAGTGGGTGGTGCCGGGCGAATCAGCCCTGCGCGGACGTGCCGTTGAGGGCGTAGTAACTGCGAATGACCTGGCTGTCGTCAGCGCGCCCTTCACCACGCCCGGAGGTCGCGAGGAACAGTTGGTGCGCCACGGCGGCAATCGGTAGCGCAGCCTGCGCGTCGCGCCCGGCTTCGAGGACGATGCCCAGATCCTTGACGAAGATGTCCACCGCGCTGCTGACCTCGGGTTCTGCCTGCAACATGCGCGGGCCGCGATCCTTGAGCATCCAGCTCGACGCCGCCGAACCACCCATGATCTCCAGCAGCACTGGCAGATCGACACCGACCTTGGCGGCGAGCGCAAAGGCTTCGGCGACCACGGCGATGTGCACGCCGCACAGCAGTTGGTTGACGGCCTTGACCGTAGCCCCCTGCCCGGCCCGCTCGCCGACATGGAAGATGCGCTGGCCAATGCCCTCGAACACTGGCTGCACCGCTTCGAAGGTCGCGCGCTCACAGGCCGCCATGATGGTCAGCGAGCCGGCGATGGCACCAGCGGTACCGCCCGACACCGGGGCATCGACGAAACGGCGACCCGCTGCCCTCACCCGCTCGGCGATACGCTCGACAGCAGCAGGGGGACAGGTCGCCATCAGGCAGACGATACCGTTCTCGGCCAGCGCAGCCAGTGCGCCGCTGTCGAACAGCACCCCTTCGGCCTGGACGGCATTGACCACCATCAGGATCAGCACATCGGCGCCATCGCAGGCGGCTGCCGCAGTCGCTGCCGGCTCACCACCGGCCTTTGCAAGTTCGCCCAGGGCAACCGGGTTGAGATCGATACCGCGCACTGGGTGGCCAGCGGCGAGCAGGTTCTTGGCCATGGGCAGGCCCATCGAGCCGAGCCCGGCAAATGCAATCGTAGTCATGAGAATTCCTTGCATGATGCGCCCCGGCACAAACCGGAGGCGCACCGATCAGTAGAGGGTCAAGGCAGGCACGAAAGAAACCAGGCCGAGCACGATGATCGCCACCAGGTAGAACGGCCAAAGCTCGCGTACTACAGCACCGACCTTCTCGCGTGAAATCGCCGAGGCAATGAACAGCGTGGTTCCTACCGGCGGTGTGAACAGGCCAATGCTCAGGTTCACCACCATCATGATGCCCAGTTGGGTCAGGTCGAGACCGATGGCGTTGCCGATGGCCACGAAGGTTGGCCCCAGCAGCAGGATCGCTGCGGGAAGGTCGAGGAACATGCCCACCGCCACCATGATCAGGTTGAGCATGAGGATGACCATCCACGGCGAACTCAGGGTTTGCGCGGTCCATTCAGCCACCGCGGTCGGCACCGACTCGACGGTGAGCACGTAACCCACCAGGTTCGAGGCGGCAATCACCAGCATCACCACACCAGTGGTGATTGCGGTATGTACCAATGCGTCGTAGAGACGGCGCAGGGTCAGATCGCGATAGACCAGCATGCTCACCATCAAGCCATAGAACACCGCCAGAACACTGACCTCGGTCGGCGTGGCGATGCCGGCGCGTAGCAGGATCACGATGAAAGCCGGCATGGCCAGCGCCGGCGTTGCCGCAACGGTAACTCGTAGTACCCCCTTCAAGGTGACTTCGCTGGCCAGCCGCTTGAAGCCACGCAGACGCCCAGACAGGTAGCAGGTCAGCATGAAGCCGACGCACAGCATGAGCCCTGGAACCAGGCCTGCGAGAAACAGCGCGGCAATCGATTGATTGGACACGGCAGCATAGAGAATCAGCGGAATCGACGGTGGAATCAGCCCGGCGATAGTCGATGACGAAGCCGTGGCGGCAGCCGCGAAAGCGCCTGGATAGCCCTCGCGCTTCTGCCAGGGAATCAACATTGAACCCAGCGCCGATGCCTCTGCTACCGCCGAGCCGGAAACCCCACCGAATACGGTGGACCCCACTACCGTGACCTGCCCGAGCCCGCCATGGAAACGGCCGACCAGCAGGGTGGCGAAATCGATGAGCCGCTTGCCCAGCGTACCGCCCATCATCAGGCTGCCCGAGAGCATGAAGAACGGAATCGCCAGCAGCGGAAAACTCTGCGTGGGCTGAAAGATCTTTACGATTGCCGCTACGCTGGGGATGCCGCCAACGGTAACAGCCGCAATACCCGAGCTGATAAGCAACGCGTAACCGACCGGCAACGCCAGCGCCAGCAGCACGGCGAATACCAGAAGCATCATGAACGTCATACGTCGTCCTCGATTTGATGTGCGCGAACAGCGAGGGGATCACCGGCATGCAGCAGGTGAACCAACGTGGTGAGTGCGGTAAGGGCCAGGCCGACGAAGCCGGTGATCATGGCCAGATACGCCCACTTGGCCGAGATACCGGTAACCGGATAGATCTCGCCACCGGTGATCTCGATCACATCGAGCCCCACCCAGGCCAGGTAGAAGAAGGTGGTACAGATCAATGCCTGATGGCCGATCAGCAACACCCGATTGCCCCCCCGTCCGATCCATCCCTGGATGGCGGTGACGGCAATGTGCTGGCCGCGTTGAGCGGCAAGCACGATGCCGCCCATCACCAACCAGGGGAACAGGAGGTTGGGCACCTCGGTGGGCCAGCCCATGCCCTGGTCGGTCAGGTAGCGCACCACTACCTCGGCCATCAGGGCCGCGAACATGGCCACCAGCGCAGCGATCACGGCAACCACGCTGAGTGCCACGATCGCGTTATCCACCCAGCTCGCCATCTGCGCCAGAGCACCGGACTGCAACGAGTCGTTGCTGGAGGTCTGGACGGCCATCATTGCTTACCCGCTTCCGAGACGATCAGCTCCACCAGCTCGGGGTATTGCTTCGACCACTTGTCGTAGACCGACTGGGTCTTGGCGGCGAATGCAGCCTGATCGATCTCGTTGATCTCCACACCGGCCTCGGTCAGCTTGGTGCGCAGCTCGATATCCGCAGCCAGCGACATCTCGCGGTTGAGCTTGCCGGCTTCCACCGCGGCTTCCCTGATCGCCGCCTGATCGGCACCGGACAGGCTCGCCCAGATCATCTTGCTGGCCAGCAGCGGTGTGGTCTCGTATTTGTGCCCGGTCAACGAGATGTACTTCTGCACCTCGTAGAGCTTGGACGAATAGACGTTCATCAGCGGGTTCTCCTGGCCATCGAATACCCCCTGTTGCAGGGCGATATAGAGTTCGGAGAAGGCCAGCGGGCCTGGGTTGGCGCCCAGTGCCTTGAAGATGTCGAGGGTCATGGCATCTGGTGGAGTGCGCACCTTGATGCCCTGCAGATCCTCGGGATTGATGATGGGATGCTTGTTGTTGCTGGTATGGCGGATGCCGTTATCCCACAGCGCCAGTACCACCAATCCCTTCCTGTTGGCGGCCTCATCTAGCTTGGCACCGACCGGGCCATCGACCACCTTGTAGGCATGCTCAAGATCGCGGAACAGAAAAGGCAGGCCGACCAGGTTGAATTCCGGCACCACGCCTGCCGTGCTGCCCTGGGAGTTGGTGCTGAAGGCAAGGGTGCCCAGACGCATGTTGGTCAACGACTCGACGTCATCGCCGAACTGCGCGCTGCCGCCTACCTCGACCTTGACCCGACCTTCGGTCTTCTGCTCGACCAACTCGGCGAACTTCAGGGATGCCACCGCCTTCGGGTTGCCCGGCGCGGCGTTGTGGGAAAGGCGCAGCACCTGCTGTGCCCAACTGGTGGAGGCAGTAGCCAGTGCAAAGGTTGCGGCCACAGCAATCAGTGTCTTTTTCATGAGCTTTACCTTGCGTTTCTTATTGATATTGTCTGCATGTCTTGCTTGTTGCTGGTCGTCCGTACGGACGCTCTGGCAGTGCCCGCAGGTGAACGACCCGATGCTGCTCAACCGTGGATGAGCATGCCACCGTTGACGTCGATCACCGCACCGGTGATGTACGCCGACAGGTTCGAGGCGAGAAACAGGTAGGCCCCCGCCACTTCCTCGGCATTCCCCAGACGATTGAGCGGGATGCTGGCGGCAATCTCGGCCTTCTGCTGATCGCTGAGCTTGCCGGCGCTGATGTCGGTCTGGATCAGGCCGGGGGTTACGCAGTTGACGCGGATGTTGCTCGGGCCGAACTCACGCGCCATGGCCTTGGCCAGGCCCAGCACACCGGCCTTGGCTGCCGAGTAATGCGGACCACCGAGGATACCGCCACCGCGTTGCGCCGATACCGAGGACATGCAGGCGATCGAACCGCTGCCCTGCGCCTGCATGTGCGGAATGACGGCCTGAGACAGGTACAGCACGCCGCGCAGGTTGACGTCGAGGATACGATCCCAGCTCGCCGGGTCGATCTCCAGGGTTTTCACCGGCTGGGTGATGCCGGCGTTGTTGATCAGCACATCGATGCGGCCGAAGTCGGCGATGGCACGTTCGGTGGCCTTGAGGCAGGCGTCCTTGTCCGCTACGTTGCAGGCATAGCCACGGTGCTCGGGGCCGATGGCAGCAGCCGCTTCGACGGCAGCACCTTCGTCCAGGTCGAGAATCGCCACCTTGGCGCCGTGATTGGCGAAAAGCCGAGCGGTGGCCAGGCCGATGCCGCGAGCCGAGGCCGCGCCCGAAATCATGGCGACTTTGCCAGCGAGAAGAAGAGCGTTGTTCATGCGGAAGATCCTTGCAGTAGCGCCGGCACCCGGCGCTGGTAAATGTGAGTTGGCGTGGCGCTGAGTTCAGCCGAGCCAGCCTTTGATCGTGGCCGTCATCGCCTCGGTAGAAATCCCGTAGCGGTCATGCAGAGTCGGCAGCGCGCCGGCATCGAGGAAGGCATCGGGCAGTGCAATCTGGCGAAATTGCGGGGTTACGCCGGCAGTCAGCAGCGCGGTTGCGACGGCTTCGCCGAGCCCGCCGACCGAGCTGTGGTTTTCCGCCACGACGACCAGACGTCCGGCGCGGCCGGCTTCACGCAGGATGGTCGCAACATCCAGCGGTTTGATGGTCGGTACGTGCAACACGCCGACGTCGACCTTGTCCGCCTCGAGCGCCTTGGCCACCTCCAGGGCGCGCATGGTCAGGATACCGGACGAGATCACCAGCACATCACGGCCGTCGCGCAGCATCTTGGCCTTGCCCAGTTCGAAGCGGTAGCCGTACTCGTCGAGCACCAGCGGCACGTTGCCGCGCAGCAGGCGCATGTACACCGGGCCCTTGTGGTCGGCGATCTGTGACACGGCCTGTTCGGTGTCGAGGGCATCGCAGGGGTCGACGATGGTCATGCCCGGGATGCCACGCATCAGCGCGATGTCCTCGGTGGCCTGGTGGCTGGGACCATAACCGGTGGTGAGGCCAGGCAAGGCGCAGCACAGTTTGACATTGAGGTTTTCCTCGGCGATCACCTGGTGCACGAAGTCATAGGCGCGACGGGTGCCGAACACCGCGTAGGTGGTGGCGAACGGCACGAAACCCTCCTTGGCCATGCCGCCGGCCGCAGCCATCAGCAGTTGCTCGGCCATGCCCATCTGGAAGAAGCGATCCGGATAGGCCTGACCGAACAGGTGCAGGTCGGTGTACTTGGCCAGGTCGGCAGTCAGACCAACGATCTCGGGACGGTTGGCAGCCAGCTCGACCAGGGCCTTGCCGAAGGGGGCGGCCTGCACGCGCTGCCCTTCGGAGGCAATCGACGCGATCATCGCCGAGGTGGTCAGGCGTGGTTTCTTGGCGGTGGTGCTCATTGGGCAACTCCCCGGTTTTGATCGAGAATGTCGAGGGCCTGCTGCCACTCGGCCTGCTCGACACGAATGAAGTGGTTCTTCTCGCGCGCTTCGAGGAACGGCACGCCCTTGCCCATCAGGGTGTCGCAGAGAATCACGCGCGGCTTGGCTTCGGTAAGGTTGCGCGCAGCGTCGAAAGCCGCGATCACGGCGGCGAGATCGTTGCCGTCCACGCGTTGCACATGCCAGCCAAACGCCGCCCATTTGTCAGCAATCGGCTCGAAGGCCAACACCTTGGTCGAGGGTCCATCTGCCTGCTGGTTGTTGATGTCGACCAGGCAGATCAGATTGCCCAGACCATGGTGAGCCGCGCTCATCGCTGCTTCCCAGGTCGAGCCCTCGTCCAGCTCACCATCGGACATCGAGTTGTAGACGAAAGCCGGGTTGCCCTTCAGGCGCAGGCCAAGCGCCATGCCCACGGCGATCGGCAGGCCCTGACCGAGCGAGCCGCCGGACATTTCCATGCCAGGCGTGTAGGTCGCCATGCCGGACATTGGCAGGCGGCTGTCATCGCTGCCGTAGGTCTCGAGCTCTTCTTCGGAAATGACCTTCGCCTCGATCAGTGCCGCGTAGAAGGCGATGGCGTAGTGACCATGGGACAGCAGGAAGCGGTCGCGGCCTTCCCAGGCAGGATCTTCTGGGCGCAGGTTCAGCGAATGGCAGTAGGCAGTCGCCAGCACATCGGCGTAACCCAGTGCCTGGCCGACATAGCCCTGCCCCTGCACCTCGCCCATCTGCAGCGCAAAGCGGCGGATGCGGTAGGCGCCTTCGGCAACCCTGGCGTGGACGGAAGAATTATTGTTCTGCACGCAGTTCTCCTTGATATGGCCCGGCGCATGATGCTGCCGGCGTCTCGGTTGGAGCGTGAATCTCCAGGTCTGCCAGGCTCCTCAGCGGTTCGCTTGGCGAGTGAGAGAAAGCCTATTCCCTTGATTTTTTGAGCTCAAACGAATAATTAAGGCAGATAGATGAACTGAGCTAATGTGAAAACCCCATGCAAAACCGAGTTTCCTTCAAGGCAATTCAGGCCTTCGAGGCAGCGGCGCGCCTGTCTTCCTTTGCGCTGGCAGCGGAGGAACTCTTCGTGACCCCCTCAGCGGTCAGCCATCAGATAAAGCTGCTGGAGGAGCAGTTTGGTGTCCGCTTGTTCCATCGCGTGCATCGCGCGGTGGTGCTTACCGACGCCGGCCGTGTGTATGCCGAAGAAGTCTCGGCGGCATTTGCCAGAATCGATATGGCGACTCGCGAGCTGGGGCGTACCGCCAAGAGCGACATCCTCACCGTGCACTCGACACCCAGTTTCGCGACTCAGTGGCTGATGCCCCGACTGGCACGTTTCAGCGCTCTGGAGCCCGATATCGACGTGCGTCTGAACGCGTCCTACCCGGCACCGGCCGACCTGCTGACGCAAGGCGTGGACATCGATATCCGCTATGGCATGAAACGCCTGCAGCCTGCCGGAACCATGGTGCTGCCCTTTCCGGCAGAGACCATCGTGCCGCTCTGTGCGCCCTCACTTGCGCATGGAGAACACGCAATCCGTGCGCCCGAGGATCTGTGCCATCACACCTTGATTCACAGCGAGGTGTGCCTGGTCAGTTGGCGCGACTGGATGCGGCAGCATCGCAAGGTACCGCTGGATATCTCACGCGGGCCACGCTTCGATCGCTCGTTCATGGCCATCAGCGCAGCCGTGGACGGTTTGGGGATATGCCTCGAAAGCCTGCTGCTCGCGCAACGCGAGCTGGCCAGTGGGCAACTGGTGGCACCGCTTGGCCTGGCAGGGCCCAAGGTGCAGGGCTACACCTTCAATCTGCTGCGCTCACGGGCGGAGCTGCCGAAGATACGCAGCTTCCAGGACTGGCTCTTTGCCGAGCTCGAAGGCCGCACTCACTAGCCTCGGCGTATATGGCCCGGAAAGACGCCGATGGGCAGGTTTGCCCCGGTCGGAGCTGGACGCTGATCACCTCACCCACCGGCGCTCAACGAGGCGATCAGCCAGGCCTTGCTGGCGGCCTGAGCCAGCCTCCGGTCAGTGATGCTCGATGCGGTTGCGCCCACCGCGCTTGGCGCAGTACAGGGCGATATCACTGCGTGACAGCGCGGCCTCGACGCTGGCATCGCCGGCATCGAGCGATGAGATGCCGACGCTGACGGCCAGGAATATCTGCTCCTCGGCATGCAGGATCGGCGCCCTGGCCAGCTCGCTCTGGATGCGCCTGGCGAAGTGCAGCGCCTTGTCCAGATCGGCTTCGCTGAGCACCACGGCGAACTCTTCACCGCCCAGGCGTCCGGCGGTGTCGGTCTTGCGCAGCTGACTGCGCAGAATGGCCGCGAAGTGGCGCAGGGCCTGATCACCGACGTTGTGGCCCCAGCGATCATTGATGGTCTTGAAGTAATCCAGATCGAACATCAGGATCGCCGCACTCTGCTCGGGGCTGCGCTGTAGCCGCGCCAGCTCGGCTTCGAGCTGGCGCATGAAGTGGCGACGGTTGGCGAGCTGGGTGAGGAAGTCGGTGGTGGCAAAGGCGTGCAACTCGGCCTCGATCTGCTTGCGCTCGGTCACGTCGGTCATGAAACCGTGCCAGACCACGCTACCGTCCTCCTGGCGGCGCGGGCAGGCTTCGCCCTGGCACCAGACGATGCCGCCCCCCGGCACCTGCACACGAAACTCCAGATGCCAGGGCATCAGTTGCTCGGCGGAAAGCAGAAAGGATTCGACGAAGCGCGTGCGCTCCTCAGGGTGGACGATGGCCGTCAGTGCCTGAGCGTCATGCATCAGTTGCTGAGCGCTGAGGCCACAGATGGCCTGTGCGCCGCCACTGACGTAGGTGAAGGCCGACTCGCCATCGGCGTGTCGGCGGAACTGGAAGACCATGCCGGGGATTTCATTGGTCAGATCAGTCATCAGGGTCACGGTCTGCTGCACCTGGTCGGACAGACGCCGCATCGTGGTGATATCGGTGGTGGTACCGATCATTCGCAGCGGTTTGCCATGAGCGTCGCGCTCGACCACCTTGCCGCGACTGCACACCCATTTGTACTGACCGTCACGGCAGCGCAGTCGATGTTCCACCTCATAGACGGGGGTGTGCTGCTCCAGATGTGCCTGAATGGTCGCCCTGACGTAGTCGAGGTCGGCCGGATGCACCCGCGTGTAGCTTTCCTCGATACGGTTGCCGACTTCATGCTCTGCGTAACCCAGCAGCGCCTTCCAACTGCTGGAGTAATGGATTTCCCCGGTGCTGACGTCACGATCCCAGATGCCCGTGCCACTGCCGGCGATGGCCAGCGCCATGCGTCGTTCGCTTTCGCGCAGGGCTGCGATTTCCTGACGCAGCCGGGTGTCGTCCGCCACAAGCGCGAGCAGATCGAGCGCCAGCGCGGCGAAATCCTGCAAGGCCTCCTGCTGACCGGCATCGAGTTCACGCGGTCGTTCACCCAGCAGGTACAGCGTACCGAGCCTGTCACCCTCCGTTGCCCGCAACGGCCAGGCAATCAGAGGGTGCAACGAATCCCCCGCGCGGGGCGGGCAACTGGCGGTGCCATCATCCGCCTCGGCGATCCGCACCAGTTGTGCATCGTTCAGGCCAGGGCTGGCCCAGATGCGTCGCGTATTCCCTGCGCTAAAAACCAGCATCGCCGCCGAGTCGAAATACCGTCCGACCAGACGCACGAACCCGTCGACCCGCTCATCGTTGGCACTGGCGGGCGCACTCACCGAATACAGGGACTGCATATCACTTCGCCTGGATAGAAACGCGAAAGGCGCGCCGATATTGATACGCCATTACCGGGCCGGCGTCTAATCGTTCGTGATGACAGTCGCTGCACTTCATCAGGACACGTTACGCCCCTCCTCAAGGACGCGGCTGCCGAGGCGCCTGACGATTTTCGCCAACGCCTGCCGCCCTTCGGGGATCGGCAGAATCGGCCACACGTGGATCATCCCCTCGCCCACCACGCACTCGACCTGCCCACCGGCAGCCCGGCAACGCTCGGCGAACAGCAGTGCATCGTGGCAGGCAATGTCGCGCGTGCCGACGAAGATCAGCATGGGCGGCAAACCGTCAGGATCGCCTTCGATCGGGCTGACATGAGGGTGATCCGTGCCCAGCTCGCCAGCGTAAAGACGCCCGGCCTCGCGCAGGCCGATGGCTGCCAGCATGGGGTCGTCCGATTCGCTGGCGGCGATGGCCGCGTGCTGCATGCGCACATCCAGCCAGGGGCAGATCAGTACCAGTTCCTCAGGCAGAACGGCGCCCTGCTCATGCAGTGCATGGCACAGAGCGAGCGCCAGGCCGCCACCAGCCGAATCGCCCATGAGCCCAAGCGCCGGCAGTCGCGCCTGCACACAGAGCTGCTGGTACACCTCCCGCACCGTCGCCACGGTTTGCCGGCAGGCGCTCTCCGGTGCCAGGGGGTAGAGCGGCACGCTGAGCGTAACGCCCGAGCGCTCCACCAGCTCGCAGAGAAAGCGCCAGTGATGGCGGGTAATCGGCCGCACGTAGGCGCCACCGTGCAGGTAGAGCAGGTGGCGCCCCGACAGGGCTGATGCACGAGGTGACAGGTGATAGACCGGTACGCCGGCCAGGTGCTGCTCGCGAATCGCGATGCGCCGCCTCATGCCTGCCGAGGGTAATGCCGGCCCCGCCTGCCTGACCTGGCGAATGCCGTCGTGCAGACCCCGTAATGACGCATAGATGCGTTTGCGCTGGGTCATGCGCAGGAAGGCGATCACCAGTTGGCTGCGAAGGCTGGGCATGGAGGCGTCTCGCTGAGTTGTCGTTTGCCGGCGATCTTAGGGGATGTCGAGCGCGGCAGAGTGTTGGCTAGCCGACAGTTTCCGGTCGGGCATTCTGGGTTGCGGCCTGGGCGGCCGCGCGAAGTGCGTGCAGGCTGGTCAGTTGCGACAAAAAGGTTATGATATAACGTCATATAATAATGAGCGCCATCCATGTAGCGCTTGCAAACCAACAACGACAAACCACTGCCACCGCGACGCCTGTTCGCCATTCACGCAACGACCCACCAGGAATCCTCATGAAAGCCACTTCGGCCTCCCTTGCCGTCCTCACTGCCCTGGCCGCCGCTGACCTGCACGCCGCCTCGCCCGGCAACTCCACCGTCTCGCTCGGCGAGGTCTACATCACCCCAGAGCACAACGGTGCGCTGCGCACCGACAGCATCCTGACCTCGGTCGACATCATGGGTAGCGACAAGATCGAGGACAAGAACGTGATGAACAGCTGGGAGCTGCTGGGGCAGATGCCCGGCATCCAGCTGACCGAGACGCGCATGGGCGCCGAGTCCGGCAAGGTGACCTTCCGCGCCTTCAACGGCGAGGGCTACATCAACGGCATCAAGACACTGATCGACGGCGTGCCGAGCAACGTCAACAGCGGCAATCAGCGCTTCATCGACATGATCTTCCCGCTGGAGCTGGACTACATCGAAGTGGTACGCGGCACCAACGACCCGCGCTACGGCCTGCACAACATCGGCGGCAACGTCAATTTCGTCACCCGCCAGGGCGGCAACTACACCGACGGGCGCCTGACCTACGGCAGCTTCAACACCCGCGAATTCCAGTTGGCGGTGGGGCACGAGGAAGGCAACTTCGCGCAGAACTACTTCATGGCCAAGCAGGACTCCGACGGTTTCCGCGACCACAGCCAGTCCAACAAGTATTCCCTGGGCGGCAAGTGGTTCGTCACCGATGACGAGCAGACCATGAAGCTCGGCGTGATCGCCCGCCTCTACCACCATCAGGCCGAGGAGCCGGGCTTCCTCACCGCCCAGGAGCTGGCTGCCAGCCGCACACGCTCGCCGGAGAAGAACGCCAACGATGGCGACGACCGCGACATGAAGCACCTCAGCGCGCATGCCGACTTCCAGCTCAGCGACGACCTGAGCCTGAGCAACAAGCTGTACTACAACAGCTACGACGACGACCGCACCGTGACCTTCACCCGCTATCCGGTGGGCAACGCCCCGCGACAGCGCCGCCAGTGGGAAGAACGCCAGACCGGCATGCTGAGCAACCTGACCTGGCGCGCCCACGAGATGCTGACCCTCGATGGTGGCGTCAACTACGAACAGCAGAACAACGAATACCGCCGCTATCGCTACAACTTCGGCATCCCCACCGACTTCGATGCGCCGCCGGCCCGCACCCAGAACGATGACAGCCACACGCTGTACAACACCGGCGCCTACGTCCAGGCAATCATCCAGCCCATCGAGGAGCTGAAGATCATCCCGGCCTACCGGGTCGACACCTTCTCCGGCAACACCGAACTGATGAGCGGCGAGCGCGCCGAGCTGCAGGATTACGGCTGGATCAGACAGCCCAAGCTCAGCGTGGTGTACAGCGTGACGCCTGACATCAACCTCTACGCCAACTGGGGGCGTACCTTCCAGATCCTCACCGGCTCCACTGCACCGGCCTACCTCACCACAGGCCAGGGCGCGTACCGGCCGTCGATCAACACCGGCAAGGAGGTGGGAGTGAAGTTCAGGCCCTTCGCCGATTCCGAGGCCCGCGTCGCCGTATGGCAGCAGGACGCCACCGATGAGGTGTCCAACATGCCCGCCACCGGCACCACCGTCGGCCTGGGCGAAACCCGCCGACGCGGCGTCGACATGCAGCTCAGCGTGCACCTGAACGAACAGTGGACGGTATGGGGCTCGCATGCCATCCAGGAGGCCAAGGTGGTCAGCGCCTTCACCGCCGGGGGCCAGTCGCTGGCCGGCAAGGAAGTGTTCTCCACCCCGCGCTACATCAGCAACGCAGGTGTCGACTACCAGTTCAACGACGCCTGGCGCTTCGGCCTGCAGGCACGCGCGCAGGGCGACTACTACATCGACACCCTCAACGAACAGGGCAAGTACGGCGGCTTCGCGGTACTCGATGCCAACGTGCGCTATCAACTGTCCGACACCACCAGCCTGGATTTGCAATTGAAGAACCTGACCGACCGCGATTACGAGTACGTGTGGTTCGACAACTTCTTCTGGGCCGCAGGCGACGAACAGCCCATGTTCTCCCCCGCGCCAGGCCGCTCGGCGTATGTCTCGGTGAACATGAAGCTGTAGCCGGAGACAGGCCGACAGGAGCCGGATTGCCGGCGCCCGCCCCAACACGCCCTGCAACGCAGGGTATCAAGTCAGCCAATACTGGACAGCGCGAAACGCAGGTCGGCCCTGAAAAGTCATTGATCGTCTCACTCCCGCGAAGGCGGGAGCCCAGGAAGTTCGCAGATTCTGGATGATGCCCCTTCGGGCCGGCGCAAGCGCTGAACGCACTTCAGTGCGGCCCGAGCAGGGCGAGCGCAGCGAGTAATGACGGTTTTCAGGGTTTCCCCAGGGTGCGCCCTGCGCACCAGCTGTCCACCGGGGAAATAGCTGGCGCGCCCGGCGCCCCTGCAGCGGCCGCTCTCAGAGGTACTTCAACCAGCGGATATCCCGTCGGCGCGCCTTGAGCCGGGCGAACCACTGCGTTGGCGCAAACAGCAGCACGGCCAGCAGCAGCGTCACCGCCCAGACCCATACCAGCGAATCGAAGCCGAAATAATGCCCCTGGTTCGCCCCCCAGACAGCGAAGGCAGCGATATAGAGCAACTTCAGCACGTACAGGTGCAGCAGGTAGAAGAACATCGGTGCACTGCCGAAAACGGCCAGGGTGCGTACCATGCGCCCGTCGTTGCGTCGCTCGAAGTACGCCAGCAACAGCAGGCCGATCCCCAGCGTCAGCGCCAGGAACAGCAGCGACGGCGGGTACTTGGTGATGTTGAACAGTCCCATCAGCGTTTGCAGCCAGGTCTCCTCGAGTCTCCAGGGCTTCTCACCGTAGCCGTTGAACAGACGCAGCACCACGAACAGCGCCAGCGCGCCGAAGCCGGCAGTGCGCAGCAATTGCAGACGCTGCTCGGGCGCGTTCGACCGACGGAACCAGGGGCCGATCACGTAGCCCAGGGCGATCACGCCGATCCACGGCAACACCGGGTAGGAGGTACGCAGACGCAGCGTGCCGGAGAACTCGATCCAGCCACGGTCATGCAGCACCGCCCAGGGAATGTGCATCATCGACTCCGGCGCGAAGTGCAACCCATCGAGCAGGTTGTGCCCGGCCACCAGTGCCAGCCCCAGCACGGCCAGCAGCATACGCGGCAGCCATAACAGCAGCGACAGCGCCAGCATGCTCAGGCCAATGGCCCAGATCACCTGCAGGTAGATCACCGTCGGCGGGAACTGGAACGTCCAGGCGAAGTTGACCAGGGTTAACTCCAGAACCACCAGAAACAGTCCGCGCTTGAACAGAAAGGCACTGGTCGCGGCCCGGCTCATCTGCTTCTCCCCGTAGAGAAATGCCGAGAGCCCGGTGAGCAGGATGAACACCGGTGCGCACAGATGCGCCAGGGTACGGCTGAAGAACAGCGCCGGATCGGTGGCCGTGACGTCCATAGGGTCACCGACCTGCTGGTGCAGGTAGAAGGTTTCACGGACGTGATCGAGCAACATGAAGAGGATGACCAGACCGCGCAGGGCATCGATGGAAAGCAGGCGATTGGAGGACATGAAAGGATTCGAATGGGAGACGAGGGAACGTAATAGCGTAACATTTTATCCCCCAAGGCGATGCGACCTGCACACACAGCGCCACCATGCGGCTGGGCACCGCCAGCTGAACGAAGCGTGACGAAGAAAGTCGGAAAGCAGAACAACCGCCAAGGAGGCTCCGCCCCATGCTGCCCAATCGCGCCCTTCTATCCGCGTTCGTCGTGGCTCTGCTCAGTCCGCTTGCCGATGCGCAGGAGCCTTTGCGCATCCAGAGCCTGCAACGCTGCGGCGACCTGCTCGCCAGTGATCGACAGGACTGGTGCATGCAGGTAAGCGGCCTCGACGAGAAGATACCTGCGCTGCACCTGGGCGATGACACCCTGCCCTCCTCGGCGGTGAAACGCTACGAAGGCGGCCTGCGCCTGCAACTGAACAGCGAGGAACACCGCAGTGCACCGTTGTGGCTGGAGGACGGCTCGCGCGCCAGCAACCCGGTGTGGCTGTCGCTGCAAGGCAGCCATGTGCTCGCCGCAGGCCCTGACGAAGTGGCGAAGAACATGGATGGCCTGACCACCTATGTCGATCTGGTCAGTCTGCTGATCGAGGAAAGCCATGATGGCCTCGAAGAAGCCAGGCGCCTGGCGAAGAAATACGACGCCAGGGTGGTCGGCGCCATCCCCCCGCTCAACGTCTACCAGTTGCGCCTGCCGGTGAACGACCTTACCGAGCGCGATGCCCTGGTGTTGCGCATCGGCAGCGAAACCAGCGTCGATGCCGTGGTCGTGGAAGAAAGCGCGCCGGAGCGCGGCGAAGAGAGCGAAGCCGCGCGCAAGCCTGATCAGCAACCGGAAAAGAACTCCGAGGAGTGGGCGGCGAACCGCTTCATGGACGCGGTCAACTACTACCAGCGCCGCATCCCCGCTGGCGAGTCGCCCATCGAGGCCGAGCCAATCCGTGTCGGCGTGATCGAGCGCAACGTCGATTTCGACGCCCCCGACTTCGCCGACTACCTCGGCGCCTGCCCCGACGGCAAGCCGCGCACCTGCGTCTATGCCCGCGACGCCGCTCAACCGGACAACCATGGCAGCACGGTGGCCGGCATTCTTGCCGCGCACTGGGACAAGGGCGGCAACACCGGTTTCCTGCGCGGACTGGACAAGGCCAGCAATGGCTTCGACGTGATCGTCGAGCGCAACTCGGATGCCGGCATCACCGCCAACATCGCCGCGTCAGTCAACCTGGTGGAGGACGGCGTGCGCGTACTCAACTGGAGCTGGGGCATTCACCGCGTCGGCACACGCAATATCGAAGGTGACGAGATAGACTCGCTGGTGCGCTCGGGCATCGCCATGAGCGGCTATGAAGAGCTGCTGGAGGAATTCTTTCTCTGGCTGCGCGAGGAGCACCCGGACGTGCTGGTGATCAACTCCGCCGGCAATGGTTCATCCTACTCAGGCACCGACGAATACCGCCTGCCCTCCTCCTTCATCACCGAGCAGTTGCTGGTGGTCGGCGGGCATCAGCGCAGCCAGGAAAAGGAGGTCGAAATCGACGACCCGACCTACGTGGTCAAACGCAATTCGTCGAACGTCGACATGCGTGTCGACATCACCGCTGCTGCCTGCGCCCGCGCCTCGACCCATGAGCTCGACGCTACCGGCGATGTGCATTGCGGTACCTCATATGCCACACCGCTGGTAACCGGCGTGGTCGCAGCCATGCTGTCGATCAACCCGCGCCTGCAACCGGAACAGTTGCGCATGCTGCTGCGCCGCAGTGCCATGACCATTGGCGGTGATTACGACTTCGAACCGATGGACGCCGAAGACCTGACTGCCCCCATCCTGCCCTCGGAGCGCAACTACCGGCTGAGCGACAAGGACGTGGGACGCTCGGCGAGGCTGGACATGCAGAAGGCGCTGGATCTGGCGGTACAGAGCCGTGATCGGGTGCGTTGACAGGCATGCCGGTCATTCGCCGGAAACACGCTCGTACAGTTCGACCGGTTCGACCTTGCCCTGGCAGCCGCATTCGCTGTGGCCCAGGCCCAGATGGCGAAAGCCGGCCTTGAACAGCACACGACCGGATTGCGGATTGCGCGCCAGATGGCTGGCGTGCAGACGGCGCAGACGCAACTGGCGGAAGGCGAAATCCACCAGCGCATTGCAGGCTTCGCTGGCGTAGCCACGGCTCCAGTACGGCACGCCGATCCAGTAGCCTACCTCGGCCTCGCCTCGGCCAATGTCCTTGAGCACCATGCTGCCCACCAGTCGCCCGCTGTCCGACTCGGTGATCACGAAGTTGGCAGCCGCACCGCTGGCCCAGTCCTGCAAGCAGCGTTCGATCCACTGCTGCGCCAGCTCGGGCGGATAAGGATGGGGAATGCTGCCGGTGACATCGGCAATGCGGAAGTCACCGGCCAGACGCTGCACCTCGTCGGCATCCTGCGGCTGCGGCGGACGCAGCGTCAGGCGCTCGGTCTCGATGCGATGCTCATCCATCTGCGTCTCCTGTCAGACCCGTGGGGCGCGCCATGCGCACCGGCGCCTCTACCGAAGCGACTCGCTCCTCAGGCCGGAGAAGGCCCGATGGGATAGAACTGCCCGGCACTCCATACACCCAGCCAGGGTTCTCCGTCGACCTCACGCTCCACCGCCAGTTCCACCAGTTGGTAGAACACGTTGCGATGAATCAGCGCTTCGAGGTTACGCCGCACCAGAACGTAGGGCGAGGGCTCTAGTGTCGCAGGGTCGATCGCCACGCGAATCGGATGCTCGATACCCGCGACCACTTCATCCTCGACATTGGTGGTGAAACGCAGCACCTGCGCCTCGCCCTCCCCCTCCACCTGCAAGGTCACGGCAACGAAGGGCGCGTCCTCGACCTGGATACCGACCTTCTCCACCGGGGTGATCAGGAAATAATCGTCGCCGTCGCGGCGGATGATGGTGGAAAACAGCCGTACCATGGGCTTGCGGCCGATGGGCGTGCCCAGGTAGTACCAGGTGCCGTCGCGGGCGATACGCATGTCGATATCGCCACAGAAATCGGGGTTCCACAGGTGCACGGGGGGCAGACCCTTGCCTTCATCCCTGGGGATCTGCGCCAGCAGGTCGCCGGCCTTGCCTGGATCGCTCATGCTCTCTCCTCGTCCGTTGCCCGACATAACGGGTAGACCGACGAGGATACCCTACCCTCGCTGGAGCATCAGCCGCGGCACGTCGTCAGCGCGCTACGCCCAACAGGCTGCGCGCATAATCATGCAATGGCGGGCCGATCAGATCCTGCGGCTGAGCATCGTAGAACGTCAGGAATCCGCCACGACTGCGAATCCGTGCAGTGTCCACCAGGTAGCGTGTATTGGTCTCGATCAGCATCAGCTGGATCACCGCCCGATCGGTGCCGAGGCGCTCCAGCTCCTCCTGATCCTCCCACTCCTCCAGGGTGCCGATGCGGTCGTCGCTGTAGGCAAAGCGGGCGTACAGCAGGTAATGCGCGCCGGCGGCTCGCGCCTCGGCCATCGCTTCGTCCAGGCCGGCCGGCTGACGCGCGCGACGCACCAGCGGGAAGTACTCGACGAAGCCCTTGAAGGCCTCCTCGGCCACCACGTTGGGCCGCGGATAGCCGTGGCCCGGCGGTACGAAGTGCCCCTGGGCGATATAGATGAAGGAGTCCTGCTGCAGGCGCCGCGAAGCCATGCGCTCGGTGCGACCATGGTCGAGAAACCCGGCATCGCGCAGGTGGTATTCGGCGCCACTGGCCATATCGCTGACCTTCATGCAGCCGGCCAACCCCAGCAACGCTACCAGTAGAAGCAGGTTACGCATGAATCAATCCTCCTCGTGCCGGTGACGGAAAACCGGCAGATACGGTGGGGATGCAGGTTCTGCGCCAGGCATGCGCTAAAGCCCGCGCTGCCATTCCTGACGCAGATTGGCCATCTGCGGCTGTTCGATGGCGCTGCGAACCTGGGCTAGCAAGCGCTCCTTGTCCCGCCCCAGGTTGCCCTTGAGTACCAGGTAGTTGGAGGCATGGTCACTGCGAAACACCGTCTGCTTCAGCTCCAGCCCACGAAGCAGCCGCTCGACTTCGCTGAACAACTGCAACTGGGTCAGAGGCCGGTAGTCTGCGAACTGCTCGCGAAAGCGCACCTCTCCCAGTGGGAAGCTGACCACCAGCGTGGAAAGGTATTCGGGCTGTGCCTCGTTCATCAGTCGCGCCGAATTGTCCGCGTGCCGTTCACTGAGCACCTGGCCGCCGAGCCCGTTGAGGATCATCACCGAACGCGTGATCCCGGCCTGGCCGAGCTTGTCCAGCGCACTGAGACTGGAGTCGAAGGTTTCTCCCTTGCCAACCCGCGCCAACACGTCATCATCACCAGACTCGCAGCCGACATAGGCCATTTTCAGCCCGGCATCGGCCAGCTCCCGGAGTTCGCCGACCGACTTCTTGCGCAGATTGCGCGGCAGGCAGTAACTGGAAACGCGGCGCACCTCGGGCATGTGCTCGCGGATGGCTTGCAGAATGTCCAGCAGGCGCCGTGTCGGCAACACCAGCGCGTCGCCGTCGGCAAGGAACACCCGATTGACGATCATTTGCTCGCCGGCACGACGAATGTCGTCCAGAACCTGAGCTTCGTCACGGGCACGAAATTTCTTCTGCGGCGCGGTGTACATCTCGCAAAAGGTACAACGGTTCCAGGAACAGCCGTTGGTGACCGGCAGAATGAGGGAGTGAGCCTCGCTCGGCGGGCGAAACACCGGCTCGATGTAGTCGATGGGAAAACGGGTGGACATGCGCTGGAGACTCGTGACGGAAAGCCTGCACAGTCTATCGAGGTGGAGCGTGACTGCCGAGCCACGCCCCAGGCCCTTCAGCCGCCGATGATCTTCATCACCGTCACGCCACCGGAAAAGGCCAGATCCTGCTTGTCGCCCAGCGCCTTGACCAGCAGACGCTGCAACGCCGGCAAAGCCTGATGACGCGGCTTGTCCAGCAGGTCACCGACGAAGTGGCGATTGCTCGACGACAGGCAACCGTGCAGCCAGCCGGTGGACGACAGGCGCAGGCGTGAGCAGGTGCGGCAGAAAGGCACGCTCTCGTTGGCGATCACGCCGAAATGGCCGACATCGGGAATGGCGTAGCGCAGCGCAGTGGCATCGACCGCAGCGCTGGCCTGGACGTACTGGTAGCGGCTACCGATCAGTTCGAGCAGCTCGGGCAAACCGACGAACTGCTGGTTGAAGGCATTGGCATCGCGTGCCAGGTGGCCCATGCGCATCAGCTCGATGAAACGCAGCTCGAAACCGCGCTCCAGGCAGTACTCCAGCAGCGGCAGAACCTGATCGAGGTTCTGCCCGCGCAGCGGCACCATATTGACCTTGATCTTCATCCCGACTTTGCGCGCCGCCTCCATGCCTGCCAGCACGGTGGCCAGATCGCCACCACGGGCAATGCTGCGGAACGCCTCGGCATCGAGGGTATCGAGGGACACATTCAGGCGACGGATGCCGCACTCGACCAGCAGCGGCAGCTTGCGCTCGAGCAACTGGCCATTGGTGGTCAGGCTGATGTCGTCGAGGCCGAGCTGGCTTACCTGGCGCAAGAAGGGCTCCAGGCGCGTGCTGACCAGTGGCTCACCGCCCGTGATACGCAGGCGCTCGATACCGGCCGCCTCGATCAGGTAAGCCACACCGCGTGCCATGGCGTCGGCGGACAGCTCGTCCTGAGCGGCGACCAGGCGCTTGCCGTTCGGCACACAGTAGGTGCAGGCGTAGTTGCAGGCGGCGGTCAGGCTGACGCGAAGATTGCGAAAGCGTCTGCCCTGGCGGTCTACGATCATGGAGAACTCCAGTGGAGGAATGGCTGGAGTATATCGCGCAGTCGACCATGACAGATCATGGTCGATGACACGAGAAACGGCCTTACCCCTTGCGAACGTGGGGCCTGCCTACACGCAGCAGATCGTGAATCAGGCGTCGCGCTTGCGCTTGTTGCCCATCCGCACGCCGATATCCATGAGGAACTGGAAGAAACCTTCCTGATCCTCGAGCACGTTGCTCCAGAACGGCGAGTGATACAGCGCCACGGCACCATGCACCAGCGCCCAGGCCGCGCAGTAGTGGAAGTACGGAGGCACGTCTTCCAGCTTGCCTTCGGCGATGCGGCCCTTGATCAACTGGGTCAGACGCTCGAAGTTGGATGCACGGATCTTGTGCAACTGCTCGACCATCTCCGGTACCTGATTGCCCTTGACCACCTTCTCTTCCAGACGATCGAACAGGCGATAGCGCTGCGGGTCGCGCATACGGAACTCGAAATAGGCACGCGACAGCGCCTCCTTGTCGCGATCCACGTCGGCCGAATGCAGCAGCGTATTGAGGTCGCGCTCGTAGTCGAGCATCAGGCGCAGGTAGATCTCCGCCTTGGACTTGAAGTGCTTGTAGATAGTGCCTTTGCCGATACCGACCGCATCAGCGATCATCTCGA
>Ga0209699_100446_pt1 | contig 22716 bp, 18 predicted proteins | sample SynthPrep_1_END__FD_187204 | JGI IMG/M metagenome (GOLD analysis project Ga0209699, IMG submission 187204) | Synthetic microbial communities from Ohio, USA - SynthPrep_1_END_DS7_MetaG (SPAdes) (version 2) | ecosystem: Engineered > Bioreactor > Aerobic > Activated sludge | place: USA: Ohio...
TTTGTACGCCAGGTACACCCTGCGCCGATCCGCGCACGCTCGTGCGACAGCGACTCGTGTTCTGGATCGTCAGCGTGCTGCTGCTCGGCCTATTGGCCGTGCCGTGGCTCGCCCCGCTGTTCTACTGAAGGAGATTAACCATGCGCAAACTGCTGATCGCCGTGCTTTTCGCCTTGCCCTTCGTGGCGCTGGCGGCTCCCCCGAAAACCGTCACGCTCGACGTGCAGAACATGACGTGCGGACTCTGTCCGATCACGGTCAAGAAGTCGCTGGAGAAGGTGTCCGGCGTGAGTGACGTCCAGGTCAATTTCGACCAGAAGACGGCGACCGTCACCTACGATCCCGATAAGGCCCAGCCCGAGGCACTGACTGAGGCGACCGCGAACGCGGGATACCCCTCCACAGTGCAGAAGTGAGGTCACGATGAGCGCCATTGTCCTTGAGTCCGTGCTGACTTGCCCGCGCTGCGGCTTCGCCAAGCCGGAAACCATGCCCACGGACGCCTGCCAGTTCTATTACGAGTGCAGCAACTGCAAGGCGCTGCTGCGCCCCAACCCAGGGGATTGCTGCGTTTTCTGTTCGTTCGGCTCGGTGAAGTGCCCGCCGATCCAGCAGCAGCTTGGGTGTTGCTCATAGCGTTTAGGGGGATCACAGGTCGTCGTCTGGATTACGCAGTGGCCGCAGCTCGCCGCGCGCAACTTCTTCCGGTACCGCAAAGGAATACCGCCCGAGCATGTTGATGTGCTCGTAGATCAGCGGCGATAGCCGGGCCAAATCCTCTTCCAGCACTGGATAGCCGTGCTGCTTGAGCCGTTCCACGGCCGCCGTCATGTAGAGGGTGTTCCACAGCACGATGATGTTCACCACCAGGCCCAGAGCACCGAGCTGGTCTTCCTGGCCTTCGCGGTAGCGCTGGCGGAGCTCGCCGCGTTTGCCGTGGAACACGGCGCGGGCCAGGCTGTGCCGGCCTTCGCCTCGGTTCAACTGGGTCAGGGTGGCGCGGCGCTTGGACTCGTCGTCGATATAGGTCAACGTGTGCAGAGTCTTTTCGATCCGCCCGAATTCGGCCAGCGCCTGGGCCAGCCGGGTGGGTCTATCTCCCGTTTGCAGCGTGCGCATGATGCCAGTCGCCGGCACCCGGCCGAGTTTGAGCGAGCCGGCCAGGCGCAGCAGGTCGTCCCAGTGCTCGGCGATCAGGTCGAGTTTGACCGACTGGCGGGCCAGCCCGTTGAGCTTGCCGTAGTCCGCGTCCGGGCGCGTGCGCCAGAAGCGGGTACCGCCGACATCGGCCAGCCGCGGACTGAAGTGGTAGCCAAGTAGGCGGAAGAGCCCGAACACCACATCGCTGTAGGCCCCGGTGTCGGTCATGATTTGCGTCGGCTGCAACTCGGTCTGCTGTTCCAGCACGACCGCCAGCAACACCAGGCTGTCGCGCAGCGTGCCGGGCACGGTGATGGCGTTGAGGCCGGAGAATTGGTCGGAAATCAGGTTGTACCAGGTGACACCCCGGCCGGTGCCGAAATACTTCGGATTGGGGCCGGCATGCACGGTGCGCACCGGTACGACGAAGCGCATGCCATCGGCGGAGGCGACCTCGCCGCCACCCCAGACTTGGGCCAGTTCCAGTTGGCTTTGCGCTCCGACCAGGATGGCGTTAGCCGCTGACAGGGTGTCGTCGCGGATATAATTCTGGCTGACCCAGGACAGCCGGTCACGGCGCAGCGCCGGGTTGTCGGTGCGGATCAAGGGCTCCAGGCCGGTGTTGCAGGCCCCGCCCAACAGCACCGCGCAGAGGCTGGTGACCAGGTTGTCGGCGCGTGCATTGCGTTCGGAGACATGGGTGAAGGCCTCGGAAAAGCCAGTGCGGGCGGCGATTTCCAAGAGGATTTCCGGCAGATCGACACGCGGCATCAGGTCAGACACGGCCGCCCGCAGTTGCAGCAACGAGCAGGGCTCGTCCAGCTTGTCCAGCGCCCCGAGCGACAGTTCGGTCTTGCCCTCGGTGTTCTCGCTCAGTTGAATCGCCGGGTTGTCGGGCAGGCGCGCGGCTACTGCCAGCCAGGTTGCATCCAGCTCGACGGACAAGGCGTCCAGGGTGGTTTTGGCGTCGATGGTCAGGCCCAGTGACCGGCAGATGATCGGTCGCGCCGCCAGCCATTCGGCACCGTCGAGCAGGCCAAGGCGCGGGTCGGCATAGCGCCAACTGGGCGAGACGAAGACATCGCGGCGGCGCAGGGCCGTGCGCAGCGCATCGAGCGTGCAGAACACATAGGCACCCATGTCGAGGGAGCCATCTTCGCGGGTGATGTGCTTCTGCCAAGCCTTGGCCACGATCTCCTGCGGCGCGTCATCCTCTGGCTTCCGGCGCGGCAGGTTCAGTTGCAGCCACTCCAGACTAGCCGCCACGCCCTTGCCGGCCGGGCTGAAGCCGAAGCGGATGTGCTTGAGCAGGTCGGGCAGGAAGCGGCGCACGCTGCGGTAGCGCGCTTCCAATGCAAGAAAATAGACGTCATCTACCGGGCGGATCAGCGCGTTGACCTCTTCCAGGGCCTTTTCCAGGGTGGTCCTCGGCAGGTCGTTGAACAGCCGGGCGCGCACGTTGTCATCGCTGATCGAGCTGTCCAGCACGACCTTGCACGCGGCGGCGAGCGTCGCGGCCGACCGATCCAGGTCTTTCAGGCTGCGCATGCGGGCTTTCTTGTCGGCCTTCTCCGCGTTGCTGAACTGGTCGCGCAGCAAGGCCTCCAGGACTTCCAGTGCGTCGTCGTGCGCAGTCGCCTCCAGGCAGAGTGCGAAGGCCACCAGTGTCGCCATCCGCCGCGACGCCGGCAGCCGATTAATCGCGGTGACCTTGGCCGTGTTGGCGAAGCGGGCCAGGGCGGCGATACGGCTGGGAGGGATGTGCGCCGCCGCCGGCAAGGTGATGCCGATGCCGCGCACGTCATCGAGCCGGCGCAGTGCCCGAATCAACGCGGGGCCACTGACCATGACCGGGCCGGAGCGCAATTGATCCAGCCGGGAGCTGCGGTTGCCTTCGGCCACCGTCAGCAAGTCTTGCAGTTGCAATCGCTGTTCCTCAGTCACGCTGCGGCCCAGCGTAAACCAGAGGCGTTCTTCGACCCGACTGCGCAACTGGGCGATAAAGCGCTCTAGTTGAGACACACCAGGCAGGAGGACTTTCTGTGTGAACAGCCACGAGGTGGCTCGCTCAAACAGCACTCCCGGCCGGTCGGTGCCCGTCCAGCAGAGGGCATACAGCCAGCGGCTCAAGCGAAAACCGATGCCCGGATCGGTGAAATGACGATAGCCAAAGCGGTTCTGAATATCGGTGGCATGTATCCAGCGGCGATGATCGCTATAGCGCTGGAGGCAGTCGGGGTCTGGAATCGCCAGTTGTCGGCAAAGCACCTGCAGGACTTCCACCGGCACGGCGGCGGGCTTGTCCGGCAGAACGCCAACGAAGCGGACGGTGGTCAGCAGAACGGCATAACCCAGACGGTTATGGTTACCCCGCAGCACCTGGATGGCTTCACGGTCTTCATCGCTCAGGTGGAAGTAACGTTCCAGCTCTTCACGGCTGGGCGAATCAACATAGCGGCCAAAACCGTCGCGTTGCTCTTGAGTCAGAAAACCGACCGGCATTGATCACAGCACCTCGACGCAGAACACGGCGGGCGTGACGATCCGCGTGCGTTCGATGTGCCCGCGTTGCAGCAGGCCGGCGCGGCGATCACCGGTTACCAGGTAGTCCGCATCGCCCGCCAAGGCCATGGCCAGCAAAAACGAGTCATCCGGATCATCGGCTTCGACCTCGATGGTCAGGCGCTCCAGTACCACAGCCCGTTGCAGGTTATTGATCATGGCGCCCACCTTGGCGGGCTGTAGGATGGCCTGAAGCTTGGGATAGCGGCTGGCTCGACGAATTTCATCGAGTTGCATCCGCGAGGTCACCACCTCGAAACGCGCCGCCCGCCAGGCACGGTAGATCGCATCGGGCGCGCCATGTGGCGAGATCAGGGCGCTGAACAGGATGTTGGTATCCAACACGACCCGCATCAGCGCTTACGTGCCCAGTCGAGCGCTTCGTCAACCGCGTTGGTCAATTCTGCCTCACTCAGATGGGCGTTAGCGGCCTTGGCCTGCTCAGCGCTCAGCTCCAGGATGTGTGCCCGTACCGCTTCTTCGATGAAGCGCGACAGGTCGCCCTTACGGCCGCCGCCCTGGCTGGCCAGAAACATCCGAAGCGACTGGTCGGTGTCGGCCGAGACGGCGACATTCCAGCGAATGGTATTCATAGCGTTCTCCGCTAATAGGTGTTTGTGTGTTTATACGCCAATCACAAAGGGCGATGCAATGGTTCGACAAAACGAACAGATACCTGAGCGTTGACGACGTAAAGGTGGAAACCGCTATCAAAACCAGAGCTAGATACAAACGCTCTATAGCCTAAGGAATTCATGATTGTCCGCTGAAATGACCACATCACCTCAGCCGTCAGCGACCTCAGTCCTACGATCCAAGTCTCGCTGATCATTAAGAGCCACGGCGTCCGCACGCATTCGAGCAGGCACTGTATCTCTCACCTTTGAAAAGTCAGCATCGCTTGCAGGCTTAACCTTAACCGCTTCTGCACGTCCAAATCTTTTATCGCCATAGCGGCTAATCGAATCGGTAGCCTGGTGCCCCATGACGTATGCCATTTCTATTGCGGACATGCCTGAGGCTTTCAGATTTGAGCCGAACTGGTGACGAAGTGTGTACATACTCGGCACCTTCCTCCTACCGAATAGCTCAGTAGCGACTTGGTGAAGCGCAACGCGTATTGAATCCATACTGCGCGGCTGACATTTAAAAGCAGCGAGAGCGTTTCTCAAGATATTGCAGACGTCTCCATCAGCCTCAAGCGTTCGGCTAGCGCCGCGTAAACCGTTGTGGCTAATCTTTGCACCGGATATATGGATGCGCCGGCCATCGATAGAAATTCCGTTAAGCTCGCATGGTCGCGCTCCGGTAAGAGATATCACCATTAAAGCTCCCGCTTCGACAGGCATATCTCGTTCAGCCAGACACCGTAGCCACGCTTCGAAATCAGCGGTAGAAAGCTTCTGCGGACGTCGCTGCTTTTTCTTTCGCGGCAGATTTAACACAGTGACCGGATTGAGCGTACGATTGATTTCTTGGGCAGCCCAGAAATTTCCTCGATGCTTTTGATCAAACGCCAAAGCGTTACGTAGGCGCCGATAATAATCCGGGCGGTAATCAGGGGCCGCCCGTAGTAAAGCACCAATAATATTGAGCTCATCAAGCTCAACGCCCTGCATCCGAGTCGCATAAAAATTACTGGCCAAACTAATATAGGCGCTTTGAGTCTCTGCATTCATATTATTCTTCTAATTATTATTTGCGTGACACATGCCACACAATCAATTATTGCAAATACGAAAACAAAAAAACAACAACCAGAGCATTATTTTTTATATAACCCCAAAAGCCAAACATTGCAAAGGTGCAAAAATTCTATCCTTTCTATATCGCATTCCGGACTTTGGTTCGTTGGCCAAGAACGCACCATGTTACCTGCCCCATCAAGACAACCCGCCGGGAGCAGCACATAGACCGACTGGATAGCGTCGGGTATCAGCAGGTGCTTCCACTCTTTCAGCCGATTCACATTTTAAAATGCGAGAACCGAGTAGAGTAATTTTAAATTGCGCTCACAGCCTGGGTCGGCGACGGACTGGCGCGATCGCTTACCGAGACACCACTGCCCACGACATACTGCTTGTGCCACTTTTAAATTATGAGTTTTGGGTCGAACACTCTACTAGATAGCCAGCCGAACGGCCTCCGGGGCGTTAACCAGAGACTGCATAAAAATACAGTTAGCCTATTGCCTTTTTTAAGCAGAGCAACTTAGAATTATGAACAGAACAACAACCTGAGGAAAAATCATGTCTATCCTAATTCTTAACTGCGAGCGCGACGAAGTCGGCGGTCAATACCTAGTAGCAAGCATTCACGGTGTGGAACACTGCGTATCACTTGATGATGACTATCCGGAGAAAATCCCAGATTCAGATGATATAGTCCACCGCATTAATGCAGATGACTTCAATGAGCTTTCTGAGAAGGTACGCTCCTACGTGCGCAAGCACAGCATAGCCCCCATTCATTCACTCGATGACGTTAGGCTGCTGGCGATGCAGCTCGGCGATATGAAAGCAAAGACCTACGAAATCGACGAAGAAGGTCATGGCCTCACGCTCCGTGACTGTAGCGTAGATAAAGGTGTACGCATCCTAGCTCGTAAATTTCAGAGTACATATCAGGCGCATCGCTGGCTGACCGAGCAACTGGATATTTTGAGTTTCAATGCACCACGGTAAGCGTGCACGCGCTAATGTCCCGCCATTGCATTCCCAATCAAAAGCCGCATGCAACCGAGGCGCGCTATATATAAAGACGTTTAATCGACTAAATTGACTTCAATGTGACTCGGTTAGACGTTGGCTTTATTGTAGATCGCCTGATTAGCTTGAAGACTGCCCACTTCAAATCTTTACTGTCTCGGTAGCCTTTCATTTACTAATGCCCGGCAACCGACGCACGCTTAAAGATTGCACCAACAAAAGCGCATGGATTATGGTTCATCTACAGCAGACGAACCGGCAGGCGCAGGGTTGGGCTTCAGCCTCAGACCATTTAGCCAAAACCACCCTAGATCATTGATCGCATCCGCATCGCCCAACAGAGCCTGTTCACGCAGCTCCACATAGCGATTTCGAATTATGATCGGATCAACCAATCCAAGAAGCGGATTTGCTTCCCTGATCTCGTGATAGTTGACACCCCGCGCCTGCCCGCTCAGCTCCATCACTCTCAGCGATGGCATACCGATTCCAGCATAAAGGCGTTGCAACTCGTCAGGCTCAACCATCTCGACGCAGTCAGCCCGGGGAAGAAGGTTGTCCATAAGATTGAAGATGTCTGCAGAGTTGCTCATGCTGCTGCCCATCGATGATCGTGTCTGACCATTTTCAGCGGCCATGCGACAACCTGTGTAGCACACAAACAAGGACGTAACTGTGGAACAGCTGCTTCGCCATGAACTCATTCTTGGCCTTCTCCCGAACAAGGAAAGCGCTCTCGATAGCAATGCCATTCACCAACGAGTAGCCAACCAGGGTGTCCAGGTTGATAAGCGCACCATTCAGCGTGACCTAAGCGAGCTAGAACAGAAATTCCCCCATGTGCATAGCAGGCCAAAGGGAAAAGCCAAGTTGTGGTGGGCAGAAAAGTCGCAGTCGCGACTGAGCATGCTGCCAACAGATGCAATGAACCTCGTCATGATCATGGATCACGCGGCTAGATTCGGAATGGCGGCACAGGTTGAGAATCTGGCGCCCCTTCGGAACTACGCAACATCACTGTTGAAAGGAAACCGGCCCAGCCAGGACTGTTCAGGCAAGATCATCAGCAATACCCGCTTCGTTGTTCTGGAACCAGGCCAAGTGAAGCCGGAGGTCCTAGAGGCTGTCCAACAGGCACTTCTGGATGATGCCTCTATCGAAGCGCTCTACCTGAAGCGCGGTGCCCGTGAGCCACGAACACTACATATCAAGCCACTAGGTCTTTCCTATCAAGATTCCAATATCTACCTCGTATGTGTTTTCAAAGGCTTGCCCGAAGGCAAACTGGCCTCCCTTCCCCTGCATCGCTTTCAATCTGCCAAGGCTACATGGGAAGACCTAAGAACTCCTGACGGTTTTGAGATGAACTCGTTCGAGGTCAAGCGCAGCCTGATATCCCAGAAATCTGAGCACCCAACTCAACTGAAGCTCCGCATTTCTCAGACGCTCTACGAACGCCTGGACGAGAACGCGCTCACTGCCGATCAATAGCTACAGCCCACCGCTGATGGCTGGTGGTTGATGACAGGCAGTCTGCCTCTTAGCCAAGGTCTCGAGCTATGGCTTTTGAGCCAAGGGGAGGAGCTGGAGGTTCTAGAGCCGGCTGAACTGAGGCAGCAAATCGCCTCGTCGGCACGTCGGATGGCCAGACTGTACGGTTGAATGCGACACAGGCTGTCGCATGCTGGGAGCATTCTGTCTCCGATTACCTGACCATGGAGACTCAGCTATGAAGACCTATTCCGCTTTCCTTCAGCGCGTAATCCCTAATGCGGGACCTCGCGCCAATTTCAAGACCACAGTGCAGGCCGTGAGTTCCGAAATGGCTCGCATCACAGCCGAAGCCCAATACCCGGGCTACAAATGCGCCAACGCCCCCGTGCCGGTACGCTGAAGTGTCCAAGCCACACTTCGGCAAATTGGGGCCTGGAGACCATCTTTATTACCAGTACCATTTGGTAAAGACGACCCCAACGATCAACATCATCCCAATCTCAGCCTACGACTACACCGAGCACTCAGTTAGCTGAACCGAGCAAAACAAGCCGAAGACACTAAATGACCGTTTCTTTTTTCTGTGGATCGCATTCAACGCTGCCTACGCCACCGATATCGTCGAGCAGCAGCGATTATCCGAGCGGGAAACCTTCAAAGCCTTTCTCGAAAAACCGTGTTCCTTGGTAGCAACAAAAACATCTAGACTTCGTCTGGTCGGAGTTTCCCGGCAGCACTCGCGTACTACTGGACAACCCGTACACCCTGCGCAACCCAGCTCATTCATGGTGGAGCAACCTGGAATGGCAGAGTGAGTAGGGATTAGCTACGAGACTGCTGCTACCTGCTAGGAAAACTGATGCCCTTGATCATCTAGATCACGCTGGACAGCCCGGACACCTTATGGGGCGATGCCAAATACCCAGTGGCTGGCTGAGGATGGACACAGGTTCATGTGATTGAGATGAACATCAATATGAGTGCAGCATGGGCACGGCTGCCAAAGGCTCGCATGCTGGCTCGTCGACTTACCTCTTGATTTTGTCTACCCCCTCTTAAGCAGGCGTCCACTGATGCAGCAAACCGGTTCCTACAGGTTGGACTTGCCTGGGAGCTGGCTTGTCGGAGCGACGAACCGCAACGATTGTGTCTATTCAGGCCCTAGCGGCGGTATTCGCCATCCACCAGCCGCGATACCCCCAGCGGGTTGGCCTCCTGCAGCGCCGCCGGCCCTCAGGTCAACTTCACCATCACCGTCCAGGCCGTAAGCTCTGACATGGCAAAGGTCACGGCCCAGGCCAGTAACCCGGCTACAAATGCCTGAATTCGCCCACTCAGATGCGTTGAGCCAGCGCCTCATGCAGTTGCAACGCCAAGCCGCTGGTGCGCTGCACGTTGCGGCCCACCGCGCCTTCGAACACACCCGGGTGAGTCTCGGCCAGGCTGAACCATTCCCTGGCGCGGGTGATGGCGGTGTACAGCAGCTCCTTAGTCAACACCGGGTTCAGCGCATCAGGCAACACCAGCGCGGTGTGGTTGAACTCCGAGCCCTGGGACTTGTGCACCGTCATGGCGAACACCGTCTCCACCTCCACCAACCGGCTCGGCATCACGAAGCGCACGCCGCCACTGCCGTCGTTGCGCGGGAAGGCCACGCGCAGGGCCAGCGCACCGTCCGGCCCCGGCACCCATAGCGCGATGCCAATATCGCCGTTCATCAGGTTCAAGCTGTAGTCATTGCGCGTCACCAGCACCGGACGCCCTTCGTACCAGCCGTGGTCGCTGTCCAGCAAGCCGCGGCGACGCAATTGCGTAGCCACACGCTGGTTAAGCCCTTCGACGCCCCAAGGCCCCCGGCGCAATGCGCAGAGCAGGCGGAACTGGTCGAATGCAGACAACACCTTGCCTGCCCAACCGGCCCATAGCTCGCTGTCCCACTGTGTATCAGCCACAGGGCGCAAGTCGCGCAGTTGCACCAGGTAATGCCGGTAGCCGGGCGCATTGCGGTTGCCATCGATGGCCAGGTCGCTAAGCGCCGCATCCTGCTCGCCACGCACCAGCAGGTTGAAAAGTTGCTCCGAGGGCTGTTCGAGCGCACGCCGTGCTTCGCCCGCCTGCTTGTTGTTGATCAGCTTGGCCAGGCGCCCGATACCCTTCTGCGGGTCGAAACGCCAAGAGCGGCGCAACATCACGGTCTGCTGCGCCAGCGGGGCACCCGCGCCTTCGGCCATCTGCAACTCAGGGTCAACCAGCGCCTCACCGCTGTGGGTGCTCAGCCACTGGGCGGTTTGCGCGTTGTAGTCGCCTTTTTCAGCCTCGCGGCACAAGTCGCCCATCACCGAACCGGCTTCCACCGAGGCCAACTGGTCCTTGTCGCCTAGCAGAATCAAGCGCGCTGCCTGGGGCAAGGCATCCAGCACGCAGGCCATCATTTCCAGGTCGATCATCGAGGCTTCATCGACCACCAGTACATCCAGCTCCAGCGGTTTATCGCGCTGGTGAATGAAGTTGCGCGAGTTCGGTCGGCTGCCCAGCAAGCGGTGCAAGGTGGACACATCCGTCGGGATCTCGGCGCGCACCGCATCACTCACCGGCAACACCCGAACCTCCTTGCCAATGGACTCGGACAACCGCGCCGCCGCCTTGCCGGTCGGCGCCGCCAGGCGGATGCGCAGCGGCTTGCCGCTCTCGACCGCCGGGGTTTGCAGCAACCCCAGCAGGCGCACCACCGAGGTGGTCTTGCCGGTGCCCGGGCCGCCAGTGATGACGCTGAAGTTGCCACGGGCCGCCAGCGCGCAGGCAATTTTCTGCCAATTGCTGCCTTGCGCGCGCTCGGCTTCGGAACGGGCGGGAAACAGTTCATCGAGACGGCTAGCGAAGTTATCTGGTGTGACCGGCGCCACGCTCAAGCGTGCGCTTAAGGCTTGGGCGATGCTGCACTCGTAGTTCCAGTAGCGGCGCAAGTAAAGGCGCAGCCCCACCAGCACCAAGGGCCGCTCGGGGGCGTCCTGGCGGGCGTCACGGTCCTCGACCAGGGTGCTGGCGGCCAGAGCCTGGCGCCACTGCGTAGCGTCCAGGCCCTGCAACCATTGCGACGGCAGCGTACTGCCCTCCTCGCCTTCTGGTGGCAACGACAGCACGAAATCCGGCGCTGCCAGGGTGGCGGTAAGGTCCAGGCAGGCATGGCCACGGCCCAGTTGGTGGCTGGTCATCGCGGCGGCCAGCAGCACGCTGGCCTGGGCCTGAGGGTCTTGTTCAAGAATGAATTTCGCCAAGGCACGATCCAGCGCGCGCAACCAGCCACGCGCCACCCAGGTATCGACTTGCTGCAAGAGCTCGCTGCTGCTGGCGGCGCCAATGAACACCGCCACCTGCTCGGTATCGCCCTGGCTGCTGCTCAGTTGCTTGAGGGTCTGGCTCATGCGCTGGCCTCCTCGAACTGGCCCATGAAGAGTTGGTCAAGCTGCTCGATCAGTTGCTGCGGTGGCCGCTCGAAGTGCAGGCCATGGGTGGGCGCCTGGTGCCCACGAATGAACAGGTACAGCGCCCCGCCCATGTGCTGCTCGTAGTCGTAGCCGGGCAGGCGCAGCTTGAGCTGGCGATGCAGGGCCAACAGGTACAGGCACAGCTGCAGATCGTAGCGTTTGTCCAGCATGGTTTCGGCCATGGCCTCAGCGACATAGGCGCTATCGGTGCTGCCCAGCCAGTTGGATTTGTAGTCCGCCACGTAGTAGCGGCCCTCGTGCTCGAAGGTCAGGTCGATGAAGCCTTTGAACATGCCGTTCAACTGGTTGGGCGCTAGTATCAGTCGCGGCGTACCGCCGAGGGTGTGTTCGCGTACCAAGGCATCGAGGCGTTCGACGTTCACGTTGCGGCTGGAGAACCAGAACTCCATCTCGACCTGATAGGTGCTCAACCCGGCTAGCGTGCACTGGGTGCCGTTGAAGCGCAGTGGGGCCTTGAGATAATGGCTCAACCAAGCCGACAGCGGGTCGATCCAGCGCTCCCAGCCGCGCAGGTTGCAGCGCCGGGCCACGGCGTCGTGCAGGGCTTGCTCGTCGCTGGCAGCGTTGCCGAAGCCCTCATCGCCGGCCCACTCGAACAGCCCGTGCAGGAAAGTGCCCGGCCCCGCCCCTCGGGGGAAGGCGTGAATACCAACGCCGGCAGGCGGGTTCTGCTCGTCGTCCTGCTCTTGCAGGTTGGCTTCCAGCGCGGTGGCAGGCTCAGGGGCAACCGGCGACTCGGCGCCCATCCGCGCACGGTCGTCGGCGATGGCCAAGGCAGAGTAGCTGGCGATCCACCAGTTCGTCGCCAGCGCATGCAGCGGGCGCAAGGCCTCGCTTACCGTCGGGCGCGCAGGTGCCACATGGACACCCTCGGTTTGCGCAGGGGCCTTGCACACCGCGATGTCGTCGCAGCCCTTCGCGAAGGCGTCCACCACTTCAGCCAACCAATCAGGGGCAACCGTGCCTTCGCCTGCCAGCAAGTAGCCCAAGCCCGACTTGTGCAGGTCTATCGACGAGCCTCCGGTCTTGAACCCCTGGGGCGCCACGCAGATCCAGGTGGCGTAGCGGGCGCGGGTCAGGGCGACATACAGCAGGCGCATTTCCTCGCCCATGCGCTCATCGTCAGCGCGTTTCTGCGCAGGCTTTGCCGGGTCGCCCTTGGCCAGTTCAAGCACCAGGCTGTAATGCTCATCCTGTCGTTCATGGAACATCGGCGGCGCCTTGCTACGGCCATCCACCGCCCTGGCGCTGCACGCGAACGGCAACATCACCAAGGGGTACTCCAGGCCCTTGGACTTGTGCACGGTCACCACTTTGATCAGGTCCGAGTCGCTTTCCAGGCGCAGAATTTCTTCCTCGCTCTGCTCCTTGATCTGCTCGGCCAGATGGCGAATCAGCGCGTGCTCGCCATCGAGTTCGGCGGCGCTGCGCTGCAGCCATTCGGCCAGGTGCAGCAGGTTTGTCAGGCGGCGCTCGCCCTGTTCTTCAGCCAGCAAACGGGCCGGCACCTTGAAGGTTGCAAGCAGCCTGCGCAGCATGGGCAGCACGCCTTGTTGCTGCCACAGCACGCGGAAGTCGCGGAACCACTGCACATGCGCTTCCCAGCACAGCTCGTTCTGGTTCAACTGCTCCAGGTCCTGCCAGGAAATGCCCACGCTGCGGGTGGCCAATGCCGCACGCAGCAAGCGATCGCTGGTGGGCTGGGCGCAGGCCCGCAGGATGCACAGCAGGTCGGTGGCTTCTTCGCTTTCGAATACTGAGTCGCGGTCAGACAGATAAACGCTGGCCAGTTTGCGACGCGCAAGGGCCTTGCGAATAGCTTCGGCTTCCTTGCGGCTGCGTACCAGAATGGCGATATCGGCAGGCTTGAGTGCAGTGAGTTGGCCATCGCTGTTGCGCAGGCCCGAGGGTTTTTCTGCACTGCGGTCGAGCCAGGCCTGAATCGCCGAGGCGCATACCTCGGAGGCCTCGCGCAGGTAAGTGGCGTTGTTGATTACTCCGTTGGTTTGCAGCTGCCAGAGGGTCAGGGCCTTCTGCTTTTCACCCTCGATCTCCAACGTATCGCTGCGGCCTTTGGCATCAACACCTTCGAACGGCACCGGGTTCTCCTTCCCCTCCTCGGCAAACCGGAACGCTGCTCGGGGGTGGGCTTCGGCGAACTTGAAACAATGGTTGGCGGCATCGACCATCGCTTGGGTGGAGCGGTAGTTGGTGCCCAGGGTGTAATGCCGGCCCTTGGTAGCCTCACGCGCTTTGAGGTAGGTGTAGATGTCGGCGCCACGGAACGAATAGATTGCCTGTTTCGGGTCGCCGATCATGAACAGGCCGCAGTCGGGCAGGTTTTCTCCAATGCAGTAGATTTTGCCGAAGATGCCGTACTGAACCGGGTCGGTGTCCTGGAACTCGTCGATCAGGGCCACCGGGTACTGCTGGCGAATGGTCTGCGCCAGGCGCGGGCCAGACGGGCCTTCCAGGGCACGGCCAAGGCGGTTGAGCAAGTCGTCGAAACCGATCTGCGCCCGGCGCAGCTTTTCTTCCTCGAAGGCGCCCTGCACTTCACGCAGAGCATGCAGCAGCAACTGCGCGCGGATGTCCTGCTTCGACTCCTCATGGTCGACCCAAGCATCGATGGCTCGAAACGCTGGGTGCGTACCGATGGCACCGCCTTTGTTCAGCTTGAAGCGGGCTTGCCCGCATTTGCGAACGTGGCTACTGGCTTCGCCTCCCTGGCTCCAGGCGGCGATATCGCCAAGCATTTGATCAAAAGTTTCGGGGGTTTTGGTGGGGTAGGACTTGCCGTTCAGTGCGCTGCGCGCGCTGTGCAGCAACGCCTCCAGAGCCACGATGTCGTTGGCCCAGGCCGCCCTTGCCTGCGCTTCGAGCGCGACGCACTGCGCAGCCCAGTCAGCAGGCCCCTGAAGCAAAGCATCCAGGCGCGCGGGCGCTGTGATCGACATCCCTGCCTGCTGAAACTCGGCATCGCTACGCGACAGCAGCGGCGTCAGCGCTTCGCGTAGCTCGGTGGGGCTTTTGAAGCTATCCGTCACCACCCTGGCAACCTCAGGCGGCAGGCCATAGAACTGCTGGCGCCAGTAGTCCCTGACCACTTCATCGAGCAACTCGCGCTGGTCGGTTTCCAGTGTCTGGGTAAACAGGCTGCCGCTGTCGAAGGCGTGCTCGCGCAGCATCCGGTAGCACCAGCCATGAATGGTCGAAACCGCGGCTTCGTCCATCCACTCGCTGGCCAACTGCAACCGACGAGCACAGGCCGGCCACTGATCGGCGGGGTAACCGTTGCGCAGTTTCACCAGCAGCGGGTCGTGACGCTCATCAGGTGCCTGAAAGCACTGGGCAGCCTCGTTCAACCGTGCGCGAATGCGGTCGCGCAGCTCTTGGGTGGCGGCGTCGGTGAAGGTCACCACCAGAATTTGCGGCGGCGTCAGCGCTTGCTTGAACGCAGCATCGCCTCCATGGCCCAGTACCAGCCGCACGTACAGCAAGGCGATGGTGAAGGTTTTGCCGGTGCCGGCACTCGCTTCGATCAAGCGGCTGCCATGCAGTGGGAAATCGAGGGGGTTGAGGTTAACCGCTGTCATTGGTCGCTTCCTGCGTCGGTCGAGGTGAAGTGGCCGAACAAGCCGCCATACAGGCGCTGGGCCCAGGCCACGAACTGGCCGCTCGCGCACAGTTGGTCGAAGTCCTCGTAGGCACGCCGTTGGGCGAACGAGCGCTCCACTTCACCCTTTTTCATGTAGCCGCCTTCATAGATATCGCGCGCTTTGTCGTAGGCCGAATCGCTGCTTTCCCCACCCGCTGCCAACCAGGCGAAGGCGCTTTCGCAGGCCACCGGCAGCGGCTCTTGCATGCCCGCCACCCAGGCCTGGAGCAGCGCTTGCAGCTGCTCCCGGGCCTGGGTTTCAGGCACTGGCCGGAACACCACATCGCCATTCAAACCCACCAGAATGGTCGTGCAGGCAGGCCCGTTCAACTGCAACGCCAAGTGCCGCAACCAAGGCCGCACCAGGTGCTGCCAACGCAGGCTGTCGTCGCTGCACAGCTTCTTGCTGTCCAGTTGCAGGTAGGCTCGCTCATCCAACGCGTTGCGGCGAATGCCACCCAGCCAATCCTTGAGGCCGGGACGCTCGTCAGTGGCTTCGATGGTTGCGGCGCTCTGGCCCTCTTCAAGCTCAGGCCAGGCTTGCAGTTGGGCGTGGTAGCGCGCCAGCAGGCCCGGCATCGGCTCCACCAGCGCCGAGGCGCTCAAGGTGCCGAAGCCGCCCAGTGGCAAGGCGCCCTCGCGTTGCAGGCGTTGCACTTGCAGGCCCAGTTCGGTCACGGCCTGTTCGGGATCGTAAGCCTCCTCGACCCAGCGCTTCAGCGCCTGGGTAAGCCTGTCCTGGTGCTGCCAGTTTTCCAGGCCATCGAGCTGGAAGGCTTCGTCATCGCGGTTTACCAACTCGTCGTCGTCGAATTTGACCTTCAACCGCTGGCTGAAGAAAGCGCCCACCGGGTCGCGCACGAACTCGGAAAGTTGCCGCAGGCTCAATGGCGTGTCCTGCACCAGCGCGGGCAGGCGCTCCCCTGCTGGCTGCGAGCTGTGTTCGTCATGCACCTCGCGCCACTCGCTGGAGTAGGTGAACAAGCCATCAGGCCCCGGCTCGTTGGCGAAGTAGGCGGCGCTGAAGGGTTGCAGTGGGTGCTCCTGGGTCAGCGCTGGCAGCAGTGGTTGGCCGTTTGCCGAGCGCCAACCGTTGGCCAGGTGGTCGCGCAACTGGCCGATCAGCACCGAGGGCACGCGCTCGCTGTTGTCGCGGATGTTGCGGCCCACCCAGCTCACGTACAGCTGCTTGCGGGCCGACAGCAAGGCCTCCAGCAACAGGTAGCGGTCATCTTCACGTCGCGACCGGTCGCCAGGGCGGTAGTCATTGCGCATCAGATCGAAATCGACGGGCGACTGCTGGCGCGGGTAATCGCCATCGTTCATGCCCAGCAGGCACACTACCTTGAACGGAATCGCCCGCATAGGCATCAGTGTGCAGAAGTTCACCGCGCCGGCCAGGAAGCGCTGCGACAGGCCGCCATCTTCGATACCGCTGAGCCAGGTTTCGTGCACCACACTCAGCGGCACTGGCTGCGCGAACTGCGCCACCTCGCAGGTGCGCAACCAACCTTCGAGCAGCTTGAGCAATTGACTGAGCAACAGCTCTTCGGCGTCGCTCACCGGGCGGAAGAACACTTTCAACAAGGCTTGCAGGCGCTCAGCCCATTGCACCGGCGTGGCCGGTTGCTGGAGCTCGTGAAGGGCCACGTCCAAGTGGTCGAGCAAGGTCAGCAGCGGCCCGGCCAGGGCAGCCTCCAGCCCCGCTACCTCGTCGTAGGGTTCGATGCCGTTGAGCTGAGGCGCTCGCCCAGCGGCGTAGCCAAGCAGCATGCGCCGCATGCCGAAGCGCCAGGTGTTCTGCTCGAGGCCCGCCGGCATGCCCAGGCTTTCGCGCTGCTCGGCATCGAGCCCCCAACGCACACCGGCACCGTCGATCCAGCGTTGCAGGGTGGGTACGTCGGATTCGTTGATCGCAAAACGTGCGCGCAAGGCCGGCACGTCCAGAAGGTCAAGAATGTCGCTGGCAGCGAAGCGGCTGTGGGGCAGTTTGAGCAAGTGTTCTAGGGCGATCAGCAACGGCTGGCGGCCGCGCTGGCCTTGGTCGGCCACGGTAAACGGCAAGTAGCGAGGGTCGTTCCTTGGCACCTGGCCGAACACTGCCTCGATGTGGGGGGCGTAGGCGTTGATGTCCGGCACCATCACGATCACATCCCGTGGGCTCAACTGCTTGTCGGCGCTAAAGCGGGCGAGCAGCTGGTCGTGCAACACTTCCACTTCGCGCTGCATACTGTGCACCACATGAAAACGCAGCGAGCGGTCGGCGGTAGCGTCTACCGGCCCCCAGGCTTCGCGGGTTTCCGGCAGCGGGCGTAGTTCGAGAATATCGCTTTGCAGCTGACCCAGAAGGGTTTCCGTATCCGGCTCGGTAAACAGGTCAATACGCCCGCCATTGAGGCCGTCGAGCAGGTGGCGATAACTGTCAGGCTCGTCGTGGTGGTCGAGCAGGTTGATGTAGTCTCGCCCCTGTTTGCCCCAGGCGGCGAGCAAGGGCTGGCCGTACTCGTTCGCAGCTGCGGCAACATCACGGGCAGGCTGGCGACGATAGTGGTGCGCCAGCAAGTCTTTGTCGGCGACGATATCACCCCAGTGGTGCCGGCAAGGGTTGTGCACGCACAGCAGCACTTGGCTGTAGCGGGAAAGCTCTTTCAGAGCTTCGAGCACCTGCGCAGGCATCGAGGAAATGCCGAACACCACAACCCTGCGTGGCAGCCCCTTTGGCGCCTGGGCAGCGCTGCGCAGGTGAGCGACGAAACGTTTGTGAACTCCTGCGCGGCTTTGTTCAAGCGCGCCCTCGCCAACGTCGGCCAGCACCTCGCGCCATAGCTGCGCCTGCCACAGGTTCGGCGCATCCAATGGCTGCGCAGTGCCCTTGATGTGTTGAAGTTGATCCCGCCCGGCAGCCCAGTCCTCCAGCCAATCGGCGCGGTACACCTGGTACTGGTCGAACAAGTCCGCCAACCGCTCGCACAGTTGGTGCAGCTTGCGCTGTTCATCGTCCTTTTCCAGAAAGCGCTTCAGGCTTGCGAAAACCGGGTTCGTGAACAAGTTGGGCAGCAGGCGCATCAGCCGCCAGCTCAGCGCGGCCTTGTCCAGCGGCGAGGACTGCGGCGTGGTCTGCGCCCCCAGCACCCCGCGATACACCTGCCACAGAAAGCGCGCCGGCAACTGCACATCCAGCGCCGCGGCAATGCCGCAGCCGCCGTTGTGCGGGTCTTCGGCCAGCGCCAGTTTCAGCCACTGAGCGATGCCGTTGCTCTGCACCAGCAGCACTTCGTTTTCCAGCGGGCGCAGCGGGTGGGTACGCATCCACTGCACCGCAAGGGCTCGCAGTTCTTCTAGATGATTGCCATGGATGACAACGAGACCAGGCTGAAGCTCCTGCATAGACACACATCCCTCTAGGTACGCTGGAGTGAAAGCTAATCAACACATGCGACACCCTGTGTCGCACGGGATCGATCACGGAAGAAGCAAAGTGACGTCGTTGAGCTGAGGCAGCGATTGGAGAAACGCTCCGGCAACCTCAAATGACTTCAAGCCGGTAGGTATTGGCATCATCGACCAATTCAAAGAACAGCTCACCATCCGAAGACCGAGGGCTGTCAGATGCGGAGGACCAGAACGAAGAGTGCTGCCTCGCATAGGTGCAAAGCGCGGCCACCAACGGATGGGCCTTCCACAGCTCGGTCAGCTCACGTCGATGCAGGCCCGGCATAAAGAGCGGTGCAAGCTTCTGCTTTTGATCCAACGAAAGCTCAGCCAACTCCTGCCCATGCTGACTGATCCACTTGCCAATCAAACGAATGTCGCTGTGGTAGCGCGCATCGGTCACTTGAAGCTGAGCAATACGGATTTTCTGCGGTTCTACAACAACCCGGCAGGCAACGTATTCATCGCCATCCGCCAGCGGAGCACTGGCATTCTGCAAAGCGAGCTCAGGAGTTGGGCTGGCGTAAATTGCATGCCGGCGGGACGGCATATTTTTCGGCCGAAGAGACTCCCAGAGGTTGTCGACCACGTAGGGAACATTGCTGGGTATTCGCATCGTTGAGTGACGACGAAGATCTTTTTCCGCCCTCCCCACTTGGCTGGCAGGAATCGCCCGATAAAGCTCCATGTAAATCTCCTTATGGGGAAACCCGGGGAAGCGGCAGAGGGGGGAGATCTGTATCTACGTTGTAACCGATCATGAAGAGGGCTTTCTCAAGCTCTGCAATGGAGCCAATGCTTGGGTTGTAGGCCATCACTTGCTGCAGCAACTCTCCTGCAAGCAACACCTGTCCCGCCCATAGCTGGCACTGAGCGGCATTGAGCTTGCGAAACTTGAACGCCCCCAGCGATGGATCTCTATTCGTCGTATCGCCTTGTCCGGCCCCCCACCGAAAGGATAAATCAGCAGGGACGCTAGGGACGCCAGCACGCATAAGTGAATGACGGGCGAGCAATCCAAGTGCAGCACCAACGCGACCGTCGTAGATAATGATGTGGTCAGGGTCGGCAGCCGCGTCGACCTTTGTCATAGCGGAATTCATCAGGAGTTTCTTGCCATCGAATGCAGCAAGGCCTTGTGCAGATCCAGGTTGAAGCAGTTGGACTGCCTGCATGATCGATTGGCATAGCGTTTTTTGTTGGTACTGATCCTCGACCCAAGCCAGAGATTTACGTCCCCGGACGCCCCCCCAGCGGAATATAGCCAGGCATGCATCGCGGGCAGTTGCTTGATCATGCACAGCTAGTGCTTGCCGTAAACGGGCGGCAATGCATTGGAATGAATTAGGCTTAGGGCTATCAGGCCAGGAGTAATGGAGAAAGGCCTCCTGAAGCGAATGACACCACCAATGATGAACCGCTGAGGCAATACGCCCTTTCCAAGGCTTCCAGCTCTGATGTTTGCTAATGCGAAAGCTATGCAGCAGCCCTGCCTCCGAAGCATCTCCCACTGGGAACAAACCACGCATCTCCCCCAGTGCCTCTGGCCTGCCCCATAAATCAGCCAGGTACCGTGCAAAGGCCTTTTGATTTCCAGTCAGACTCATTCCCTTCCTCTTAGTCCTAACCCCAGCACCTATTGATATCCCTGCAGGGGCATAAAGCCAGCATGCTATGAGCTTTTGCATACCTGTTGAATAGCAACATCCGATGCACGCAACTCTCTGGCCCACAAGCTTCCCTGGCTGATCGCCAGATCCCGCCAGAAACGAAACAGCAGCCCATCTGGATCCGGTGGAGACTCGAAGGTAGAAAAGTAAAATTCAGCAAGTCGCTCAGTCGCCAGCACCAGCCCCCTCATGGCCGCCGACTGCAGCCAATACAAGCCAAGTGCTGGATCATACTCAGGTGATGTCTCATCCAGAGCCAACCTGCCGAGTGAGAAGCACGCCATCAAGTCCTGCTCGGCCGCTCCACGCTTGTACCAACTGATGGCTTTGCCATGATCGACGATGACACCCTCGTCCCCACGCTCATACAAGCCCCCTAATGCTTGCGCAGCACAGGGAATCCCTGCTTCGAAAGCCTGCTCGTAATAGTCGACGGCTAAGTCCTGATTGACCGTCAACCCCTTGCCGTAAAAGGCCAGCTCGGCGAGGTTGAATAACGCCTCTGCGGAGCCCATTACCGCAGCAATCCTCAGCAGCCTCTTGGCGAGAGCTGGATTTGGCTTAAGCCGCAAACCGTTGAGCCACCACCACCCAAGATCATTGAGTGCATTCTCGTCACCAATCAGGGCCTGCTCACGCAGCTCCACATAGCGATTTCGAATTCTGATCGGATCAACCAATCCAAGAAGCGGATTGGCTGCCTTGATCTCGTGATAGGTAACACCAGCCTGCCCGCTTAGCTCCATCGCTCTCAGCGATGGCATTCCAATGCCAGCGTAAAGGCGTTGCAACTCGTCAGGCCCAGCTAGCTCGACGTCTTCAGCCCGCGGAAGAAGGTTATCCATGAGATTGAAGACTTCCGCAGATTTGCTCATGCTGCTGCCTCATCGATGATTGTGCCTGACCATTTTCAACAGCCATGCGACAGCCTGTGTCGCACACAAGCAGGGACGGAAGTGTGGAACAGCTACTCCGCCATGAGCTCATCCTTGGCCTTCTCCCGAGCAAGGACAGCGCTCTCGATAGCAACGCCATTCACCAACGAGTAGCCAATCAGGGCATCCAGGTTGATAAACGCACCATTCAACGTGACCTCAGCGAACTCGAACAGAAATTCCCCCATGTGCACAGTAGGCCCAAGGGCAAAGCAAAACTGTGGTGGGCAGAAAAATCGCTATCGCGACTGAGCATGCTGCCAACAGATGCAATGAACCTCGTCATGATCATGGAGCACGCTGCTAGATTCGGAATGGCGGCGCAGGTAGCAAATCTGGCGCCCCTTCGGGATTACGCACCATCACTGTTGAAAGGAAACCGTCCTAGCCAAGACTGCTCAGGCAAGGTCATCAGCAACACCCGCTTCGTTGTCCTGGAACCAGGCCAGGTGAAGCCAGAGGTACTGGAGGTTGTCCAACAAGCACTTCTGGATGATGCATCTATCGAAGCGTTCTACCTCAAGCGCGGCGCCAGTGAGCCACGAACCCTACATATCAAGCCACTGGGACTTTCCTACCAAGACTCCAATATCTACCTCGTATGTGTTTTCAAAGGCTTGCCCGAAGGCAAACTGGCATCCCTTCCCCTGCATCGTTTTCAGTCTGCCAAGGCTACATGGGAAGACCTAAGAACTCCTGACGCTTTTGAGATGAACTCGTTCGAGGTCAAGCGCAGCCTGATATCCCAGAAATCTGAGTACCCAACTCAACTGAAGCTGCGCATTTCTCAGACGCTCTATGAACGCCTAGACGAGAACGCGCTCACTGCCGATCAACAGCTACAGCCCACCGCTGATGGCTGGTGGCTGATGATGGGCAGCCTGCCTCTTAGCCAGGGGCTGGAACTATGGCTATTGAGCCAGGGCGAACACTTGGAGGTTCTTGAGCCGGTTGAGCTAAGACAACAAATGGCCTTATCGGCGCATCGGATGGCGGCACTGTACAAACAAGGTTGAATGCGACACAGGCTGTCGCATACCCAACCCATTCTGTCTCCTGTCATCTGACCATGGAGACTCAGCTATGAAGACTTACTCTGCCTTCCTGCAACGCGTGACACCTAATGCGGGCCCACGCGCTAACTTTACAATCACGGTACAGGCCGTCAGCTCCGAGATGGCTCGCGTCACGGCTGAAGCCCAATACCCCGGTTACAAGTGCGCAAACGGCCCCGTGCAGGTGCGCTAAAGATGAACAACGCGCATCGCAAGCGCATGCAGCCTAGCGACTATCTGTACCACCTTTTAAACCAAGGTGACGATACCGAAAGCGCTAAGACAGAAACGCACCAGAAAGCTCTCAATCTACGGGAACAATACTCGGTAAGTTTCGATATCGCCTTGATCGCAGAAACACAAGCCGAAGCTCAGCGACTAGCAGACCAAATACTTGAACTGCCCAGAGCTTATTTCCCCGAAAGCATCGGCGGTTTCAGGAGCTGAGTGCAACACGGTTATTGAATTGAAGCTGGAGCATCATGCCGCATAGCCATGGCTTCTTGCATCACCTCGCTCATGACTTCAATCGGGCATTTGAAGTCGAAGCGCTTGC
>Ga0209699_100447_pt1 | contig 22551 bp, 21 predicted proteins | sample SynthPrep_1_END__FD_187204 | JGI IMG/M metagenome (GOLD analysis project Ga0209699, IMG submission 187204) | Synthetic microbial communities from Ohio, USA - SynthPrep_1_END_DS7_MetaG (SPAdes) (version 2) | ecosystem: Engineered > Bioreactor > Aerobic > Activated sludge | place: USA: Ohio...
GCCTCGGATGGTCTTGGCGCGTCTGCCGGTGCTAGGATACGAGGCCTCCATTCTAGAGATTGCGCCGCCTGGCGCCTAGCTATCTATGTCGATTCCAAGCTCTCCCTACGCCGCCTTCGCCGCTCTGTTGAACAGCGCCGGGCACTCCGTTTCCCCTGCCGAGCTGCATGGCCTGCTGCTCGGTCGCAGTTGCGCCGGTGCCGGCTTCGATGCCGATGGCTGGCTGCTCGATGCCGCCGACCTGCTGGGTGGCGAGGCGCAGGACAACGTGCGCCAGGCACTGATCGGCCTGCAGGAAATGGTCAAGGGCGAGCTGTGTGGTGAGGACATCACCGTGGTACTGCTGCTGCCGGATGACGAAACCCCGCTGGCGCAGCGTGCCGCTGCACTGGGTCAGTGGTGCCAGGGCTTTCTCGGTGGTTTCGGCCTGACCGCCCGTGACGGTGCGCTGAGCGCCGAGGCCATGGAAGTGTTGCAGGACCTCTCCGCCATCGCCCAGGTGCAGAGTGGCCTGGAGGAGTCCGAAGACGGCGAGAGCGACTACATGGAGGTGATGGAGTACCTGCGGGTCGCTCCGCTGCTACTGTTCACCGAGTGTGCCAAGCCTGCGGCTCCCGCCGCGAAACCCTCCCTGCACTGATTCCCGCCGGAGCCTGCCTTGATCAGCATCCCCAAGTCCGAATATGCCCGTCGGCGCAAGGCGCTGATGGCGCAGATGGAGCCCAACAGCATTGCCATCCTGCCGGCGGCGCCGGTGTATATCCGCAACCGTGACGTCGAGCATGTGTACCGTCAGGACAGCGATTTTCAGTACCTCACCGGCTTTCCCGAGCCGGAGGCGGTAATGGCGCTGATTCCCGGTCGTGAACATGGCGAGTACGTGCTGTTCTGCCGCGAGCGTGATCCCGAGCGCGAGCTGTGGGATGGTCTGCGTGCCGGCCAGGACGGTGCGATCGGCAATTACGGCGCCGACGATGCCTTCCCCATCGGCGATATCGACGACATTCTTCCGGGGCTGATCGAAGGCCGTGAGCGCGTCTACTACGCCATCGGCTGTAATCAGGAGTTCGATCACCGGCTGATGGAGTGGGTCAACCACATCCGCGCCAAGGCCCGCCAGGGAGCGACGCCGCCCAACGAATTCGTCGCCCTCAACCACCTGCTGCACGACATGCGTCTGTACAAGTCGGCCGCCGAGGTGAAGGTGATGAAGGAGGCCGCCGAGATCAGCGCCCGCGCTCATGTACGTGCCATGCAGGCCAGCCGCGCCGGTCTGTTCGAATACCACCTGGAAGCCGAACTGGATTACGAATTCCGCAAGGGCGGCGCGAAGATGCCGGCCTACGGCAGCATCGTCGCTGCCGGCAGGAACGCCTGCATCCTGCACTACCGGGAGAACGATGCCGCGTTGAAGGACGGCGACCTGGTGCTGATCGACGCCGGTTGTGAAATCGACTGCTATGCCAGTGACATCACCCGCACCTTCCCGGTCAGCGGCAGGTTCTCGCCCGAGCAGAAGGCCATTTATGAACTGGTGCTGGCTTCGCAGGAGGCCGCCTTCAGGGAAATCGCACCGGGCAAGCACTGGAACGAAGCCCACGAGGCCACCGTGCGGGTCATCACCGCCGGCCTGGTGGAGCTGGGCCTGCTCAGTGGCGATGTCGACGAGCTGATCGCCAGCGAAGCCTACAAACCCTTCTACATGCATCGCGCCGGCCATTGGCTGGGTATGGACGTGCATGATGTCGGCGACTACAAGGTCGGCGGCGAATGGCGCGTGCTCGAGCCGGGCATGGCGATGACCGTGGAGCCCGGCATCTATATCGCTGCCGACAACGACAAGGTCGCCAGGAAGTGGCGCGGTATCGGTGTGCGTATCGAAGATGACGTGGTGGTGACCCGCAAGGGCTGCGAGATTCTCACTGGCGGCGTGCCCAAGACCGTCGCCGAGATCGAGGCGCTGATGGCGGCCGCTCGTAGCGAGGCGGCCTGACCCCATGTCCCGCGTACAGCTGGCCATCATCGGCGGCGGTCTGGTGGGTGCCAGCCTGGCGCTGGCGCTACAGGAAACGGCACGCCAACGCGGTTGGCGCATCACCCTGATCGAACCCTTCGCGCCGGGTAGCGAATACCAGCCCAGCTATGATGCCCGTTCTACCGCGCTGTCCTATGGCAGCCGATTGATCTACGAGCGCCTGGGCCTGTGGCAGAGCATTGCCCAGCGGGCCGAGGCGATCCGGCAGATCCACGTTTCCGATCGCGGGCGCTTCGGTGCCACGCGTCTGCAGGCTATCGAGGAAGGCGTGCCGGCACTCGGCTACGTGGTGGAGAACGCCTGGATCGGCCACTGCCTGTGGCAGGCACTGGATGAAGACGTCATCGAATGGCGTTGCCCTGCCGAAGTGGTGGGCATGCAGCGCCTGGACGATGGCTATCGCCTGACCCTGAACGACGACACCTGCATCGACTGCGACCTGGCTGTTCTTGCCGATGGTGGTCGTTCCGGGCTGCGTGAACAGCTTGGCATCGGAGTCAGCAGCAAACCTTACGGGCAGAGTGCGTTGATCGCCAACGTCAGCCCGCTGGAGGCACATCGCGGTCAGGCCTTCGAGCGTTTCACCGATGACGGTCCCATGGCCATGCTGCCCTTGAGCGACAACCGCTGTGCGCTGGTCTGGACACGTACCAATGCCGATGCTGAACGCCTGCTGCGCGTCAGCGAGGCGAGCTTTCTCGGCGAGTTGCAGGAGGCTTTCGGCTACCGCCTGGGAGCCTTGCGACAGGTTGGTGCACGGCATCTCTACCCGTTGAGCCTGACCGAAGCGCAGGAGCAGGTGCGTGCGAATCTGGTGGTGCTGGGCAATGCCGCCCACAGCCTGCACCCCATCGCCGGGCAGGGTTACAACCTGTCGCTGCGCGATACCCTGGCGTTGGCCGAGGTACTGATCGGCAGCGATGCGCCGCTGGGGGATTTCACCACCCTGCAGCGTTACCTGGAGCGGCAGAGACTCGACCAGCAACTGACCGTCGGCTTCTCCGATCAGGTCACGCGTCTGTTCAGCAACGCTCAGCCGCTGCTGACCGCCGGGCGCAACCTGGGCTTGCTCGGCCTCGATCTGTTGCCGCCGGCCAAGCGCTGGTTCGCCCGGCAGGCCATGGGCATGGGAACCCGTAATTTATGACCCGCCCCGTAGGGTGCGCTGTGCGCACCAACCGGAAGCCATGGTGCGCACAGCCTGGGCGTACGGTTTAAGGAGTGATATGCACGCGGATCTGATCATCGTCGGCGCCGGTATGGTCGGCAGTACCCTGGCTCTGGCGCTGGAGCACAGCGGCCTGGATATCCTGATCGTCGATGGCGGCACGCTGAGCGTGTCGCCGTTCGCTGCGCAGTCGCCGTTCGAGCCTCGAGTCAGTGCCCTGTCGATGGCCAGCCAGCGCATTCTCGAGCGTCTGGGCGCCTGGCAGGGCATTGCCGCGCGGCGTGCCTGCCCCTATGGCGAAATGCGCGTCTGGGATGGCTCCGGCACCGGCAGCATCCACTTCGCAGCGGCCAGCGTGCATGCCCAGACGCTCGGCCATATCGTCGAGAACCGCGTGGTGCAGGATGCCCTGCTCGAACGTCTGCACGACAGCCAGATCGGCCTGTTGCCGGGCGCACGCCTGGAGCAGTTGCGCCGCAGCGGCGATGACTGGCTGCTGACCCTCACCGATGGCCGTCAGCTGCGCGCACCGCTGCTGGTGGCCGCCGATGGCGCCAACTCCGCGGTGCGCCGCCTGGCCGGCTGCGCGACGCGCGAGTGGGATTACCTGCACCATGCCATCGTGACCAGCGTACGCTGCGAGCGCCCGCACCAGGGCACGGCCTGGCAGCGCTTCACCGACGATGGCCCGCTGGCTTTCCTGCCGCTGGCCGGGCCTGCTGGCGAACACTGGTGCTCGATCGTCTGGTCGACCGTGCCGGACGAGGCCGGGCGGCTGATGGCGCTGGACGACGACGCTTTCTGCCGCGAGCTGAGCAAGGCTTTCGAGGCGCGTCTCGGCAGGGTACTGCACGCAGATCGTCGCCTGTGCATTCCGTTGCGCCAGCGGCATGCCAAACGTTATGTGGAACCGGGGCTGGCGTTGATCGGCGATGCTGCGCACACCATCCATCCGCTGGCGGGGCAGGGCGTCAACCTGGGTTTTCTCGACGCCGCAGTATTGGCCGAGGTTTTGCTGCACGCCGCCGCGCGTGGCGAAAACCTGAGCGAAGAGCGCGTATTGAGTCGTTTCGAGCGCCGTCGCATGCCGCACAACCTGGCGATGATGGCGGCGATGGAAGGTTTCCAGCGCCTGTTCCAGGCCGATCCGCTGCCGTTGCGCCTGCTGCGCAATGTCGGTCTCGATCTGGTGGATGGTCAGGCCGAAGCCAAGGCGCTGTTCGTGCGCCAGGCGCTGGGGCTTTCCGGTGATCTGCCGGAGCTTGCACGCACCTGAGCTGACGCAACTTGTAATAACTGACTTGTTTCGTCTCGCTGTTTACGTTGAGAAGGCAAATAACATTCACTACCATTCAGCCACTTTGCCAATCCACAAGAGGCTGACCCATGAAGGCTCGTAACGCGCTTCTCGCTGCATTCACTCTCGGCACCCTGGCCACCGCCGTTCAGGCTGCCGATGAAGTGGTGGTCTATTCCGCCCGTATCGACGAGTTGATCAAGCCGGTATTCGATGCCTACACCGAGAAGACCGGGGTCAAGGTGAAGTTCATCACCGACAAGGAAGCCCCGCTGATCGCCCGCCTCAAGGCCGAAGGCGCCAACACCCCGGCCGACCTGCTGATCACCGTCGACGCCGGCAACCTCTGGCAGGCCGAGCAGGAAGGCGTGCTGCAGCCGACCAAGTCCGATGTGATCGATGCCAACATTCCCGCTCAGTACCGCTCCAGCACCGACAGCTGGACCGGCCTGTCGCTGCGTGCGCGCACCATTTTCTACTCCACCGAGCGCGTCAAGCCGCAGGAGCTGTCCACCTACGAAGCCCTGGCTGACAAGAACTGGGAAGGCCGCCTGTGCCTGCGCACCAGCAAGAAGGTCTACAACCAGTCGCTGACCGCCACCCTGATCGAAGCCCATGGCGCCGAGAAGACCGAGGAAATCGTCAAGGGCTGGGTGAACAACCTGGCCACCGACGTGTTCGCGGATGACACCGCGCTGCTGCAGGCCATCGACGCCGGCCAGTGCGACGTGGGCATCACCAACACCTACTACTATGGCCGCCTGCACAAACAGCAGCCGAACCTGAAGGTCAAGCCGTTCTGGCCGAACCAGAACGACCGTGGTGTGCACGTCAACCTGGCGGGTGCCGGCGTGACCAGGCATGCACCGCATGCCGAACAGGCCAGGAAGCTGCTGGAGTGGATGACCACTCCGCAAGCACAGAGCATCTTCGCGGGCGTCAACCAGGAGTTCCCGGCCAACCCGGCGGTCGCTCCGTCCGAGGAAGTGGCCGCCTGGGGTACCTTCAAGGCCGATACCGTCGCCACCGAAGTGGCGGGCAAGCGTCAGGCCGAAGCGACCATGCTGATGGATCGCGCCGGCTGGCAGTAAGACCGTAACGATCTGCTGCGCGTCGGTACGGCTGCATTGAAGGCAGCAGGTTCCGGCTCGCGAGATCGTATGGCTCGAAGCGTATTTCGGTGATCCACACCGCTGCCGTTATACTGCGACGCCCCGCCTAGCCGGGGCGTCGTCATTTCCGCCTCCGAGGAGTCCGCGTGCCGCATCCCGTCCAGCGTCGCTGGTACCCCATCGTATTGGCCGTCGCCGCCCTCGTGCTGATGCCGCTTTCGGTGCTGCTGCTGAGCTGGCACGAGGTGGATCAGCAGATCTGGACGCACCTGTGGCAGACGCAGATGGCGCGCCTGATCGGCAATACGCTGACCCTGGTGATCGGGGTCGGCGTCGGTGTGACGCTGCTGGGCGTCAGCCTCGCCTGGCTCACCAGCCTCTGCGAATTCCCCGGCCGACGCTGGCTGGACTGGGCGTTGATGCTGCCCTTCGCCATTCCTGCCTATGTGCTGGCCTTCGTCTTCGTTGGCCTGCTGGACTTCGCCGGCCCCGTGCAGACCCTGCTGCGCGAGTGGTTCGGCAGCGGCTTTCGGCTGCCACGGGTGCGCTCCACCGGCGGGGTGATCATCGTTCTGGTGCTGGTGTTCTACCCCTACGTCTACCTGCTTGCCCGTGGCGCCTTCCTGGCCCAGGGCAAGGGGTTGATGGAGGCAGCCCGGGTGCTCGGCCAGAGTCCCTGGCAAGCCTTCTGGCGCGTAGCCCTGCCGATGGCGCGGCCCGCCATCGGCGCCGGTCTGGCACTGGCGATCATGGAGACCCTGGCCGACTTCGGTGCGGTGTCGGTGTTCAACTTCGATACCTTCACCACGGCGATCTACAAGACCTGGTACAGCTTCTACAGCCTGACCAGTGCAACCCAGCTGGCCAGCCTGCTGCTGCTGGCCGTGGCCCTGGTGCTCTACGGTGAGCGGCGCGCGCGTGGGGCTGCCCGCCCGACCAACGAGCGGCCACGGGGCAAGGCGCTATACCACCTGCACGGCTGGAAGGCCTTCGCCGCCAGCGCCTGGTGTGGCCTGGTATTCGCCTGTGCCTTCGTCATCCCGTTGCTGCAACTGCTGGCGTGGTTCTGGCAGCGCGGCCGTTTCGATCTCGATGAGCGTTACGCCGGCTTGATCCTGCACACCCTCTATCTGGGGGCAATGGCCGCGCTGATCACCGTCAGCGTGGCCATGCTGCTGGCCTTCGCCCGTCGCCAGGCCCCCAATCGCGGTGTGCGCCTGGGGGTGGCAGTGGGCAACCTGGGTTACGCTCTGCCGGGGTCGGTACTGGCCGTGGCGATCATGCTGGCGTTCAGCTTTTTCGACCGTGAGCTGGTCATCCCGCTGTCCACTGCGTTGGGTGGGGCCGGCAAACCGCTGCTGCTGGGCAGCCTGGCGGCGCTGCTGGTGGCCTACCTGATCCGCTTCATGGCGGTGGCGTTCGGGCCGCTGGAGACCAGCCTGGCGCGTATCCGTCCATCCCTGCCGGAGGCCTCGCGCAGCCTGGGCGTTGGCGGCTTCGGCCTGTTCTTCAGGGTCTATCTGCCGCTGTTGCTGCCGGGCACCCTGTCGGCCGCTCTGCTGGTGTTCGTCGACGTGCTCAAGGAAATGCCGGCCACCCTGCTGATGCGCCCGTTCGGCTGGGACACCCTGTCGGTGCGGGTATTCGAGATGACCAGTGAGGGTGAATGGGCGCGTGCCGCCTTGCCGGCGCTGACGCTGGTGCTGGTGGGGCTGTTGCCGGTGATCCTGCTGATTCGTCGTTCGGCGCGCGGCTTCGGTTGATCCCCGGGGCGCTGCGCGACCTTTGGTCAGATGACCCCCGCCGGCCTTGCGGCTACAATGCGCGCCATTCGCGAGTCGGGGTAACCCGACAGGATTGATCTAGAAGCGTCTCCGAGGCCGCCAGTGCACGGCGCAGGCAAACGAGAAAGCGAAGTGTGCTCCTGCACATGAGCATTTCGAGTTTGCCTGCAACGCAGCAATGGCAACACAGGTCGCTTCTAGGGGTCTGAATCGCTTCGCCAAGCCCGGAAGGAGATAACCCATGGGACAGCGCACCCCCCTCTATGACCTGCACCTGGCGCTGGGGGCCAAGATGGTGGACTTCGGCGGCTGGGACATGCCGCTGCACTACGGTTCGCAGGTAGAGGAGCATCACCAGGTGCGTCGCGAATGCGGCGTGTTCGACGTCTCGCACATGTGCGTGGTGGATATCGGCGGCAGCCAGGCGCAAGCCTACCTGCAACGTCTGCTGGCCAACGACGTGGCTCGTCTGGAGAGCGTCGGCAAGGCGCTTTACAGTGCCATGCTCAACGAGCAGGGCGGGGTGATCGACGACCTGATCGTCTACCTCACCGAGGACGGTTATCGCCTGGTGGTCAATGCCGGTACCCGTGACAAGGATCTGGCGTGGATGCATGCTCAGGCCGGTGACTTCGATGTGCAACTGCGGGAGCGCCGCGATCTTGCCATGCTCGCCATCCAGGGGCCCAAGGCCCGTGCTCGCACCGCAGAACTGGTGACCCAGGCCCGTGCGGCACTGATCCACGAGCTGAAGCCGTTCCAGGGGTTGCCCGAGGGCGACTGGTTCATCGCCCGCACCGGCTACACCGGCGAAGACGGTCTGGAAATCGTTCTGCCGAGCAGCGAAGTGGTGTCCTTCCTCAATGAACTGGTCGGTGCGGGCATCGCCCCCATCGGCCTTGGCGCACGCGATACCCTGCGCCTGGAGGCCGGTATGAACCTCTATGGCCAGGACATGGACGAGAACGTATCGCCGCTGGCCGCCAACATGGCCTGGACGCTGGCCTGGGAACCGGTCGAGCGTGATTTCATCGGGCGTGCCGCACTGGAGGCACAACGCGCTGCCGGCTGCCCGAGCAAGCTGGTCGGGCTGGTGCTGGAGGAGCGCGGCGTGTTGCGTGCTCATCAGGTGGTGCGTGTCGAAGGTATCGGCGAGGGTGAGATCACCAGTGGCAGCTTCTCGCCTACGCTGAACAAATCCATCGCCCTGGCACGGGTGCCGACAGCCACAGGGGATCGTGCCGAGGTGGAAATCCGCGGCAAGTGGTTCCCGGTTCGTGTGGTCAGGCCGAGCTTCGTGCGCCACGGCAAGACACTTATCTGAACATCGGTTGCGGCGCGGGCTTTCCCTCTCGTCGCGGCCTGCTAAATTGTCCTGACGGCCCACTTGCCGTCATCGCTTACGAGGAATGAGACATGAGCAATATCCCCGCCGATCTGCGTTATGCCGCCAGCCATGAGTGGGCGCGTCTGGAGGCCGATGGCAGCGTGACCGTGGGCATTTCCGACCACGCTCAGGAAGCCCTCGGCGATGTGGTATTCATCGAGCTGCCGGAAGTCGGCAAGCAACTGAGTGCCGGCCAGGAAGCCGGTGTGGTCGAGTCGGTCAAGGCCGCCTCGGACATCTATGCACCGGTCGGTGGTGAAGTGATCGCCATCAACGAAGCCCTGGCCGACAGCCCGGAAAGCGTCAACAGCGATCCCTACGGCAGCTGGTTCTTCAAGCTCAAGCCGAGCGATGCCAGCGAGCTGGACAAGCTGCTCGACGCCGCAGCCTATCAGGCGGCTGCTGACGCCGACGCGTGATTGACCACGGCTTGACAGGAAACCCGCTTCGGCGGGTTTTCCGTTTTTTGCGCGGTGCATTCAGGGCAACCTGAAGCATGCGACCGTTGGTCGCCTTGGCTAACACTCTTCAAAAAAACAATATATAAAAATACATATTGTATTGATTGAAGGTGTTCCATGGCCGATTCCATCGACATCCAGCAGCTGCGCGCCAATGCCGATGCCGCCGGGCAGTTGCTCAAGGCACTGGCCAATCCGGATCGTCTGTTGCTGCTCTGTCAGCTTGCCCAGGGCGAACGCAACGTCAGTGAGCTGGAGGCCCTGCTTGGCATCCAGCAGCCGACCCTGTCCCAGCAACTGGCCGTGCTGCGCCGCGAAGGGTTGGTCGAGACCCGACGTGATGGCAAGCAGATCTTCTACCGCATCAGCAGCCCGGCCGCGTTGGCGGTGATCGAGACGCTGTATCGCCTGTTCTGCGAGGGCCGCTCATGAACCTCGACTGGGCCGCTTTCACGCCCTGGAGTGCGCTGGCCGGTGGTGCGCTGATCGGCCTGGCGGCGGCGATCTTCGCTCTGGCCAACGGCCGCATCGCGGGCATCAGCGGCCTGCTGGGCAGTGTGTTGCAGCGCAGCGGCGAGGGACGCGGCGAGAAGGCGCTGTTCCTGCTCGGTCTGTTGCTATCGCCGATGTTGTGGAGCGCGTTCAGCGCACTGCCGCAGGCACGCTTCGAGAGCAGCGCGCCGGAGCTGATCGCGGCCGGCCTGCTGGTGGGGATCGGTACCCGATATGCCTCCGGCTGTACCAGCGGGCATGGTGTATGCGGGATTTCCCGCCTTTCGCCGCGTTCGCTGGTGGCCACGCTGTGCTTCATGGCCAGCGGCTTCGCCACGGTGTTCGTGTTGCGTCATCTGCTGGAGGGCTGAAGATGGCCGGGCTCAGTGCGTTCGTCGCCGGTCTGCTGTTCGGCCTCGGTCTGTTGCTGGCGGGGATGGCCGATCCGGCCAAGGTGCTGGCCTTTCTCGATCTGGCCGGTAACTGGAACCCTTCGCTGGCCCTGGTGATGGCCGGTGCCATTGCTACTGCCGCGTTGCCGCTGGGGTGGGCGGGCAGGCGTTCACGTGCACTGCTGGGCGGCGCCATGCAGTTGCCGACGCGCCGTGATCTGGATGCCCGGCTGATCGGCGGCAGTCTGCTGTTCGGCGTCGGCTGGGGGATCGCCGGCCTCTGCCCGGGGCCGGCCGTCACCCTGCTGCTCGTCGGCCACTGGCAGGTGTTGCTGTTCGTGGCGGCGATGCTCGCCGGCATGCTGATCGTTGCCGCGCTGGATGGCCAGCGCGGGCGTTGACCTGGAGAACCACGATGAAAGCCAATGTTGGAACCCTCGACCGCAGCCTGCGCATTGCCGTTGGCCTGCTTCTCATCGCGCTGAGCCTGGGCGGTGTCATCGGCCCGTGGGGCTGGATCGGCGTGCTGCCACTGGCGACCGGTATCTTGCGCTTCTGCCCGGCGTATCCGCTGCTGGGTATCGATACCTGCAAGCGCAAGCCCTGATCGCCCGGGAGTCGCCATGTCCGCCGTCATCACCCCCTTCTTCGATTCGGCCACGTTCACCTACAGCTACGTGGTCAGTGACCCGGCTACGGGACGCTGCGCCATCATCGACTCGGTGCTGGACTACGAGCCAGCCTCGGGGCGCACCTCGCATGCCGGGGCCGAGCGCATCGTCGAGCATGTCCGGGCCCAGGGGCTGACGGTGGACTGGCTGCTGGAAACCCATGTGCATGCCGACCACCTTTCCGCAGCCCCCTTCCTCAGGCAGGCACTGGGCGGACGGCTGGCCATCGGCGCGCAGATCACGCAGGTACAGAGCACCTTCGGCAAACTGTTCAATGCGGGCAGCGCGTTCGCCTGCGATGGCAGCCAGTTCGACCGACTGTTCGTCGATGGTGAGCGCTTTCGTATCGGCAGCCTGGAAGCCAGTGCACTGCACACGCCGGGTCATACGCCTGCCTGCATGACGTATCTGATCGGCGACGCCGCTTTCGTCGGCGATACGCTGTTCATGCCTGACTATGGCACGGCGCGTTGCGACTTCCCGGGTGGTGATGCGCGTGTGCTGTACCGTTCGATTCAACGGCTGTTCAGCCTGCCGGAGACGACCCGGTTGTTTCTTTGCCATGACTACAAGGCGCCGGGGCGCGAGCATTTTCAGTTCCAGACCACGGTGGCCGAGCAGCGCGTGCACAACGTGCATGTGCACGAGGGCGTCGGCGAAGACGCGTTCGTCGCCATGCGCAGCAGGCGTGATGCGACGCTGGGCATGCCGGCGTTGATCCTGCCATCGGTACAGGTGAACATGCGCGGCGGCGAACTGCCCCCGCCGGAAGACAACGGGGTGCGTTATCTCAAGGTGCCCCTGAATGTCCTTTGAGCCTCTGCGCGGCTATCTGCGCAATTCGGCAGGCGCCGATCTGATCGCGGCGCTGCTGGTTTCCCTGCTGCTGGTGCCTCAGGCGCTGGCCTATGCGCAGTTGGCCGGTCTGCCGGCGGTCACCGGCCTGTATGCGAGCATCCTGCCGCTGGTGGTGTATGCGTGGCTCGGCGGCAGTGCCGGCGTGGCGCTGTCGTTGGGACCGGTGGCGATTCTCTCGCTGATGACCGCCGCAGCCCTGCAGCCGCTCGGCGCTGCGGGCAGCCCTCTGTACATGGCCGGTGCGGTGATGCTGACCGCACTGGTGGGGGTGTTTCTGCTGGCCATGAGCATCCTGCGCCTGGGCGTGCTGGCCAATTTCCTCAGTCATCCGGTGATTGCCGGATTCGTCAGTGGCTCGGCGATCCTGATCGCAGCCAGTCAACTGGGCCATCTGCTCGGTATTCGCGGCGAGGGGCAGAGCCTGCCTGACCTGTTGCCTTCGCTGTGGTCGCAGCTCGATCAGGCGCATCTGCCGACCTTGCTGCTGGGGCTGGGGAGTGTCTGCTTCCTGCTGGCGCTCAGGCAGTTGCATCGCCTCGGCCTGCCCGCGCGCCTGGCCGGCTGGCTGGTACGTCTCGGTGCGCTGCTGCTGGTGATGCTGGGCATTGCGGCCAGTGCCCTGTTCGGTCTGGAAACCCTGGGGGTGCGCGTGGTCGGCACCGTACCGGCCGGCTTGCCGCCGCTGACCCTGCCCCAGCCCGACCTGCAGCTGCTGCGCGAGCTGTGGCCGGCAGCCCTGCTGATCGCCCTGGTCGGCTTCGTCGAATCGGTATCCATCGCCCAGAGTCTCGAGGCGCGCCGGCGGCGTTCGGTCAACCCGGATCAGGAACTGCGCGGACAGGCCGGGGCCAACCTGGCGGCGGCTTTCACCGGCGGCTTTCCGGTGGCGGCCAGTTTTTCACGTTCGGCGCTGGCGCTGGAAACGCCCGTGGCCACGCCGAAGGTCGGCCTGTGGGTCGCGGCGTTGATGCTCGGTGCCGCGCTCGGGCTGGCGCCACTGCTGCAGCACCTGCCGCAGGCGGTACTGGCGGCGAGCATCCTGGTGGCGATTCTCGGCCTGATCGACCTGCGTACGCTGCGGCGTACCTGGCGTTACTCGCGGCAGGATGGCGTGGCGCAGCTGGTCACTCTGGTCGGGGTGCTCGCCCACGGCGTCGAGGCCGGCATTCTGCTCGGCGTCGGCCTCTCGCTGCTGCTCTTTCTCTGGCGTACCAGCCGGCCGCATATCGCCGTGGTCGGCCTGTTGCCGGGCAGCGAACACTTTCGCAACGTCGAGCGCTTCGACACCCTGGACAGTGCGACGGTGTTGTCGCTGCGGGTCGATGAAAGCCTCTATTTCCCCAATGCCCGCTATCTGGAGGAGCGTATCGCCGAGCTGGTGGCGGCACGGCCGCAGGCGCGGCATGTGGTGTTGCAGTGTTCGGGGGTCAATCTGATCGATGCCAGCGCCCTGGACTCGCTGGAGACCATCGGTGCGCGTCTGGCCAGTGCCGGGTTGCAACTGCACCTGTCGGAGGTCAAGGGGCCGGTGATGGATCGGCTCAAGCGTTCGGACTTCCTGGCGCGTTTCGGCGGCCAGGTATTCGTCAGCCAGTATCAGGCGCTGGCGACGCTCGATCCCGGGCTGATAGCCCGTAATAGAGCGCCCTGAGCGGATTTGTTGCAAATTCTTAACGTGCTGGGTGGAACTTGATCTGGGTCAAGTCCGAGGGGGTGGTGGGCGCGCATGGTCGAGGCATAACCAGATAAGCCAACACCTGAGGAGATATCACCATGCGCACGCTGAGCCTGCTGGCTGGCATGTGCCTGGGCGCCAGCGCCTGGGCCAATGTTCCGGCCAACGAACCCGTGGAACCCATCGCCCCCGCCGAGATTACCGACCCCGCCAAGGTGGAGTTGGGCAAGCAACTGTTCTTCGACCCGCGCCTGTCGCGCTCGGGCTTCATTTCCTGCAACTCCTGCCACAACCTGTCGATGGGCGGCAGCGACAATCTGCCCAGTTCCATCGGTCACAACTGGCAGCAGGGGCCGATCAACTCGCCCACGGTGCTCAATTCCAGCCTCAATCTGGCGCAGTTCTGGGATGGCCGCGCCGCCGATCTCAAGGAACAGGCCGCCGGGCCCATCGCCAACCCCAAGGAGATGGCCTTCACCCACATTCTCGCCATCGACGTGCTGCGCTCGATCCCGCAGTACCGCGAGTCGTTCAAGGCCGTGTACAAGACCGATGCGATCACCCTGGACGAGGTGACCGACGCCATCGCCGAGTTCGAGAAGACCCTGGTCACGCCCAACTCGCGCTTCGACCTGTGGCTCAAGGGCGACAAGCAGGCGATCACTCAGACCGAGTTGGAGGGCTACGAGCTGTTCAAGTCGATTGGCTGTGTGGCCTGTCACAACGGCCCGGCGCTGGGTGGCAACTCGTTCCAGAAGATGGGGCTGGTCGCGCCCTATGAAACCAGTAACCCCGCCGAGGGCGTCGCCGGCCTGACCGGCAAGGATGCCGACCGCTTCAAGTTCAAGGTGCCAACCCTGCGCAACGTCGAACTGACCTACCCCTACTTCCACGATGGTGCGTACTGGAAGCTGGAGGAGTCGGTGGACATCATGGCGCGCCTGCAACTGGGACGGCAGTTGAGCGAGGACGAGATCGGCAGGATCACCGCCTTCCTCAAGACCCTGACCGGCGAGCAACCGAGCTTCGCCCTGCCGATCCTGCCGCCGTCGAACAACGATACGCCGCGTCCGCAGCCGTTCGAATAACGGCCTGTTGCAATGAACGCGCCCGGCAAATGCCGGGCGTTTTCGTGTAGGGCGGGTGAAACCCGCCGAGGGTTGGCGGCTTGCACCCGCCCTACAGGGTTCAGCGCCCTTGCGGCGCCGGCTGCTGCTGGGTGATGCAGTGGATGTTGCCGCCGCCGAGGAGGATCTCGCGGCCGGGCACCATCACCACGCGATGTTCGGGGAAAATGCGCTGGAGAATGGTGCGGGCTTCTTCATCCTTCGGGTCGTCGAAGCTCGGTGCGACGATGCCGCCGTTGACGATGAGGAAGTTGACGTAGGAGCCGGCCAGGCGGATCGACGGATCGCGCTCCTGGCTGCCGTCGACCAGGTCGACGCCTGCGCATTCTTCGGCGCTGGCGTGAATCGGGCCGGGAATCGGCATCTTGTGCACAGTCAGTTGGCGACCCTTGGCGTCGCGGGCACTTTCCAGCACGCGCATGGCGGCCTGGCAGCGCGGGTAGTTGGGGTCGTTGACATCATCGGTCCAGGCCAGCAGCACCTCGCCGGGACGCACGTAGCAGCAGAAGTTGTCGACGTGGCCGTCGGTCTCGTCGTTGTACAGACCGTCCGGCAGCCAGATCACCGTATCGATGGAGAGGTGCTCGCGCAGCACATTCTCGATCTCTTCGCGCGACAGGTGCGGGTTGCGGTTCCTGTTCAGCAGGCACTCCTCGGTGGTGATCAGGGTGCCTTCGCCATCGACATGGATCGAGCCGCCCTCGAGGACGAAGCCTTCGGTGCGGTAGCGTTTGCAGCCTTCGATCTCGAGGATCTTGCGCGCCACCTGGTCGTCACGCAGCCACGGCCAGTACAGACCGCCATCGAAGCCGCCCCAGGCATTGAAGGTCCAGTCCACGCCCCGTACTTCGCCATTGGCATTGGTCACGAAGGTCGGCCCGGTATCGCGCACCCAGGCGTCGTCGGTGGTGATTTCCACCAGGCGGATGTTGTCGTCGTCCAGACGGGCGCGGGCGTTTTCGTATTGCGCAGCGCAGACGCAGATGGTCACCGGTTCGAACCGGGCGATGGCCTTGGCCACTGCGGTGAAGGCCGCCTGCGCCGGCTTGCCGCCGTTGCGCCAGTTGTCCGGGCGCTCGGGCCAGACCATCCAGGTCTGGCCATGGGGTTCCCATTCCGCCGGCATGCGAAAGCCATCGGCGCGTGGAGTGGTGGTCAGGGTGGTCATATTTCGCTTCCGTAGGGTGCGCCATGCGCACCGGCAAAGTGTTTGGAGGGCTAGGTGCGCACAGCGCACGCTACAGGATCGAGGGTGTTTCACCGTCGAGCGTGGAAAGAGGCCAGTATAGGTTCGGCCGGCGGTCGCGGAACACACCCCAGGCGGTGCGCACTTTCTCCAGCGCATCCAGATCGAAGCTGTGCACCAGGATGCCCTCTTCGCTCTGGTTCAGCTCCTGAACCTTCTCGCCGTACTGGTTGGCGATGAACGAGCTGCCGTAGAAGGTGATGTCATAGCCGTCCTGTTCCTCGCGGCCAATACGGTTGCTGGCTACCAGCGGCATCAGGTTGGCGCCGGCATGGCCTTGCTGCACGCGCTGCCAGTGTTCGCGCGAGGTGATGCTGGCGTCGTGCGGCTCGCTGCCGATGGCGGTGGGGTAGAAGAGGATTTCCGCCCCCATCAGCGCCATGCTGCGTGCACATTCCGGGAACCACTGATCCCAGCAGATCCCCACGCCGATACGAGCGTAGGCGGTATCCCAGACCTTGAAGCCGGTATCGCCCGGGTTGAAGTAGTACTTTTCGTGGTAGCCGGGGCCGTCCGGAATATGGCTTTTCCGATAAATACCGAGGTTGCTGCCGTCGGCGTCGATGATGGCGATGCTGTTGAAACGCGCACGGCCGGCACGCTCGAAGAAGCTGATCGGCAGCACTACCTTCAGCTCCGCAGCGACCTTGCGAAAGTGCGCGATGGCCGGATTTTCCTCCGCCGTAGTGGCCAGCTGGGTGTAGTCGGCGTTGGGTTTCTGGCAGAAGTAGGGGGCCTCGAACAGCTCCTGGATCAGGATGATCCGGGCGCCTCTGGCGGCAGCCTGGCGCACCAGCTTCTCGGCCTTGGCGATGTTCGCCGGGGTATCCCAGGAGCAGGCCATCTGGGTCGCAGCGACGGTGACGATACGGGACATGAAGCACCTCTTGGCTCGTTCACAGGCCGATCCGGCATTATCGGGGGCCTTTCGGAGTGCCGTGGCTGGACATCGACCAGGGCGGGATGGTCGATTTATATCCGATAAATATCGATATTAGAAGATGGGTTTGGTCGGATTATCGAAATTTATCCGATTTTTATCGAATGATTGGTTTGCGAGACGTAGGGTGTGCTTGCGCACACCAGGCCTCGATTGCCGAGCTGTCAGCGGGCGCGTGGCGCACCCTAGGGGACAAGCGGCGTGGCTCGTTTCGGCAGGGCGGCGGGCAGATACAGGCCCAGGTAGGCATCGAACACGCGCATGCCTTCTTCGGCCAGGCGCGGGGTGATTTCGCCGTGCAACTGCACGGAGCGGGCGTAGACGCGGTCGCCCAGGGACATGGCCAAGGTGAATACGTCGATATCCGTCGGCAATTGCGGCAGGGGGAAGTGTCGATCGAACAGGTCGCGCATCAGCCGACCCAGTTCCAGATCGTGCTGGTGATCGGCCTGGGCGACCTCGGCCAGACCATGCTGGGCCAGGATCAGCTGACGTGCGGCGGCGTCCCTGGCGTAGATGGCCAGCATGCGCTGTTCGACCAGGCGTGACAGGTCATGCCAGCCGCGCAGCGCATCGTGATCGACCGGTTCCAGCAGGCTGGCGCGAAAGGCCGCATGTACGTCGGCGGTCAGTCCCTCGAGCAGGGCCGGTACGCTGGCGAAGAAGTGATAGACCGAAGAGGGTGGAATGTCCGCACGCTCGGCCACCGTGTAGATCGACAGGTTGGCCATGCCCTGCTCGGCCAGCAGTTCGCGGGCAGCCGCGAGGATGACGGCGATGCGAGCCTGGCTGCTGGCGCGCGGCTTGCGGGGGCTGGCGGGGCGCGACATGGCAGGCTCCTCGGTGGGCGAGGCGCTATTGGACGTCAGTCGGCGCTGGCGAGGCAAGCCTCACCGGGCCCTCAGGTGCCGTCGCGAAAGCGCTGCCAGACGCCGCTGCGCACCTGGGCGTGTTTCTCCGAGAGGACTTCCAGGGGGTACAGGCGCCGCTTGGTGTCCTGATCCGGATACAGGCCGGGTTGCTCCAGCAGGGCGCTGTCGATGAACTGCATGGAGTCGGCGTTGCCATTGGGGTAGAGCGTCTCGGCGGTGATCTGGGCGATCACCTTTGGCTGCATCAGGTAGTCGATGAAGCGGTGGGCGAGATCCGGACGGCTGGCGTTGGCGGGTATCACCAGGTTGTCGATGAACAGAACCGAGCCTTCTTCCGGCACCACGAAGCGTACAGGCTGGCCAGCCTGGGTCGCCGCGAGGGCGTCCCCGACCCAGGCCATGGCCAGGCACAGGCGACCGTTGTTGAGGTCTTCGATATAGCGCTCGCTGTCGACGTAACGCAGGTTCGGGCGCAGGGCGTCGAGTACGCCGCCGGCGCGTTCGATACGACTCGGTGCGCTGCGGGCGAGGCTGCGGCCCTGGTAGTTGAGCAGCAGCGACAGGGTTTCATCCGGCGCATCCAGCACGCTGATACCGCAACTGGCCAGGCGCTTGCTCTGCCTGGCATCGAACAGCAGGCTCCAGCTGTCCGGCAGGGGGCCGCCGTAGGCCGCTTCTGCCTTGGGGGTATTGATCGCCAGGCCCACCGCCCCCCAGAGATAGGGGATGGCGTGCTGGTTCTGCGGGTCGACCGCGGCCAGCTTGCTGAGCAACTGCTTGTCCAGGTGCGAGCGATTGGGTAGCAGGTCGAAGTCCAGCGGGCGAATGCGGCCGCTGGCGATCAGCGCCGGCAGTTCGTTGTGCGAGGGCACGGCGACGTCGATGGGTTGGCCACTGTTCAGTGCGGCGCCGAGTTCTTCGGCACTGGCGAAGGTGTGGTATTCGACTTCGATTCCGGTGTCGCGGGTGAAGTTTTCCAGCACCTGCGGCGCGATGTAATCGTTCCAGTTGTAGACACGGATGCTGTCGGCGGCCTGAGCCAGGCCGCAAATCAGGCCGAGCAGGACGGCGGCAAGAGCGCGTTGCATGAGTAGCTCCCCGATGGATGAAGGCAACAGTATCCGGTGGCCGTGGCCGCCGGAGGTTGATTCATGTCAGCGGAGTCGCCATGCGGCGAACCGCTGGCCCCGGTGCAGAGCGCCGGAGCAGGCAGTTAGCAGTTAGCAGGCAAAAAGAAGCCGACTCTACGGTCGGCTTTCTCGGTTTTACACGGTGTGCAGGTACCAGTTGTACTCGAGGTCGGAGATGGTGGTCTCGAACTCCTGCAGCTCGGCTTCCTTGCATGCGACGAAGATGTCGATGTACTTCGGATCGATGTACTTGTTCAGCACTTCGCTATCGTCCAGTTCGCGCAGGGCATCGCGCAGGTTGTTCGGCAGACTGGGTTCGAGCTGCTCGTAGGCGTTGCCCTCGATCGGCTCGCTCGGTTCGATCTGGTTGGTCAGGCCGTGGTGGATACCGGCGAGGATAGACGCCAGCATCAGGTAGGGGTTGGCGTCGGCACCGGCCACGCGGTGTTCGATACGTACGGCGTCGGGGCTGCCGGTGGGTACGCGGACGGCCACGGTGCGGTTGTCCAGAGCCCAGCTCGGCGCGTTGGGCACATAGAACTGGGCGCCGAAGCGGCGGTAGGAGTTGACGTTGGGGCAGAGGAAGGCCATCGATGCGGCCATGGTATCGAGGACACCGCCGACGGCATGGCGTAGCGAAGTGTTCTCCAGCGGATCCTCGGCGGCGAAGATGTTCTTGCCGGTCTTCTTGTCCAGCAGCGAGATGTGCACGTGCAACCCGTTACCCGCCTGGCCCGGATAGGGCTTGGCCATGAAGGTGGAGTCCATCTCGTGGTCGTAGGCGATGTTCTTGATCAGGCGCTTGAGCAGAAGCGCGTAGTCGCAGGCCTTGATGGCGTCTTCGACGTGGTGCAGGTTGACCTCGAACTGCGCCGGGGCACTTTCCTTGACGATAGCATCGGCCGGGATGTCCTGCTCCTTGGCGGCTTCGAGCATGTCCTGCAGGCAGTCGACGTACTCGTCGAGGTCGTCGATCAGATAGACCTGGGTGGAATGCGGGCGCTTGCCGGAGATCGGTGAGCGCGGTGGCTGCGGACGGCCGTTCACGTTCTCCTGGTCGATCAGGTAGAACTCCAGTTCGAAGGCTGCGCAGATACGCAGGCCCAGTTCGTCGAACTTCTGTACCACCTGGCGCAATACCTCGCGCGGGTCGGCGAAGAAAGGCGTGCCGTCCAGCTCGTGCATGGTCATCAGCAGTTGCGCGGTCGGGCGCTTCTGCCAGGGCTCGTTGCACAGGGTATTGGGGATGGGGAAGCAGATACGGTCGGCGTCGCCGATGTCCAGACCGAGGCCGGTGCTTTCGACGGTGGAGCCGTTGATGTCGAGGGCGAAGAGCGAGGCGGGCAGGTTGATGCCTTTCTCGTACACCTTGTGAAGGGCGTTCCGATCGATGCGCTTGCCGCGCACCACACCATTCATATCTGCAATAAGAAGGTCGACGAACTGGACCTCGGGATGTTCCTTGAGGAACGCGTTCGCTTCGTTAAGCTGAACGGCACGCGGGGGTACCGACATGATGCAACACCTTTTTGTTAAATATATCAATCATGCGACTGCATGGGTGTGAGTCAATCCGAAACGCACTTTACTGTCAAGCTGACCCCATAGTGCCCTGTAGTGGGGCGTGGTGGCCATTTTTGGGGCGTTTCAAGGCCTTTCAGGGTGCCTCAACCGGAGGCTTTTCGGGCTGCTCAATGGGGTGTGTTCAATTTTTTACAGGGCTATTGTGTAAAAAAATGAACAAGGCTAAGCTCGGTTCAAACCCATAACAGCAATAATACGGGTGTCCCATGTTTCGCCTGCCGATTATCGGCGTCCGCGCTTGTGCCAGTACCGGTCACGCCCTTTCTCCCCTCGTTGTCGAGGCGAGGCTTCGCTTCATGCGAGCAGGGGTGCAGGGCATGTCCCCCATCGTCGTGACGCAACGGCTCCCTTCTTCTGCGGCTTCATCGCCGCTCAGACTGTTCCCTCGAATCGCTCGTTCGCACCATAGCGCACATCGCGCCCTGGCGCTGCCTGGTGGCGGAGCTGGCCCGCGTCGTGCAATGGCGAAACGTCACGGGCACGTCATACGGTCGTCGCCATGCCGCGAGCCAGACGCGTTGCCCGGTATTCGCGGGGGCGAGATCATTTCTTTCGGTGGAGTGAAAAGCCAGGTGCCGGAGGTGCTGCACCCCTAGTAGCATCCACCCGAATATCTCGCCTTCTTCCAGGCCTTTGGTGAGGCTTGCAGGGAGAGGGCGGGGCAACGCTGAACCAGCTATAACCCTAGTTGGTTCTACAACCCTGAGGTCTCTATGAGTACCAAGCTAGACCAGCTCACGAGCTGGCTGAAAGAACGCAAAATCACCGAAGTCGAATGCCTGATCAGCGATCTGACCGGCATTGCCCGCGGCAAGATCTCGCCGACCAACAAGTTCCTCGACGAGAAGGGCATGCGCCTCCCCGAGAGCGTGCTGCTGCAGACCGTGACCGGCGACTACGTCGAGGACGACATCTATTACGACCTGCTGGACGAAGCGGACATCGACATGTTCTGCCGTCCCGACCCCAATGCCGTATTCGTCGTGCCCTGGGCCATCGAGCCCACCGCCATGGTTATTCACGACACCTTCGACAAGCAGGGCAACCCCATCGAGCTGTCGCCGCGCAACATCCTCAAGAAAGTGTTGCAGATGTATGCAGACAAGGGCTGGAAGCCCATCGTCGCGCCGGAGATGGAGTTCTATCTGACCAAGCGCAACAGCGACCCGGACTTCCCGCTGGTCGCCCCGGTAGGCCGCTCCGGGCGCCCGGAAACCGGTCGGCAGAGCTTCTCCATCGACGCAGCCAACGAATTCGATCCGCTGTTCGAAGACATGTACGACTGGTGCGAGCTGCAAGGTCTGGATCTGGACACCCTGATCCACGAAGAGGGCCCGGCGCAGATGGAGATCAACTTCCGTCACGGCGACGCGCTGCACCTGGCCGACCAGATTCTGGTGTTCAAGCGCACCATGCGCGAAGCCGCGCTCAAGCACGACGTGGCGGCGACCTTCATGGCCAAGCCGATCACCGATGAACCGGGCAGCGCCATGCATATTCACCAGAGCGTGGTGGATCTGAAGACCGGCAAGAACATCTTCTCCAACGACGACGGGACGATGAGCGAGCTGTTCCTGCACCACATCGGTGGCCTGCAGAAGTACATCCCCGAGCTGCTGCCGCTGTTCGCGCCGAACGTCAACTCGTTCCGCCGTTTCCTGCCCGACACCTCGGCGCCGGTGAACGTGGAATGGGGCGAGGAGAACCGTACCGTGGGCCTGCGTGTGCCGGAAGCCAGCCCGCAGAACCGTCGTGTGGAAAACCGCCTGGCCGGTGCCGACGCCAACCCTTACCTGGTGCTGGCCGCGACCCTGCTGTGCGGCTACATGGGCATGGTCGGCGGGGTCAAGCCCGGGGCTCCGGTCAAGGGGCGTGGCTACGAACGCCGCAATCTGCGCCTGCCGGTGACCATCGAGAGCGCTCTGGAGCGCATGGAAGCCTGCAAGGACGCCGAGAAATTCCTCGGCGAGAAGTTCATCCGCGGTTACGTCGCGGTCAAGCGTGCCGAGCACGAGAACTTCAAGCGCGTGATCAGTTCCTGGGAGCGCGAGTTCCTCCTGTTGTCGGTGTAACCGGCTGCTGGCCGCGCACGGCGCGGCCAGCGCCACGAATCTCTGCACAGTGCCGCTGGCGCTGTGTGCCAGCAAGGTGTGGGTAATGAACAAGCAAGCGAACAACCCCAAGACCGCCCAGTGGCAGGCCCTGAGTCAGGCCCACCACCTGGCCCCGTTCAGTGATTACAGGCAGTTGGCCGAGAAGGGCCCGCGCATCATCACCGAGGCCAGGGGCGTGCATCTGTGGGACAGCGAGGGCCACAAGA
>Ga0209699_100448_pt1 | contig 22546 bp, 20 predicted proteins | sample SynthPrep_1_END__FD_187204 | JGI IMG/M metagenome (GOLD analysis project Ga0209699, IMG submission 187204) | Synthetic microbial communities from Ohio, USA - SynthPrep_1_END_DS7_MetaG (SPAdes) (version 2) | ecosystem: Engineered > Bioreactor > Aerobic > Activated sludge | place: USA: Ohio...
GTGGATAGCGGCCGCCGCCAGCCGGCGGCCGCTATCCACCATGGATTCCGGCACCGAGCCCACGCCATGCATCAGCAGCACCAGCCGCACCGCCCGGCCGGGCCGGGCGACGATGATGGAAGGCGTAGGCCTGCCGCCCGCTTGCGTCGTGCTGGACATGGCGGCGCCTCAGTCGCGGCTGATCCAGGTCGGCGCGATCTGCGTGCCCTGCCCGGCGCCATAGCCGAAGTAGATGTTGAGCCCGGCCAGCGGCTCCAGGTAGCGGGCATTCCTCAGGCCGCCGGCATCCACCGCCCTGAAACCTATGCTCTCCGCCAGCACCCGCACCGTCTGCTTGCCGCGCACGCCATCGCCGGCATAGAACACCGGCACCGTCTGGCCGTCGGCGAAGGCCGGGCCTTCCGCCAGCACCTGGGCGAACACGGTGTTGAAGGCCTTGACTACTTCGGCGCCCGGCACCGCCCTGGCGATCTCTTCGGCGGCGGAGGTGTCATGGCCGATCTCCAGGCCCATGTAGTCGGCGGTCAGCGGATTGGTCACATCCACCACGATGCGGCCGCCGAGATCGCCCAGGGATCTCAACGCCGGCACCGCGTCCGCATAAGCGGTGGCGACCACCACCACGCTGGCCTCGCCCAGCGCCTCGGCCGCCGGAAAGGCAGCCGCCCCCGGGTGCGCCGCGGCCAGCGCCTGCGCCTTGGCCAGATCGCGCCCGGTAACGCGCACCCGGTGCCCGGCGGCGGCGAACTGCTTGACGAAGCCTGAACCCATGTTGCCAGTGCCAATGACGGTGACTTCCATGTTCGTATTCCTCATTTCGCGTTTGGGGAGGCCCTCGAGGGCCGCTGCGCGTCGCATGGGACGGCATGGGCTGCAATGTACTGAGCGCGAAAACGTGGATAAACAACGCAGGGATGCACAGACTGTCTCGATTTGAGAGACGATGCGAGACGGGTAGGCGATGGCAGACGGTTGCGGCGCAAGGTTTTCGCCGCAGGAAGAAGCAGACGGCGCCCGCTCAGCCCGGCGCTCGATCAAACGCATCCATGAGGATGAAAGTCCCCGGCTGGCGCTGATGGCTGTCGATCAGCGGCACCAAGCGGCGGAAGTGCTCGGTGCGGCAATGGGCGTCCAGCGCCGCCCGGTCCGGCCATTCCTCGATGAAAACGAAATGCCCGGGGTCTTTCTGGTCGACATGAAGGTCGTAGGCGATGCACAGCGGCTCCTGCCGGGTCTTCTCCACCAACTCCCGGTAGAGCGGCATGACCACTTCCAGGTGCTCGAGCTTGATGAAATCCTGGGCGATGACCTTGAGCATGGGAAACGCGGCCTCCTACAGCCGTGGCGATGCCCGCCGGCCGCAGCCGGCGCGGGCTCACATGAAGTTGTAGCGCAGGGTGACGCCCACCGTGCGCGGCGCCGCGGCCGACACGGTGTAGGCGCTGACGGTGTTGCTGCCGGTGTAGTAGTAGCGCTTGTCCAGGGCGTTGCGCGCCCACAGCGACAGTTCCCACACATCGCTGCCACGGCTGTACTGCCAGCCGGTGGCGAGGTTGAGCACGCCGTAGGCGGGCAGGCGGTTGTAGCGGGAATTGTCCAGCGAACCGGGGGCTTCCGAGCGCCAGGCGTAGTTGGCGCTCACGTACTGCTCCACATGCTCCGCCCACGGCCAGCGGTAGCTGCCGCCGACGTTGGCGGTCCACAGCGGCGCGCCCTGCACCTGCTTGCCGCCGAGGTCGCAGCTGGCCGGCGCGTTCGGGTTGCGCTCCGCCGGGCAAGGGGCGTTGTCGAAGGAGCGGTAGCTGGCGTCGTTGTACATGCCGTTGAAGGACAGCGTGAGACGGCGGCTGGGCCGCGCTTCGATCTCCCATTCCACGCCCTTGCTCTCCACCTCGCCGACGTTGGTCAACACCTGGTAAACGACGAATGAGCCGGGCGCGGCGCGCATCCCGGTGGCCTGGTAGTCCTGCACCCGGGCATAGAACAGGCTGGCGTTCAGCCGCAGGCGCTTGTCCCACAGCAGGCTCTTGAAGCCGACTTCCAGGCTGCGCGCGCGCTCCGGGTCGACCTTGAGACTATCCTCGCCCAGCGTCGGCGCGGCACCGACGCCGTTGATGTTCACCCCGCCGGACTTCTCGCCGTAGGAGAGATTGGCGAAGGCCAGCACGTCCGGCGCCAGTTCGTAGGAGAGGCCGAGCAGGCCGGAGGGGCTGACATCCTGCACGGTGATGTCGTCCGACCGCCAGGCGCCGACCTGGCTGTCGCGGCCGGCCTGGAGCAACGGCACGAACAGCGGCGCGGCATTGAGCGGCGCGTCGCGGCGGCTGCGCGCCACCTTGCGTTCGTAGGTGGCGCGCACGCCGGTGGTGAGGTCCAGGCGCTCGGTGAGGTGCCAGTCGGCCTGGCCGAACAACGCGAAGCTGTCGGTGCTCATCTTGCCGTGGGTGGCGGAGGTGATGCCGTTGAGCACGTTGGCGCCCAAGGGCGCCGTCACCGGCAATGCCAGCACATCGGCGCCGCTGCCATAAGTCAGCCAGTTGCTGCTGCTGATGTCCTGGTGGAAATAGTAGGCACCGAGCACGTAGTCCATGGCCCCGCCGGTGGGCGAGGCGAGGCGGATTTCCTGGGAGACCTGGCTGTCCTTCACCCGGAATTCGGAGTCGCTGAAGATGTCGGCATTGGTGCCGTCGATATCGTTGTGCGAGCCGAACTCCCAGGAGCGCCAGGCGGTGATAGAGGTGAGGCGATAGCCGCCGCCCAGCTCCCAGTTGGCCTCGGCGGACAAGCCGCCTTGCTCCACCTTCATCTTCTGCGGGCCGTCGATGTTGACGTGGTAGCGGTCCGGATCGATGCGGATGCCGGTGGCGCCGGCCAGCTGGGCGGCATCCACCAGGTAGCGGAACCCCGCCGGCGACGGCCCCACGCCATAGAGCATGGTGGTGCCCTGGCTGCCGCTCTCGTGCTGGTAGTCGGCGATCAGGCGCAGGCTGAAGTCGCTGTCCGGGCGGATCAGCAGCTGGCCGCGCACGCCTTCACGGGTCACGCTGTTGAGGCGGCGGTTGTCGTTGTCGTTCTTCAGCCAGCCGTCGTCGTGGGTGCCCACCACCGCGATGCGCGCCGCCACCGTATCGCTCAGCGGGCCGGAGATCACCGCCTTGCCCTGGTAGTAGCCGCGCTCGCCGGCGGACAGCTCCACGCTGTTGTCCGGCGAGAAATCCGGCGCCCGAGTGCTGAGATTGAGCACGCCGGCGGTGGTGTTCTTGCCGAACAGCGTGCCCTGCGGCCCACGCAGCAGCTCCACCCGCTCCAGGTCAACCAGGTCCAGCACCGCCATGCCCGGGCGGCCGAGATAGACGTTGTCCAGGTAGAGGCCGACGCTGCCTTCCAGCCCTTCGTTGGCCGGGTTGTTGCCGATGCCGCGCACCGCCAGGCTGAGCTGACGGCCGTTGGCGTAGCTGGCGTTCAGGCCGGGCAGCAGCAGCGGCAGGTTCTGCACCTGGTACACGCCCTGGCGCTCCAGCTCGGCGCCGTCCAGCGTGCTCAACGACACCGGCACCGACTGGGCGGACTCGGCGCGGCGGCGGGCATTCACCGTCACCGTCTCCAGTTGCAGCTCGGCATCCTCGGCGGCAGGCGCCCGAGCTGCCTCCGGCACCTGGGCCCAGGCGGCCGGGGCGGTCAGGGCCAGCGCCAGTGCCAGCGGACGCCAGACAGGCAGCGGAAGGGAAGACCGGGGGAAGCCTGCGCCATCAATCTCGATGCGGGCGGTAGGGCGGGATCGGGAGCGCACGGCAGTCTGAAACCAAAAATTTCGGAGGCGGCATTAGAACCCGATACGCCGCCCCCTGTGAACCCATGAATGGAAGGGCCTGTGGCGGCTTTCATCGCCGCGCCCTTCATCGGCAGCCTGGAGCTGCGGTGGTCACGGCTGATACCAGGGCAACCCGGCCGCCCGCCAGCCGTTGATCACCCGCTGGCCGGCGGCGTTCGCTTCGCCCTCGAAGCCCTCGAGCACGGTATAGACGTGGCGGTAGCCGCGAGCCGCGAGCAGGCGGGCGGCCTCCGCGGCGTCCCCGGTGCCACGGCCCAGCAGCAGCACGAGTTCGTCGGGGCGCAGCCGGGCTTCGACCTGGGTGAGGAAATCCGGCACCGGCGCCCAGTCGGGAAAGCGGCGGAACTCGATCTCGAAGGCGCCGGGCACGCGGCCGACCAGCGCCCATTCCTCGCGCGAGCGGATATCGACCAGCCGGGCGTGCGCCCTCGCCTCCAGCACCGCCCAGGCTTCGGCCGGCAGCAGGCTGCCGTTGTAGCCGTAGGCGCCTTCCCGGGCCCGCGCCTGCGCGCGGCCGAGCAGCGCCTCTATGCGAGCGCCCATGTTCCGTCTCCTTTCATCCGCGGCCTCCAGCGGCGCAATGCGCTGCGTCGCCGGCCTGGGTTCTTGTGCGGCGAGGCTAGCAAGCCGGCGGGCGGGGAGAAAACGAGCAATCTTCACAAGCTTTCCACCGCAGCCGCTAAGCCGGCGGAACACCCAGGCGCCGCGCCGGTGGGGAATGTCCGTGACCAGGCCTGAGCAGGGGGCTCAGTCCGGTTGCCATGACCAGGACCGCGAACTCACCCGCCAGGACGCGCAGCCGCGGCGATCTCCTGCAGCAGATCCACGAAGGCCCGCACCTTCGCGGGCCTGAAACGCGCCGTGGGAAACACCGCATGGATGCCGCCTGCGGGCAGTGCCCATTGCGGCAGCACCTGGATCAACCGTCCGGCAGCCAGGTCTTCAGCCACCGCAAAGTCCGGCAGCACGGATAGCCCTGCGCCGTAACGCACGGCCTCGCGCACCGCCAAGGTAGCGTCCATCGACATCGCGGCATGCACGGAGACGTTCTGGCGTTCCAGTTCGCCGCGGGAGAAGCTCCAGCGCGTGGGCTCACGTAGCATGGTATTGGCCACGAACGGAAGCCCGGCCACGCCCTGGGGGTCTTGCAGAGCGCTCACTTGGCCTTGCCACACCGGCGCTGCAACCAGCAGTTGCCGAAACGCGCCAATCTGCCGGGCCTGCACATTCAGGTCTGTCAACCACCCCACGCGGATCGCCAGTTCCACCTGGCCAGACATCACGTCGAGCGACTGATCGCTCAAGATCGCGTCCACCTTGCACCGCGGATAACGGCGTGTGAACTCAGTGACGGCCGGCACGATGCTGGTGATGCCGTAATCCAGCGGAGCCGTCAGCCGTAGCGTGCCGGAAGGCTCCGTCACCCCCGCGCCCAGTTCATCGAAGGCGTCGTGCGCTTCCTTCAGGATCAGGGCGCAGCGCTCGTGAAACGCCTTGCCCGCCTCCGTCGCCGTCACCCTGCGCGTGGTGCGCGTGAGCAGCGTCGTGCGGAACTCCCGCTCCAGCCGCGACACTTGTTGGCTGACCACCGCCTTGGTGATGCCCAGCCGCTCGGCCGCCGCCGTGAAACTGCCTGTCTCGACCACCGCGGCGAAGTACGCCAGACGCTTGAGATTGGCGAGATGGTTGGCGCCGGACTCTTCCATATTGTTTGCTTTCAACATACGAACTATATGCTTTAACGTAATTTATCTGTCAATAGCAGCTGCATACCATCCGTGCAATGAACTGAAAACCGGGCCTCTCCAAGCCTTCGCCTCCGCCATGACCAAGACACTGCTCTATCTCTTCGACCCGCTCTGCGGCTGGTGCTACGGCGCCAGCGGCACGGTGGCGGAAGTCTCGGCACTGCCCGGCGTCGCGCTGCGGCTGTTGCCCAGCGGCCTGTTCTCCGGCGAGGGCGCGCGCCCGATGAACGACGACTTCGCCACCTATGCGTGGAGCAATGACCAGCGCATCGAACGCCTCACCGGCCAGCGGTTCACCGAGCAGTACCGCGGCAACGTACTGGCCGACCATAGGCAAATGTTCGACAGCGGACCCGCCACCGTCGCACTGACGGCCATCGCGCTGACCGCGCCCCAGCGCGAGCTGGATGCGCTCAAGGCCATCCAGCTCGCCCGCTACGTCGATGGGCGCGACGTCACATCGCTGGAAACGCTGATGGCCGTGTTGAAGACGCTGGGTCTGGACGAGGCAGCCCGACGTCTGGCCCAGCCGGATGCCGAACTGCTCGGTGCCAACCGTGCCCGCGTCGCCGAGGCGCAGGCGCTGCTGCAGCAGTTCGGCGCACGCGGTGTCCCCACCTTCATCCTGGAGCAGAACGGGCAGCGCCAGCTGCTGCCCTCAAGCGCGGTGTTCTCCAACCCGAAGGCCTTCGTCGAGCAGCTGGCCGCCGCCTGAACCTCTCGTCCCTTGCCCCCTCATTTCTTTTGCTCCGTCGCCAAGGATCATCATGATGATTGGCAGAGACTCCGTCCAAACCGCAGCAGCAGCCGGCGCAGCCACTGCCCTGGCGGCTTGCGACGCCACTGCGGCTGCCGCGCCACTGCAATGGAAGCGCTTCCCGGCCAATGTCGATGTCCTGACCACGGCCATGAACGCGCTGCCCCGACGCTGGCCTGGCGACCACTACAACACCCGTCCCGAGGATTTCGTGGCGTGCATGCGGGACCGTGCCCGTGGGGCGCACTTCGAGAGCCTGTTCGAACGTCTGGTCGGCCCGTTCAAGGCATCTCGCCGCCGAAGGACTGATTGACCCCGTCGCCGTGCCCGCGAGTTGCACGAATGCGGCTCCGGTGCCCGGCATCCCTCCCCCTCCCTTCCCCCACTCTTGCGAGGCAAGCTTATGCGCAACCCGTTTGATTTCAGTGTTCCCAAAGAAAGCCTGGTCATCCCGGCACTGGCCGGCGTCTATGAGAAATTCGCCCAGCCGCTTGGATGGCTGCTGCTTCGGCTGGTCGTCGGCGGCTGGCTGCTGCACGAAGGCTGGCCGAAGATTCTTAACCCCATGGGCCAGGTGCAGTTCGTCGAGATGATCGGCTTTCACCCGGGCTGGTTGTTCTCGCCCATGCTGGCCATCATGCAGGTCGTCGGCGGTGCCGCGCTGATCCTGGGTTTCCTCACCCGGCCCCTGGCCTTGGCCAATGCGGTAATGCTGTTCGTGACCGTGTGGTTCCACTTTCACTTTCCCTACAACGCCGAGCCGCTGCTGAGCAGCGCGGGCCTGGAGGCGATCAAGGCGCACCCGGAGTTCCTCACCCCCAACGGCGTGAAGCGGCTGATGGACGGTGGCGTCGTGTTCACCAATCTCCTGCAGGACAAGGCAGTCCAGCTGTCCAGCATCTGGGCATTCGGCTGCCTGTTCTTCGCCGCCTTCGGTGGCGGTATCTGGTCGGTCGATCGGCTGCTGAAGAAGTCCATTTGAACCGGGGTGCCGTACCCCGGATCTTGGGATTTCTCCTGGCCACCCGGTGATCCACTCGGAATGGATTGGAGTTGAGATGAACGGCAATCCGGAACGGATCCGCCGCAGCCGGGAGGGATCGTCCGGGAAGGACGGCCGCAGCTTCAGGGCCGTTCTTCAGCGGCGGCTAGAGGGAAAGGCGGCAGAAGGCTTTCCTCCTGCCGGCAGCTGCGCGGGTACCGACGCGCTGATGACGGGCGTGTTCTGACGTCTGGCTGGAGAGTGGATCGATTCCTCCCTTGCCCATCGGCATGCAAGCCAGGACGGAAAAGACTACGAGCATGACGCAGCGCATCGGTACGGCGAGGGTCGCCAAGACGCTGTCCTGGTCCACAGCGTGCGTGCCCCTCGCATTCCTCCCGGGTGGCGCGCCGTGAAGCCCTTGCCGTCCGCAGCTTCTATGATCAAGAACGATCGACCTTCCAATCCTGAAGGGGGCTCCGGGGCGTGGCCGGAGGCCGTGCCGTAGAAACGAGCGATGCTCCCCGCCCGCTCTCGCAGGCCGGCAGGGAGTTTTTTCCCATGTGTTCAATGACAGGAATACCCAAATGCCCTTTCTTCCATCGCGTCGCACGGTGTTCAAGGCCGGCATTGCTTCGGTGCTGGCCATGACGCTGCATTCAGCTCCCTCCATGGCCGCAGCCAAGCAGCCGGTGGTCACGCTGCGCTCCGGGCGCTTGCGCGGAGTCCGTTCGAATGGCGTGGCCGTGTTCAAGCGCATTCCCTACGCCGCCAATCCGTTCAAGCCGGAAACACGCTTTCGGGCGCCCCAACCGGTGGCGCCGTGGCAGGGCGTTCGTGACGCGAGCGCGTTCGGCCCGCCGCCGCCACAGCCCAGCCGCGACCCGAAGGCCGGGCTGTTCGGCGGCGCCGATGACCTGACGCTCAACATCTGGACGCCGGACCCCCAGGCCAAGGACCTGCCGGTGATGGTGTGGATTCCCGGCGGCGCCTTCATCCGCGCCGATGCCAGCGAAGCCGCTTATGACGGCAGCCGCTTCGCCGCGGACGGCATCGTCCTGGTCACGGTCAACTACCGCGTCGGCGTCGATGGTTTCATGGCCATCGACGGCGCGCCGGCCAACCGCGGCCTCCTCGACCAGATCGCGGCGCTGCAATGGGTGCGCGACAACATCGCGGCCTTCGGCGGCAATCCGGAGAACGTCACCCTCTTCGGCCAGTCCGCCGGTGCGGAGAGTGTTGCGATCCTGCTGGCGTCGCCAAGGACGGAAGGGCTGTTCAAACGCGCCATCCTGCAAAGCCCGCCCATGCAATCCATGCAGCCCGCCGATGCCCAACGGCTGACGGCCGCGTTCGCCAAGGGGCTTGGTGTCGCGCCGACCGTCGCCGGTCTGGCCGCCGTTCCCCTGGACAAGCTCATTGACGCCAGCGTTGCACTAGTGGGGGTGCTCAAGGACCGCGCCGTATGGGGGCGCCTGTCCCTCGGCGGCACGGCTTTCCTGCCGGTGATCGATGGCGACCTGCTCGACGCCTCGCCGATCGACATGCTGGCGCGCGGCCCCAAGCCCAACGTGCCGGTGATCGTCGGCAGCACCGACGAAGAGGCCCGCATTTACATGGTGCCCGGCGGAGCGATCCGCCGCATCACGCCCACGGACGTCGATCTGTTCATCGGCGATTTGAACCTTCCTGCCCAAACGCTGGACGTTTACAAGAGCGTGGCCAGGGATCAGTCGCCCGGCGAGGTCTACACCGCCCTGCAGTCCGACTACACCTTCCGCATGCCCACGCTGCGCATCGCGGAGATGAGAGGCGGCAACCGCATGGCGTGGCACTACAACTTCTCCTGGAGGTCGCCGGGTTTCGGCGGTGAGCTGGGTGCCGCGCACTTTGTCGACGTGCCGTTCGCCTTCGACGCGCTGGGCTCCGCCCAGGCCAGAACCTTCATTGGCGACAACCCGCCCAGCTCGCTGGCCGAGGCCATGCACAGCGCCTGGGTCGAGTTCGCCAAGACGGGCGATCCCGGCTGGCCGGCTTACGACCTCGCCGAGCGAACCGCCAGGCGCTTCGATGCCAGCTCCAGCATCGCCATCGACCCGGAAAAGGCGACTCGGCTCCTCTGGAAAGACGTGGCGCTCTGAGCATTCCGGCCCGCCATGCGGCAATGATGCGGGCCGGGGCAAGCGCCCTGGCCCGGCGCGGTGGACGGCAGCCGGCGGGCTTCCTCGCTCCCAGGCTGGACCACGCCATCGCCCTTGCCGCCGGGCCGGACCGCGCGCCGGTCCTCCAGCCCGCCAATCCGCGGCAGCGTTACGCGCCCCCGCGGCGGCCGGCCAGAACGAGTTGCGGCCAGATCGCCAGCGCAGGATGCGCGTGATCCAGCCCCAGGCCAAAACCCGATTCCGAAGCGCCTTCCAAGGACCCGCAGAAGGAAAGCCGGGTCAGGTTTCGGAAAACGCCGGTATCTGCCCTGACGGCTTAAGAGCCTGACAAACATCATTTTCTCTGCGCAGCCTGGCAAAACACCGGGCTTGGAGTGCAGGGGAAGTAAAAAGCCGGCTCCGGGCGAGCTGCACCCGGCGCCGGCAGTCCGGCAGCGGCAAGCCGCGCGGCGGCGCTCAGTAGATGCGCCGGCTGCCCGCCAACCGCCACAGCGCGGCGGCCAGCACGTCCACCTCGGCGCAGGTGTTGTAGAAGGCCAGCGAGGGCCGCACCGTGGTTTCCAGGCCGAAGCGGCGCAGGATGGGCTGGGCGCAGTGGTGGCCGGAGCGCACCGCGATGCCTTCCTTGTTCAGCGCCGCGCCCACCTCCTCGGTCCGGTAGCCGTCCAGGGTGAAGGACAGCACGCTGGCCTTGTCGGCGGCGGTGCCCACCAGACGCAGGCCGGGCACCTCCTGCAGCAGGCGGGTGGCGTAGGCCAACAGTTCGTGCTCGTAGCGGGCGATGTTGTCCATGCCCAGCGCGCTCACATAATCGATGGCCGCGCCCAGCCCGACGGCGTCGGCGATGTTGCCGGTGCCGGCCTCGAAGCGGTTGGGCGCCGGGTGGTACTCGATGTGCTCGAAGGTAACGTCGCGGATCATGTTGCCGCCGCCCTGCCACGGCGGCATGTCGTTGAGCAGCGCCTCCTTGCCATACACCACGCCGATGCCGGTGGGTCCGAACAGCTTGTGGCCGGAGAAGACGAAGAAATCCGCATCCAGCGCCTGCACGTCCACCGCCATGTGCGACACCGACTGGGCACCATCCACCAGCACGGTGGCACCGGCGGCGTGGGCCATCTCGACGATGCGCCGGGCCGGGGTGACGGTGCCCAGCGCGTTGGACACCTGGGTGAAGCTCACCAGCTTGGTCCGGGGCCCGAGCAGCTTGCCGTATTCCTCCAGCAGCACCTGGCCGCAGTCATCCACCGGGATCACCCGCAGTTTGGCGCCCTTCTCCACGCACAGCCGCTGCCAGGGAACGATGTTGGCGTGGTGCTCCAGGTGGCTGACGATGATCTCATCATCCTTGCCGATATTCGCCCTGCCCCAGCTCTGCGCCACCAGGTTGATGGCCTCGGTGGCGCCGCGCACGAACACCACTTCGTTGGTGGAGCGGGCGCCGAGGAAGGCGCGCACCTTTTCCCGCGCGGCCTCGTAGGCATCGGTGGCGCGTGCCGCCAGCTCGTGCGCGGCGCGGTGGATGTTGGAGTTCTCGTGCTGGTAGAAGTGGGCGATGCGGTCCATCACCGCCTGCGGCTTCTGCGTGGTGGCGGCGTTGTCCAGCCAGACGAGCTGACGGCCGTTCACCCGCTCGGCGAGGATGGGGAAATCCCGCCGCACGAGGTTCACGTCCAGCGCCGGCCGCGCGCTCAGCGGCACCGCCTGCAGCGCATCGTGCTGATGGCCGGGCACGCGGATGCCGGCGCCGCCGGGGCGGCGCTCGTCGAGGAAGTAATAGGCGGGCGCGGCGGCGCTGGGCGCAAGCTGGGCCGGGCCGTGGCGAGGCGCAAGCAAGCCGGCCAGTTCATGCTCGCCGGGCAGGCCGAAGGCGGTGGGGTCGGCCACGCCGGGGTAGCCGCGGGCGGTGTCCAGGCTGGACGGGACCTGAGGAATCGCCTGGATCTGCGGGGGAACGCTGGGCGGTATGCCGCCCAGCGAAGCGCCGCCCGACGGAACGCCGCCCGACGGAACCACCGCAGGCGCCGCCGCCGCGCGGGAGCCCTGCCCTTGCGCCAGGCCCAGCGCGCCCGGTACCGCCGGCAGCGGTCCGGGGGCATCCGGTGTCAGCGCCGCCGCGGACGATTGGGCGCCGAATGGCAGGCCAGCCGACGGCAGGCCCGTGGGCAAGCCGCCGACCGCCGCCTGTGGCGAAGCGCCGCCCGGCAGCGAGGCGAAGAAGGCGTTCGCCAGCCGGGCCAGCTCGGCGGCGTCGGGCAAGCCCGTCAGGCCCGCAAGCGGTCGCTCAGCGGTACTCATTCTTGTACTCGTGGTACTTGTCCACTTCCACGCCTTCCAGCACCGCCAGCGCGTCGTCGGTCAGCACCGCCAGCGAGCAGTACAGCGATACCAGGTAGGAGGCAATGGCGCGGTCGTTGATGCCCATGAAGCGCACCGACAGGCCAGGGCTCTGCTCGCCCGGCAGGTTGGGCTGGTAGAGGCCGACCACGCCCTGGCGGCTCTCGCCGGTGCGCAGCAGCAGGATGCTGGACTTGCCGTCCTCTATCGTCACTTTGTCCGACGGGATCAGCGGCACGCCGCGCCAGGTGATGAACTGCGAGCCGAACAGCGACACCGTCGGCGGCGGCACGCCACGGCGGGTGCATTCGCGGCCGAAGGCGGCAATGGTGCGCGGATGAGCGAGGAAGAAGCCCGGCTCCTTCCACACCCTGGTCAGCAGTTCGTCCAGATCATCCGGCGTCGGCGCGCCGCTCAGCGGCGCGATGCGCTGGTCCGGATGCACGTTGGCGAGCAGGCCGTATTCCTTGTTGTTGATCAGCTCGCTTTCCTGGCGCTCCTTGATCGTCTCTATGGTCAGCCGCAGCTGCTCGCCGATCTGGTTGTGCGGGCTGCTGTAGAGATCGGAGACGCGGGTATGCACATCGAGCACGGTGTTCACCGCCGACAGCATGTATTCGCGCGGATTCTCCTCGTAGTCCACGAAGGTCTGCGGCAGCTCGCGCTCGTCGCGGCCGGAGCAATCCACCGTCACCTGGTTGGCATCCTTCACCTTGTTCAGGCGGTAGATGCCCGCCTCCACCGGCAGCCAGCTCAGCAGATGCGTGAGCCAGCGCGGGGTGATGCTGGACATCTGCGGCACCGTCTTGGTCGCGTTCGCCAGCTGGCGCGCGGCGACATCGCCAAGCGCGGTATGTACGTAGGACTCCTGGGCCATCTCTGCTTGCTCCCTTCGATTCACTCGGTTTGAAGTCGGACTGGAATAGCGCTGCACAGCCCTCAGGCTATGCTTATTCCATCAAAAGAGAATTGCTTAGCTGTTTGTTTCATATCGATTTTTCTGTCATTCGAGAGAAATATCCGTGAAAACGGAAAAACCATCGCCCGGCAATCGCAATCCGCCGCTGCAGTGGAATCCCAGGGGCGGCAGGCAATGACGGTGCACTACCACCCTGCCCGCCGGCGCAGGCGCCAACCCAGCCAGGTGAAGGCGAACACCACCGCGCCGAACACCCAGCCGGACAATGCCGCCGCCATCACCCCGGAGAGCAGCGTGCCCACGGTGCAGCCCAGCGCCACCATCGCGCCCCAGCCCATCAGCACGCCGCCGCACAGCGCCCGCGCCAGCTCGCCCACGCCGGGCAGGCGCGGGCGGAAATCGCCGGCGTACAGCGCCGCCGCCAGCGCGCCCAGCACCAGGGCAACGACGAAGGCACCGTTGGCCGACCACAACGTTTCCTTCACCGTGGTGGCGCAGCCGGCGAAGCTGTCCAGCCCTTCCAGCCGCGCCGGGAACCAGCTGAAACCGCTGGCCGCTGTCCGCGCCAGGCTGCCCAGTTCCGCCGTCACCCCCAGCGGGCCGACGCGGAAATAGGCCAGCACCGCGATGAAGCCGACCATCAGCCCGCCCACATGCGCCGCCCAGCGCGGCCGCCGGCCGGCAGCGCCTCCTGTTTCACCAGCTCGATGCCGCCGCGCCAGCCAGACAGCGAGCCCGCCCAGCACCGCCACCTGCAAGGCCGCCGAGCCGGCATAGCCCAGCGCGTGAGGCAGCCACAGCACCGGCGCCTCCTGCAGGCTGGAGAGGTAGAGGAAATTCCAGCTGAGGAAGCCGAGCACGAAACCCGCGCCCGCCCCCAGCAGCGCCACCGGCGAGGCCAGCGAACCCTCGCCCAGCCGGTACAGGTGCGCGCTGATGCAGGAGCCGGACAGCGCCATGCCCAGGCCGAAGCTGGCCGCGCCGGCCACCAGCACCCAGCTCACTGGGCCGATGTGCGCCCCGGGCGGCAGCCGCCCCGGCGCCGGCACCGGCAGAAAGGCGCCGAACAGCAGGTGATAGCCCAGCGTGCCCACCGCCAGCGCGGCCAGGATGCCGAGCAGGCCACGGGCATCCCGCTGCTCGAAGAAATCCCGGCTGACGCAATAGAAGCAGAAGCGCGAGCGCTGCAGCACCACGCCGAAAGCCGCCCCCAGCAGCACCGACAGCGCCAGCTCGCGGCCCTCACCCGGCACCTCGGACAACTGGCCGGCCAGCAGCAACGCCAAGGCCAGGACGGCCGCCGCCGGCAACACCGCGCGCCACGGCGGCAGGGTGAAAAGGGGAAGCGGAGAGGAAGGAGCACTCATGTCTTGGAAGGAGAGAAAGGAGAGTTGGCTGTGGGGTGTCGAGGAGGGATGCCTGGCGGTGTGCCGCCAGCCTCTGGACAAGGCAGGGGTTCGCCATCTCTGCCTCCCTCCATGCTTCAGGCGGCAGCAAAGGACGAAAGACGAGGCGCCAGGGCGGGCCGCAACAGCGTCATTCGGGAAAAGCCCCCGACAAGTCCACCGCCTCCCTGCCGATCCAGCAGGGGGCCGCAAGGGCACGGCATGCGGCTCTCAGCTCCCCCGGTCAGCGCCACGAAGGCGGGAAAAAAAGGGCGGTGCCGGAGCACCGCCGAATGCACGCACGGATTCACGTACGGGACGTGGAAACTGAACCGGGGGAATCCGGGAGCAGGGGCTAGCGTCAATTCGTTTCAGCTATGCGAGGACAGGTTTTCACTCCTCTCCCCCCGCGGGGCAGAGGCGGGAAAGCGAAGCACTGCTTTGCCGGCCGGAGTGGCCTGTGGCCGGCGGACCATAGGGCCGGGGCGCGGGGGGCAGGGGAAGTTCCGCGGGGCTGCAACGCTGCCGCCCCTGCCGGGGCGGCCCCCTCTCCACAGCTCTCCCCCGCGGGGGGGAGGGAGTATGGCGGCGGGTTTCGTCAGGTCAGCGCTCTTGCGGACCGCGAAGCAATCCAGGCAACGGCAGCTTCATGCCCTATCGCGGCACCGCCCCGGCGGCTTACTTCCCGCCCCAGACCGTCCCCGCCAGATTGGTCACCGGCACCCCGACGGCATTGCCGTACTCGGTCCAGGAGCCATCGTAGTTGCGCACCTCGTAGCCCAGCAGCTTGGTCAGCGCGAACCAGGTGTGGCTGGAGCGCTCGCCGATGCGGCAGTAGGTGATGATGGGCTTGCTGCCGTCTATGCCCTTGGCCGCGTAGACCTTGCGCAGCTCTTCCACCGGCTTGAAGGTGCCGTCGGCCGCCACCGCCTCGCCCCAGGGCACGTTCACCGCGCCGGGCACGTGGCCGGCGCGGATCGCCAGTTCCTGCACGCCGGCCGGAGCGAAGATCTTGCCCTGGTATTCGTCGGCGGAGCGGATGTCCACCAGCGCCGCATCGCTGCGCTTCTCGGCGGCGGCCAGCACGTCCGGCAGGCGGGCGCGCAGCTTGTCGTTCACCTCCACCACCCGCACATTGCCCGGTGCCGGCGCCTTGGCCACCGCCGCCAGCGGGCGGTTTTCCGCTTCCCACTTCTTGCGGCCACCGTCCAGCAGCTTCACGTTCTTGATGCCATACACATCGAACACCCACGCGCCCCAGGCGGCGAACCAGTTGTTGGTATCGCCGTAGAGGATCACGGTGGAGTCGGTGGACACACCGGCGGTGCGCAGCAGCTTCTCGAAGTTTTCCTTGCCGACGATATCGCGGCGCACCGGATCGACCAGATCGGTATGCCAGCTGAAATTCACCGCGCCCGGCACATGGCCGCGCTCGTACACGCCGGGGTTCACGCTGACCTCGATGATCCTGAGCTTGGGATCGTTCAGGTTCTTCTCCAGCCATTCGGTGGAGACCAGCACATCCGCCGGCGCCGCCAGGGCAGCCTGCAGACCGGCCAGCACCAGCACACCCGCGACCAGCAATTTCCTCACGCTTCTCATCTCCCGGACTCCACTCGATATTTTCGGAAGCCGCACTTTGCCCAAGGCGGACAGCCAAGCGGAACCAAGGAAATCAGATATCGAAATCACATGCGCTGAAGCTGGACTGAATGTGTACTGAATGCGCAAGCGGCTGATTTGCTTAGCAGGATTTGCCAGAAGGCGGCGCGGGCTTTCTGTCTAGGATGGCGCGCCGGAGTGGGCGCGGAGAGCGCTTGCCCCCGCACACGGCCGGACTCTGCTTGCGTGGCCGGACATGCATCAGCGGCCACGTATCCAGCATGAACACCCGCAGCGTTCCCCCCAATCCAGAACAAAGCCAGACCCTGAGACGATGAAGACGACCAATCCCCTGCGCCGCCGCGCCACCCGCCTGCTGCTGTCCGCCCTCGCCCTGCTGCCCGCGCTTTCCGCCGCACCAGCCTTCGCCGCCGGGCAGGTGGTACTGCGGGTGGGCGACCAGAACTACTACAACATCCGCGCCTCGGTAGAGGCCGCCAATGCGCTGGAGGGCGCCAGCTACCGCGTCGAGTGGAAGCACTTCCAGGCCGCCGCGCCCATCGCCGAGGCGTTGGACTCCGCCGCGCTGGACCTCGGTTTCCTCGGCGACTCCGGCCTGCTCTTCCTCGCCGCCAAGGGCGCGCCGGTGAAGGTGGTGGGCGTGTCGCGCCAGAACCAGGACGGCGTCGCCCTGCTGGTGGCCAAGGATGCACCCTACAAGACCCTGGCCGACCTCAAGGGCCGCAAGGTGGCGATCTGGCCGGGCGCATGGAGCCAGCAGCTGGTCTACCGCGCGCTGGAAAAACAGGGCCTGCCACAGGACTACGTGGAGTTGGTGAAGGTGATGCCGATAGACGCCAGCGCCGCGCTGCAGGGCGGCAAGATCGACGCCTTCCCGGTGTGGGAGCCCTACATCTCCCAGCTGGTGGTCAGCGGCCAGGCGCGGCCGCTGCTCACCGCCAAAGGGCTGATGCCGGCCATCAGCACCATCGCCGCCAACGCCGATTCGGCCAAGGCCAAGCGCGAGGCCATCGCCGACTTCCTGCTGCGGGTGAAACGCGCGCGGGAGTGGGTGAACACCCACCAGGAAGACTACGCCGCGCGCTGGGCCCGCACCGCCAAGCTGGAACCGGAAACGGTGCAGCACTGGTTCGCCACCGCGCGCATGGTGATCGAGCCGGTGAACGACGCCGCGGTGGCCGACCTGCGCGACACCGCCGACTTCCTGCGCAAGTCCGGCGCCATCGCGACCCCGCTGGATATCGACAAGGTGGTGGACCGCAGCTTCGGGGCCGCGCTGGCGCCTTGAGCCTGGCGGTTCTATAGCCGGGGTCCGGATCGCGGGCTGCGGAGCGCTGCAAGGCAGCGTCCAGTCCGGACCGGCAAAGCGGCCTGCCCCGCTTCCTTGACGGGGCAGGGATGGCACCGGCTCCTGCTCGCCCACCGGAACGCGCAGCGGCAAGCCACAGGGCCGGTGCTTCAAGAGCGGGCAGCATTCCGCAAGGCGGCCCCACAGCCGCCCCTGCGGGCGGCGACGCTGCGGTCCCGCGCCCCATCCCTTCACGCCGATGCCCTCGCCTTTCTTGACGGCTGATATCAATTTGATATCGTTCACACCACACTTAAAGGAAAGGCCATGAAAGAAACCGACGCTCGCTCCCTGTCCGGCATTCCCGTTCTGCTGGTGCTCATCGTGCTGTTGCTGACGGGCCTCTGGCTCATCGCGCAAGCGGCGGCCGGCCACCGCGGGGTGCTGGTCCTGCCCGCGCTGGGCTTGGTTCCCCTCAGCATTTTCGGCCTTACCGGCCTGTACAAGGTCGAACCCAACCAGGCTGCGGTGCTCAGCCTGTTCGGGCGCTATGTGGGCAGCGTGCGGAATGAGGGCCTGAACTGGAGCAATCCATTGTTCGCCAAGAAGAAGGTGAGCCTGCGGGTACGCAACTTCGAAAGCGGCAAGCTCAAGGTGAACGACCTCGACGGCAACCCGATCGAGATCGCCGCCGTCATCGTCTGGCAGGTCGCCGACTCGGCGGAGGCGGTGTACAACGTGGACAACTACGAGAGCTTCGTGCAGATCCAGTCGGAGTCCGCGCTGCGGGCGATGGCCTCCGCCCACCCCTACGACCAGCATGAAGACGGCAAGGTCTCGCTGCGCAGCCATCCGCAGGAAGTTTCGCAGAACCTGCAGGAGCAGATCGCCGAGCGCCTGGGCCGCGCCGGCGTGGAGGTGATCGAGGCCCGTATCAGCCACCTCGCCTATGCGCCGGAGATCGCCCAGGCCATGCTGCAGCGTCAGCAGGCGGCGGCGGTGGTGGCCGCGCGCAGCCACATCGTCGCCGGTGCCGTCGGCATGGTGGAAATGGCCCTGGCCGAGCTGCAGAAGAGCGGCACGGTGGTGCTGGACGAGGAGCGCAAGGCCCACATGGTGAGCAATCTGCTGGTGGTGCTGTGCGGCGACCGCGGCACCCAGCCGGTGGTGAACGCCGGCAGCCTGTACTGATATGCGGACCGACCGCGCCGGCCGGCGCGGCCGACCGCCCTGTTGCCCGCCCCGTCGACTGCCGGAAACACGCCGATGAGCGAGAAGAAGGCCTATCCCCTGCGCATCAACGCCCGCATCCTGGAAGCGATGCAGCAATGGTCGGACGACGAACTGCGCTCGCTCAACGCCCAGATCGAATACGTGCTGCGCGACGCCCTGCGCAAGGCCGGCCGCCTGCCGCGGCCGGAAGAGAACAAGGAGGAGAAGGAATGAGCCGGCGAACGAGCGTGGAGGTGAAGCCGGACCAAAGCAGCATGGCGACGGTGGCGGCCAAGGTAGGCCACCGCGCGAAAGCCCTCGGCCTGTCCTTCACCGCGGTAGCTGACGCGCGCGCGCCAGCACGTACCACGGCCGTCGCAACCCGCTTCCGCAACCACCGCCCCGCGCTGCGCAGATTGCTCGCCGGCGCCCTCCTGCTCGCCGTTCTGCCTGCCATGGCCGCTTCCTCTACCGACACACAGCCACCTCCCGCAAGCTCCGCCGCCACACCCGACGCCGCGCACGCCACCACCCTCGCCCAGCGCCTGCTGGACCACCTGGACGCCGGCGACTACGCCGCCGCCGAGGCGATGTTCACCCCGCGCCTCGCCGCCAGCGTGCCGGCCGCCATGCTTAAGAACATCTGGGAAGGCCTGCCCCGGCAGCTGGGCGCGGCCCAGGGGCGCGGCGCCACCAGCGTCGAGGCCGGCGGCCGCGGCCAGCGGGTGGAGATTCCGCTGCGATATGCCGGCGGTGAGCTGCTCGCCCGCATCGGCGTGGACGGCGGGCAACGCATCGGCATGTTCCTGCTGCAGCCCCTCACCTCGCCTTCGCCCTTGCCGCCAGCCGCGGACGCGCCCTATACCGAACGCGACTTCACCCTGGCCACCCAACGCGGCGAGCTACCCGGCACGCTGGCGCTGCCGCGCGGCGACGGCCCCTTCCCGGCGGTGGTGCTGGTGCATGGCTCCGGCCCGCACGACCGCGACGAAACCCTGGGCCCCAACCGCCCCTTCCTCGACATCGCCCGCGGCCTCGCCGCCCACGGCATCGCGGTGCTGCGCTACGACAAGCGCACCCGGGCGCGGCCGCAGGATGCCGCCCAGCCCGGCTTCGGCATAGACGACGAAACCACCAGCGACGCGGTGGCCGCCGTCACAGCGCTGCGTGCCACGCCCGGCATCGCTCCCGGGCGCGTGTTCGTGCTCGGCCACAGCCTGGGCGGCATGCTGGCGCCACGCATCGGCCTGCGCAGCGAAAGCGCCGGCCTCATCCTGCTGGCCGCGCCCTCGCGGCCTCTGCTGGACGTGCTGCTGAACCAGTGGCAGAACCTCGCCGCCAACGCCCAGGGCCCGGTCCGGCAGCAGGCGGAAGCCGCCATCGCCGCGCTGCAAAGAGGCATCACCCGCCTGCGCGCCGGCGCCCCCCTGCCGGACGCCGACAGCCCGCTGGGCATGCCGGCCGACTACTGGCGCAGCGTGGATGCAGTACGCATGGTCGACGATGCCCGCCAGGTCCTGGCCGGTGGCCGCCCGCTGTTGCTGTTGCAGGGCGGCCGCGACTTCCAGGTCATGGACGCCGACTGGCAAGGCTGGCAGCAGAGCCTCGCCGGCCAGCGCGGTGCCAGCTTCCGCCACTACCCGGCGCTGGACCACCTCGGCATCGCCGGCACCGGCCCGGGCACGCCGGCGGACTACGAGCGGCCCGGCCATGTGGATGCAACGCTGATAGACGACGTCGCCGGCTGGATCCAACAGCAACGTTGAGAAAAGTACCGCCGCGCCCCGGCCGAGGAATCGGCCGCTACACAGGCCCGGGTGCTTCAATCGCGGGCTCTCCACACGACCGGAGCCGCCACCCCTTTCGCCCCGGGCCCCGCGGCACCCTCCAGCCCCAAGCCGGTATTACTCCCCGCGATATCCAATCCAGGATTTCTTGGTTGGCCGCCCGCAGGCGGCGCGCCACCATGGCGACGTCCCGGCTCCCGTGAGCAACGCCATGTGCCAGCTCCTCGGCATGAATTGCAACAAACCCGCCAGCCTGCACTTCTCGCTGGAAGGCTTCGTGCGCCGCGGCGGCGAGACCGACGAGCACGCCGACGGCTGGGGTCTGGGTTATTTCTGCGACGGCGGTGCGCGGGTGTTCCGCGACCACCGCCCTTCCGCCCACTCCCCCGCCGCCGAGCTGGCCCGCGACCGCAGCCTGCGCTCGCGCAACATCCTCGCCCACATCCGCAAGGCCACCCAGGGCGCGGTCGGCCTGCTCAACTGCCATCCCTTCCACGCCCGCCTGTGGGGCCGCGACTGGCTGTTCGCCCACAACGGCAACCTGGAAGATTTCCAGCCGGGGCTGGACGGCCCCTGGCGCCCCGCCGGCACCACCGACAGCGAGCGCGCCTTCTGCCTGCTGCTGCAACGCCTGCACCAGCGCTTCGGCAACGGCCCGGCGCCGGACGCCGCCGCCCTGGTGGAAGCGCTGCAGGCCATCAGCGCAGGCATCGCCGCCCACGGCAGCTTCAACTACCTGCTGAGCGACGGCACCATGCTGTACGCCTACCGCAGCACCGAGCTGCATTACGTGGCGCGCGCCTACCCCTTCCGCAGCGCGCGGCTGGTGGATTGCGAGCTGAGCATGGACTTCGCCCTGCACAACCACCTGGACGACTGCATGGCGGTGATCGCCACCCGGCCGCTGACCACCGACGAAGCCTGGCAGCCGCTGCCGGTCGGCGAAGTCTGCGCCTTCATCGATGGCCGCCAGTGGCGCCCGCGCAGCACGCCGGCATCCGCCTTCGGGCTGGCCGTCGCCGTATAGCGGAAGGCATACCCGAGCCGCATCATCTGCAAGCCTGAAAACGTTAGCAGGAATCGAAATTTGGCGATCTGCGCGGCTGCGCTACCGTTGCACTCCCCCAGACGTTCAGCAGAGAAGCCCGCATGTCCCTCCGTCGATTCGCCCGCCGCAGCCTGGCTGCGGCCACCCTCCTCCTCGCCGCGCCCTTCGGCCTCCCCGGCACCCAGGCAAGCGCCCAGGCCGCCGATCAACCGGCCATCATCCGCATCGCCTCGCCCGACCTCAGCGCCGGCCCCAAGCCCTACGCCGGCAGCAGCACGGTATCGCTGGTGCATATCAAGCAGGCGCTGGAGAAGGAGTTCGAGAAGGACGGCATCAAGGTGGAATGGTCCTTCTTCAAGGGCGCCGGCCCGGCGGTGAATGAAGCCTTCTCCAACAAGCAGATCGATTTCGCCTACCTGGGCGACCTCGCCGCCATCATCGGCCGTGCCCGTGGCCTGGATAACCGCTTCCTGGTCGGCATCCGCGGCTCCAACACCTATCTCGGCGCCGCGCCGGAGGCCGGCATCGCCAGCCTGAAAGACCTCAAGGGCAAGCGCGTCGCCCTGTTCCGCGGCACCGCCGACCAGCTCGCTTTCGGCCGCGCGCTGGCCGAAGCCGGCCTCGGCGAACGCGACCTGAAGGTGGTGAACCTAGACTGGACCGCCAGCCGCGCCGCGCTCGCCGCCGGCCAGGTGGATGCCATCTGGCAGGGCGTGCCGGTGCTCGCCCTGCGTGAACGCGGCCTCGCCACCGTGCCCGCCTCCACCAAGCAGATCGCCAACAAGCTCGCCACCACCCAGTCCGGCCTGATCGGCGCCAGCGACTTCATCCAGCGCTACCCACAGCTCACCCAGCGGGTGGTGGACGTGCTGGTGGCCGAAGCCCACTGGGCCGCCCAGCCGGCCAACCGCGCCAGCGTGGAAGAGAGCCTGTCGCAGCAGGGCGGCATTCCGCTGGCGCTGATCCACGGCGAATACGAGGGCGACGATCTGGCCTTCCGCTTCTCCCCGCGCATCGACACCTTCCTGCGCAACAGCCTGGCCGACAGCGTGGCCCAGGCCAAGGAACTCGGCCTGATCCGCCAGACCTTCGACACCGCCGCCTGGGTGGAACCGAAGTTCGTCGAGGCCGCACTGGCGAAGCAGAACCTGCAGGGCTTCTGGCCGGATTACGGCAAGGATGGCAAGGCGGCGGCGCACTGAGGCCTTGGGTCGGGTGGGCTTGGTCCGGTACTCCCGAGCCCTGGCAACCCGGTTGCATGCTTGGCACGCCAGGTGGAATTGAAGGTGGCATCGGTGCCAGGAGCGGCTGGCCAGCGCTGGTGAGCGAGCACGGGCAGTGTTCGGTGAGCCTGGCTACGCGCGATCGTGCCGCACCTGGCGAGGTTTCATCGCAAAGCAGGCCTCCGCCCGTGGCCCTCGCCAGGCAAAACAGCCTCACTACCAAGCCGTGCAAGGACTTTTCCC
>Ga0209699_100449_pt1 | contig 22400 bp, 21 predicted proteins | sample SynthPrep_1_END__FD_187204 | JGI IMG/M metagenome (GOLD analysis project Ga0209699, IMG submission 187204) | Synthetic microbial communities from Ohio, USA - SynthPrep_1_END_DS7_MetaG (SPAdes) (version 2) | ecosystem: Engineered > Bioreactor > Aerobic > Activated sludge | place: USA: Ohio...
CGGCTGACAGCGGCAAGGGCTTCACCCTGGCGCAGAAGATGGTCGGCAAGGCCTGCGGCGTCGAAGGCGTACGTCCGGGCACCTACTGCGAACCGAAGATGACCACCGTCGGCTCCCAGGACACCACGGGCCCGATGACCCGCGACGAGCTGAAAGACCTCGCCTGCCTGGGCTTCTCCGCCGACCTGGTGATGCAGTCCTTCTGCCACACCGCCGCCTATCCGAAGCCGATCGACGTCACCACCCACCACACCCTGCCGGATTTCATCCGCACCCGTGGCGGCGTGTCTCTGCGTCCGGGCGACGGCATCATCCACAGCTGGCTGAACCGCATGCTGCTGCCTGACACCGTCGGCACCGGCGGCGACTCGCACACCCGCTTCCCGATCGGCATCAGCTTCCCGGCCGGTTCCGGCCTGGTCGCCTTCGCCGCCGCCACCGGCGTGATGCCGCTGGACATGCCGGAATCCGTTCTGGTGCGTTTCAAGGGCAAGATGCAACCGGGTATCACCCTGCGTGACCTGGTGCATGCCATCCCCTACTACGCCATCCAGAAGGGCCTGCTGACCGTCGAGAAGAAAGGCAAGAAGAACATCTTCTCCGGCCGCATCCTCGAGATCGAAGGCCTGGACAACCTGACCGTCGAGCAGGCGTTCGAACTGTCCGACGCCTCCGCCGAGCGTTCGGCTGCCGGCTGCACCATCAAGCTGCCGGAAGCGGCCATCGCCGAGTACCTGAAGTCCAACATCACCCTGCTGCGCTGGATGATCAGCGAAGGCTACGGCGATGCCCGTACCCTGGAGCGTCGCGCCCAGGCGATGGAAGCCTGGCTGGCCAACCCGGTACTGATGGAAGCCGACAAGGACGCCGAGTACGCCGAAGTCATCGAGATCGACCTGAACCAGCTCAACGAGCCGGTACTCTGCGCGCCGAACGATCCGGACGACGCCCGCCTGCTGTCCACCGTGGCTGGCGACAAGATCGACGAAGTGTTCATCGGTTCGTGCATGACCAACATCGGTCACTTCCGCGCCGCCGGCAAGCTGCTGGACAAGGTCAAGGGCGGTATCCCGACTCGTCTGTGGCTGTCGCCGCCGACCAAGATGGATGCTCACCAGTTGACCGAGGAAGGCTACTACGGCATCTACGGCAAGGCCGGTGCGCGCATGGAGATGCCGGGCTGCTCGCTGTGCATGGGCAACCAGGCTCGCGTCGCCGCCAACTCCACCGTGGTGTCGACCTCCACCCGTAACTTCCCGAACCGTCTGGGCGATGGCGCCAACGTGTACCTGGCCTCTGCCGAACTGGCTGCGGTCGCGTCGATTATCGGCAAGCTGCCGACCGTCGAGGAGTACATGGCCTACGCGAAGGATATCGACAGCATGGCTGGCGACATCTACCGCTACCTGAGCTTCGACCAGATCGCCGACTTCCGTGAAGCGGCGGCTAACGCCAAGATCCCGGTCGTTCAGGCCTGATCCTAGCGTCGTGAAAACAGAGCCCCGCCCAGTGCGGGGCTTTTTCATGGCCAGCAGTTTCGTCCGTCACCACCGAAGCTTGTGGCATGTGCCTTGCTTCCTCACTGCATAAACAGCCTTTCCAACGGCGGAAACGGCTCGATCGACAATGGCGTCGTATTCAGTCCCGAGCATCGTGCAGCGGGGCTCGATACGGCGTTTTTTTATGGCCAGGCATCGGCCAGCCAGCATTCCGAATGAGCCAAAGGGAGCAGCATGAGCGAAAACGACACTCCTCGCGACGACGCCCTGACCTGGGCCTGGGGCAGCAATGCCCCGGAAAAGAGCGTGCTGAACATAGGCTTCATGGCTCTGAGCGATTCGGCTTCGGTGATAGTCGCCGCCACTCAGGGCTTTGCCGAGAAGTACGGCCTGAGCCTGCGGCTGCATCGCCAGGCCTCCTGGGCGGGCCTGCGTGACCGCCTGCTCAGCGGCGAACTGGACGCGGCGCACAGCCTGTACGGGCTGATCTATGGCGTGCAATTGGGTCTGGGTGGCGCAGCAGCCACCGACATGGCCGTACTCATGGGGCTGAACCAGAACGGTCAGAGCATCAACCTGTCGCACACCTTGCAGGCCGCCGGCGTGACCAATGGCGAAGCACTGCACCAATACGTGCACCAGCATGAGGCACGCCTGACCTTCGCCCAGACCTTTCCCACCGGCACCCACGCCATGTGGCTCTACTACTGGCTGGCCAGCCAGGGCATCCACCCCCTGCGGGATGTCGACAGCGTGGTGGTGCCACCACCACAGATGGTCGAACACCTGGAAGCCAGGCGCATCGACGGTTTCTGCGTCGGCGAGCCCTGGACCGCCAAGGCCGTCGATGAACAGCTTGGATGCACCCTGACCACCATCCAGGCGATCTGGCCGGATCATCCGGAAAAGGTGCTGGGCTGCACCCGCGCCTTCGCCGAGCAGCATCCCAATACCGCGCGCGCCCTGATCATGGCGGTACTCGAAGCCGCCCGCTTCATCGACGAGAGCGAAGAGAACAGACGCAGCACCGCGCTGCTGCTCAGCGGCAGCGATTATGTCAACGCGCCGGTCTCGGCGATCACCCCACGCTTTCTCGGCCAGTACCAGGACGGCCTGGGACACGCCTGGCAGGACGAGCATCCGCTGCGTTTTCATGCCGATGGCCTGGTCAACCAGCCCTACCTGTCCGACGCCATGTGGTTCATGACCCAGTTCCGCCGCTGGGGGCTGTTACGCAACGACCCCGACTACCTCGCGGTGGCCCGTCAGGTTCAGCAACTGGCGCTGTACCGTGAGGCCGCCACGGCGCTGGGTGTCGCGGTACCGAGCGACATGCGCCGCTCCATCCTGCAGGACGGCACCTGCTGGGACGGCAGCGACCCTGCCGGCTATGCCCGCAGTTTCAGGCTGCACGCCCTGGCCGACAGCCCTACTGTCGTCCTGTAACCGCCAGGAGTGCAACCGATGCTGCGTATCCTGCTGATCAACGACACCCCGAAGAAGGTCGGCCGCCTCAAATGCGCGCTGATCGAAGCGGGCTTCGAGGTGATCGACGAGTCCGGCCTGACCATCGACCTGCCCGAGCGCGTCGAGGCCGTGCGCCCCGACGTCATCCTGATCGACACCGAGTCACCCGGTCGCGATGTAATGGAACAGGTGGTGCTGGTCAGCCGCGACCAGCCACGCCCCATCGTCATGTTCACCGACGAACACGACCCTGGCGTGATGCGCCAGGCGATCCAGAGCGGCGTCAGCGCCTACATCGTCGAGGGCATTCATGCCCAGCGCCTGCAACCCATCCTGGACGTCGCCATGGCCCGCTTCGAGAGTGACCAGGCGCTGCGCGCACAACTGCAGGCGCGCGATGCCCAATTGGCAGAGCGCAAGCGTGTGGAGCTGGCCAAGGGCCTGCTGATGAAGATGAAGAGCTGCAACGAGGAAGAGGCCTACACCCTGATGCGCCGCCAGGCCATGAGCCGGCAGCAGAAGCTGATCCAGGTGGCCGAGCAGATCATCGCCATGCACGACATGCTCGGCCCTTAGCATGAGCCGAACGAGCTGCCCTGCGAACTGTACGGGTCAGGATCAGAGAAACGACGCCACTGTTCGGTTCAAAGGCTACCCGGGCTGTATCTGCCGGTGATCACCCGCCTTCGCTAAGGTATGGCAACCACCACACCGCAGGCCTGACCATGGACAGCACCGAACGCTCACTACTGGCCGAGGCAGATCGCCGCGCGCTGGCCTATCTGGATGACAACGCCACGCGCCGGGTTTTCCCGACGCAGGCTGCACTCGAAGCCCTGCGCGGCTTCGACCAGCCGCTCCCCGTCGCCGGCCTGTTGGCCGGCGAAGTGCTGCACCAGCTCGATGCATTGGGCTCGCCAGCCACGGTAGCCTCCAACGGACCGCGCTACTTCGGCTTCGTCATAGGCGCTACCCTTCCTGCTGCCGCGGCCGCCGAACGCCTGGTGCTGGCCTGGGATCAGTGCGCCTCCTCGTTCGACAATTCTCCGGCTGCCGACAAGCTGGAGAAGGTCGCCGCGGGCTGGGTCTGCGAGGCCCTCGGCCTGCCTGCGGAGAGTGCCGTTGGCTTTGGCACCAGCGCCACCGCCTGCACCCTGGCCTGCCTGTGCGCAGCGCGTCGCCAGTTGCTCGCCCGCCTCGGCTGGGACTTCGACCAGGACGGTTTGGTGGGCGCCCCGGAAATTCGCGTGGTGCTGTCGGAGACGACTCACATCACCGTGAAGAAGGCTCTGCGCATCCTCGGATTCGGCATGCGCCGACTGCACTACGCGCCAGTGGATGCCCACGGCCGTATCGACCCCAGGTGCTTGCCGGAGCTGGACGGGCGTACCTTGCTCATCCTCCAGGCAGGTGAAGTGAACACCGGCGAGTTCGACCGCTTCGCCGAACTGATACCCCGCGCGCGCGCGGCAGGTGCCTGGGTGCATGTCGACGGCGCCTTCGGGCTATGGGTGCGCGCCTCCTCATGCCCGGCACTTGCCTTGGGTGTGGAGCAGGCCGACAGCTGGACCACCGACGGCCACAAGTGGCTGAATACGCCGTACGATTGCGCCATGGCGATCTGCCGGGACGCCGATGCCCTGGCCGCCGCCATGAACAGCGATGCCGCATACGCCTGTGCGGCACGCGACGCGCAAAAGAACCTCACCCTGGAGTTCTCTCGTCGCGCCAGAGGCATCGCTATCTGGGCAGCGCTGGCCAACCTCGGGCGCGAAGGCTTGCGCGAGCTGGTCGATCGCCATATCGCCCAGGCCGGCCGTCTCGCCGATGCGCTGCGTGCAGGCGGCTATCAGGTGCTCAACCGCGTACATCTCAACCAGGTACTGGTGCGAGCCGACTCGGATGAGCAAACCGTGGCCATCCGCCAGGCCGCGCAGGCCTCCGGTGATACCTGGTTCGGGCCAACCGTCTGGCAAGAACGTCCGGCATTGCGCCTGAGCGTCAGTTCGTGGCGCACCACGGACGCCGATATCGACGCCCTGATCGCACTGCTGCTGCGTCTGAAGCAGCAATTCTCCTAGCCTTACCCCAGTCCAGGCGGCTTTTTTCGGCGCCACAGCCGAGTGCAACTGATCGCTCGCAACTGTTACTGGACAAGCTGTCATCGGCGCGATTATCTTCGCGCTCGGCCACAGCAGTGGCCAACGTCGCTCGGACGGTTCCGGGCGCTCACGTATCCGAGGAAATCATGGCCGAGAACGCCAAGCGCCGTTTTGCGCGCATCGATCGTCTCCCCCCCTACGTCTTCAACATCACCGCCGAACTCAAGATGGCTGCACGCCGTCGCGGTGAGGACATCATCGACTTTTCCATGGGCAACCCCGACGGTGCGACTCCGCCGCACATCGTCGAGAAACTCGTGCAGGTCGCACAACGTGAAGACACCCACGGATACTCCACCTCCCGCGGCATTCCACGCCTGCGCCGCGCCATCTCGCGCTGGTACAAGGACCGCTACGACGTGGAGATCGATCCGGAAAGCGAAGCCATCGTCACCATCGGCTCCAAGGAAGGCCTGGCTCACCTGATGCTGGCCACCCTGGATCATGGCGACACGGTGCTGGTACCCAACCCCAGCTACCCGATCCATATCTATGGCGCAGTGATCGCCGGCGCCCAGGTGCGCTCCGTGCCGCTGGTGCCGGGCGTGGACTTCTTCGCCGAGCTGGAACGGGCCATTCGCGAGTCGATTCCCAAGCCGAAGATGATGATCCTCGGCTTCCCCTCCAACCCCACGGCCCAGTGCGTGGAGCTGGACTTCTTCGAGCGCGTGGTGACCCTGGCCAAGCAGTACGACGTGCTGGTCGTGCACGACCTGGCCTACGCCGACATCGTCTACGACGGCTGGAAAGCCCCCTCGATCATGCAGGTACCCGGCGCCAAGGACATCGCGGTGGAGTTCTTCACCCTGTCCAAGAGCTACAACATGGCCGGCTGGCGCATCGGCTTCATGGTCGGCAATCCCGAGCTGGTCAGCGCCCTGGCGCGAATCAAGAGCTACCACGACTACGGCACCTTCACCCCGCTGCAAGTCGCGGCCATCGCGGCACTGGAAGGTGACCAGCAGTGCGTGCGCGACATTGCCGAGCAATACCGCCAGCGTCGCAACCTGCTGGTCAAGGGCCTGCACGAGATCGGCTGGATGGTGGAAAAGCCCAAGGCGTCCATGTACATCTGGGCCAAGATTCCCGATGCCTACGCCCACCTGGGGTCGCTGGAATTCGCCAAGAAGCTGCTGGCCGAGGCCAAGGTCTGTGTCTCGCCGGGCCTGGGTTTTGGTGACTATGGCGACGACCACGTGCGCTTCGCCCTGATCGAGAACCAGGATCGCAGCCGCCAGGCATTACGCGGCATCAAGGCGATGTTCCGAGCCGACGGTCTGCTGCCCGGCAAACCAGCCAAGGCAGAGGCCGAGTAACCACGAGAGGGCGCCGCGAGGCGCCCTTTTCACATGACCAGGGAAACCGACAAGTTCTGCGACAATTCAGGACGTTAGCAGGCACCAGCGGGTAGTTTCGGGTAATTGCCGAAGAGAGTGAACGCCCGTACACTGCGCGCCCCTCCCCTGATGGTTCTCCCCCAATGCTCTTCGTTTTGCGCATGCTGCTGATGGGCATGCATTTCGTCGTGGCCGGTCTGCTCGGTCTGCTGCTGGGCCTGTGCCGCCCGTTCAACCCGGACAACAGCCGCCTCTGTGCACGCCTCTATTCGCTGCCCGCACTGTGCCTGCTGCGCCTGAAACTCAAGACCGACGTACGTCCGCTGCTGGAGCATGAGCGCGCCTGCGTCATCATCGCCAATCACCAGTCCAACTTCGATCTCTACGTGCTCGGCCGTGTGGTACCGGAGCGCACCGTGAGCATCGGCAAGAAGAGCCTCAAATGGGTGCCCTTCTTCGGCCAGTTGTACTGGCTGGCCGGCAACGTGCTGATCGACCGCAGCAACGCCGTGGCCGCCAAACGCGCGATGCTGACCACCACCGAAACCCTGCGCAACCGCGACACCTCGATCTGGGTGTTTCCGGAAGGCACGCGCAATCTGGGCCGCGGCCTGCTGCCGTTCAAGAAAGGCGCGTTCCAGATGGCGATCAACGCCGGGGTTCCGATCATCCCGGTGTGCGTCAGCAACTACGCCAAGTCCATGCGCCTCAACCGCTGGGACAGCGGGCGCATCATGATCCGCTCGTTGCCGGCGATCCCCACCGAAGGCCTCAGCCTCGACGACATGCCCGCTCTGATGGAACGCTGCCAGCAGGCCATGAGCGATTGCATCAGCAGCATGGACGCAGAACTGGCAACGGCTTGAAGGGATATGCGGGTTGCCGCTACGAAATCGCAGCCCGTATCAACCATCAACCTGATCGATAGTTACTCTGAAGAGCATCCATTATTCAATCGAAATGACTTGAGTGATTCTGTGCCCACGCCACCTCCCGACCTGGAGCACAGAACATGTCCCGCCTCTCTCGAGCCGCCCGCAATGGCGCCCTTGCTGCCATCGGCCTGTACCTGATCAGCACCTCCACGGTGCTGGTACTGAGCTACGCCACCCTGTTGCCCAGCACCCCGACCTTCGAACAGCCAGGCCCGCTGCAGAACCTGATTGTTCATCTGCCTGCCCTGCTCGGCGCAGCTTCGCTGAGTGGACGGTCATGATCAGAACCCAACGCACCCGCCTGCTGCTGCTCGCCAGCCTGTCGCTGTTGACCACCCTGCTCGCACTCAGCGGTATCGGCAAGGGTTCGGCCGGCGCAGTGGCCCGCAACATCGAGTGCAGCCACAAGCTGTCCCATCACCTCGACCTCGCCGAAAGCCTCAAGCAGCAACGCGGCAGCCCACCACCCAGCAGGAGCGAATCGCTCTCGCCCTGTTTCGTACTCACCCCGCAGGCATGAAAAAGCCCGGCGAACCGGGCTTTTTCATGGGTCGAACCGTCAGGTTTCAAGCCTTGGCTTCTTTGCCCTGGGCAACGAAACGCATCATCCATTCCGCCACGGCGCTGCCTTGCTGCGAATGCCTGAGGCTGTCCACGCCCTGCTGATAGACCTTCTCGCCGAGATGCTGCTGGCGCAGTTCGAGCAACGCACGCGAATAGTCGTGGACGAACTCCGGATGCCCCTGGAAGCACAGCACCTGATCCTCGATATGGTAGGCACCGATCGGGCAGAAATCGCTGGACGCCAGCAGCGTGGCCTTCTCCGGCAGACGGGTGACCTGATCCTGGTGGCTGATCAGCAACTGCAGCTCATCCAGTGCCGGGCTCATCCACTGCGGCTTGCCCTCCAGGCGATAGTTGTGCACGCCGACCCCCCAACCCTGCTCGGCGCGCTCCGTCTTGCCGCCCAGCAGCAGAGCCAGCAACTGATGACCGAAGCAAATGCCGAGTAGCTTGTCGCCACGCTTGTAGCGCTCGAGCAGGTACTCCTTGAGGGTCTGAATCCAGGGGTCGCTACCAAAGGAGTCAGCCTTGCTGCCGGTCACCAGATAGGCATCGAACTTCTCGCTATCGGGCGGGTAATGTCCTTCCACCACGTTGTAGACACTGAATTCCGCCGCAACCGGCTGTTGAGCGAACAGCTGCTCGAACATGCGGCCGTAGCCCTGGTACTGGTCGACCAGTTCGGGACGGAGGATGTCAGTTTCCAGGATGCAGATACGCAGTGACATGAGGTTTCCTGTGGTGAACACGGAGGGTGGGTGATTTGTGCGTTTTACTTAACACATGAATACGTACAAAGAAATAGTCAGGCCTGATTTACAACCATATTTAAGCTTACCCGGCATTGTGCAACGCCCTGAACAGTCGTCAATTAAAATTGACATTCGCCCCATACGGAAGTGCCGTTTGGCGCGTTATCAGCCGCCTCGATAGTTACCATGCGCCTCATTCACTTCTGTGATTGCCGCCCCGCGGCGAATATCGCCACATCGGGCAGTCGCCCTCATTGCACAGAAGGACATTGATCATGAGCATCTACGCCGCACTCGCCAGCTTCGCCGCCGCATCCGCCTTCCAGACCTCCGCCCCTGCTCGCCCCGCTCCGGCGGCACCAGCATCGCGCGACGCCCGCTCCAGCTGACAGCCACCGTCAGGAGACCCATCATGCACAGCCAACTCAACCTGGACGCCTACGGCATCACCTATGTCCACCTCGAAGATGGCGGCCTGCAATTCGAAACCGAAGCCGCCCTGCAGCTCGATGACGGCAGCATGCTGACCCTGCGCATGCCGACCCGTCACAGCGAAATGCTGGCGATTCACGAAGCCGTCTGCATTCGCCAGGGCTGGTGCCGGGCAGCGTAGCGACACCATGGTCTAGACTCCTCCTGGCGCCGCACAGGCGCCTTCTTCAACGGAAAGAGGAATCAGCCCATGCAGATACGCAACCTGATCACCCTGCTCGCAGGCGGCCTGTTGCTGGCCGGCAACGCCTTGGCGGATCGCCCCGGCAGCGACTGGATCAGCATCGACGAGGCCCTGAGCAAGGCCCGCGCAGCCGGCTACACCGAACTGCACAAGATCGAGGCCGACAATGCCGGTTACTGGGAAGGCGAAGGCCTGAAAGAAGATGGCCGCCTTCACGAGTTCCGTATCGACGGCAAGAGCGGTGCAGTGATTCGCGACCAGTTGGAGGATTGATTGGCGCGAGCAAAGGAAACGGCCCTGACGGGCCGTTTCTCATTGCGTCCGGATAAGGCTTGGTGCGCGTGGCACACCCTGCAAGGGCATTCCAAACCAGCGAAACGCCCGGGCCAACGGGCTCAGAACGTCTCGCCCTTGGCGGCCTTTTCCAGCAACAGCGCTGGCGGCAGGAAACGCTCACCGTACTGCTCGGCCAGGTACTGGGCACGGGCGACGAAGTCCTTCACGCCGTACTGGTTGATGAACTGCAGGGCCCCGCCGGTCCAGGCAGCGAAGCCGATGCCGAAGATCGATCCGATGTTGGCATCGGCCACCGACTTCAGCACACCCTCCTCCACGCAACGCACCGTCTCGATGGCCTGGATGAACAGGATGCGGTCGCGCACGTCTTCCTGGGAGATCTGCGCATCGGCCTTCTCGAAACGCGCCTTGAGCTCGGGCCACAGGTGCTTCTTGCCACCGGCCGGGTACTCATAGAAGCCCATGCCGGCGGCCTTGCCCGGGCGCTTGTACTCGCTCAGCATCAGGTCGATCACCGCGAATGCAGGGTGCTCGGGGATGGCTTTTCCTTCGGCCGCCAGATCCTTGATGGTCTGCTGACGGATATGGTTCATCAGGCTCATCGACACTTCATCGCTGATCGCCAGCGGGCCGACCGGCATGCCGGCCTTGCGCGCTTCGTTCTCGATCATCGCCGCACTCACGCCTTCGCCGAGCATGGCCAGGCCCTCATTGGTGAAGGTGCCGAACACGCGCGAAGTGAAGAAGCCACGGCTGTCGTTGACCACGATGGGCGTCTTCTTGATCTGCATGACGTAGTCGAAGCCGCGTGCCAGTGTCTCATCGCTGGTCTGCTCACCACGGATGATTTCCACCAGCGGCATCTTGTCGACCGGACTGAAGAAGTGCAGACCGATGAACTTCTCCGGCCTGGTCACGGCAGTCGCCAGGCCGGTGATCGGCAGCGTCGAGGTATTGGAGGCGATCACCGCATCGCTCAGCGCTGTGGCTTCGGCAGCGGCGGTAACCTTGCCCTTGAGCGCACGATCTTCGAATACCGCCTCGATGATCAGGTCGCAGCCGGCGAAGTCCGCCTCGTCGTCGGTTGCCTTGATCAGTGCCAGGAAAGCCTCGCGCTGCTCGGCAGTCATGTGGCCCTTGCTCACCTTCTTGTCGAGCAGCCTGGCCGAGTAGCCCTTGCCCTTCTCCGCCGCTTCGAGGGACACATCCTTGAGCACCACTTCGATGCCGGCCGCCGCCGAGACGTAGGCGATACCGGCGCCCATCATGCCGGCACCGAGCACGCCGACCCTCTTCGTCATCGACTTCGGATAGCCCTGCGGGCGCGAGCCGCCAGCGTTGATTTCATTGAGCTGGAACCAGAAGGTGCCGATCATGTTCTTCGCCACCTGGCCGGTGGTCAGCTCGGTGAAGTAGCGCGCCTCGATGATCTGCGCGGTGTCGAAGTCGACCTGCGCGCCCTCGACGGCAGCGCACATGATCTTCTCCGGCGCCGGGAAGCAGCCCTTGGTCTTGTCGCGCAACACGCTCGGGGCGATGGCCAGCATCTGCGCCACGTTCGGCGAGCTCGGCGTACCGCCGGGAATCCTGTAGCCCTGCACATCCCACGGCTGTTTGGCGGCCGGGTTGGCCACGATCCAGGCACGGGCCTTGGCCAGCATGTCGTCACGGTCGCTGGCCAGTTCATGAACCAGACCGGCCTTGAGCGCTGCATCCGGGCGTACCTTCTTGCCTTCGGCCAGGTACGGCAGCGCCTTTTCCAGCCCCAGCAGGCGCACCATGCGTACCACTCCGCCGCCGCCCGGCAGCAGGCCCAGGGTCACCTCCGGCAGGCCAAGCTGCACGTGACTCTCGTTCAGGGCGATACGGTGATGGCAGGCCAGGGCAATCTCCCAGCCGCCGCCCAGGGCCGCACCATTGATGGCGGCAACCACCGGCTTGCCGAAGGTTTCCAGGCGCCGTAGCTGACCCTTGATCTTCAGGATCATCGCGTAGAAACCCTGAGCCTCGGCCTTGGTGACCTTGATCAGTTCGTTGAGATCGCCGCCAGCGAAGAAGGTCTTCTTCGCCGAGGTAACGACCACTCCGGCAATCGAATCCTTTTCCGCCTCCAGGCGGTCGACGATTCGACCCATGGCCTCGCGGTACACCGCGTTCATGGTGTTGGCGCTCTGGCCGGGCATGTCCATGGTCAGAACGACGATATTGTCCTGGCCTTTTTCGTAACGGATGGCGTCAGTCATTTCATTCACTTCCCAATGTTCGGGGAACGCTTCAGGGGCGTCACGAGCGCGAGTCAGGCAAGGCGGAAATCATTCGGAAAGCGGACATTTCCGGAGGGTTTCCAACACCGCATGGCCGAGCGCAGTAGCCCGTGATAGCGCCTTAGATACGTTCGATGATGGTGGCGATACCCATACCACCGCCGACACAGAGGGTGGCCAGGCCGTAGCGCAACTGACGCTTCTCCAACTCATCGAGCAGCGTGCCGAGGATGGCGCAACCGGTGGCGCCCAGCGGGTGGCCCATGGCGATGGAGCCACCGTTGACGTTGACCTTGTCCTCGCTCACGCCCATGTCCTTCATGAACTTCATCACCACCGAGGCGAAGGCCTCGTTGACCTCGAACAGGTCGATGTCATCGATGGAAAGCCCGGCCCTGGCCAGCGCCTTGCGCGTGGCTGGCGCAGGCCCTGTGAGCATGATGGTCGGGTCGGTGCTGGTTACCGCCGTGGCCACGATGCGTGCCCGCGGCTTCAGTCCCAGCTCCCTGCCCTTGGCCTCGGAGCCGATCAACATCAGCGCCGCACCGTCGACGATGCCGGAGCTGTTGCCCGGCGTGTGCACATGCTCGATACGCTCGACATGGCTGTAGACTCGCAACGCAGTGGCGTCGAAGCCCATCTGCCCCATCATCTCGAAGCTGGGTTTGAGCTTGCCCAGTCCGTCCAGCGTGGAATCGCCACGGATGAACTCGTCATGATCGAGCAGTACGATGCCGTTCTGATCGGTGACCGGCACCAGTGACCTGGCAAAAGCACGGTTGCCGCTGGCGCGTGCCGCTTTCTGCTGCGAACGCAGGGCAAAAGCATCGACATCGGCACGGCTGAAACCCTCGAGCGTGGCGATCAGGTCGGCGCCGATGCCCTGGGGGACGAAGTGGGTGTGAATGTTGGTTTCCGGATCCATCACCCAGGCGCCGCCATCGGAGCCCATGGGAACGCGCGACATGGACTCCACGCCACCGACCACCACCAGATCCTCGAAGCCGGAGCGCACCTTCATCGCCCCCATGTTCACCGCCTCCAGCCCCGAGGCGCAGAAGCGATTGAGCTGCACGCCGGCCACGCTGACGTCCCAGTCCGCGACCATGGCGGCGGTCTTGGCAATATCGGCGCCCTGATCCCCCACAGGGGTCACGCAGCCGAGCACGATGTCGTCCACCTGGCTGGTGTCCAGATCGTTACGCGCCTGCAAAGCGTTCAGCAGGCCGGCAACCAGTTGTACCGGCTTGACGCTGTACAGCGCGCCGTCCTTCTTGCCCTTGCCACGGGGCGTGCGCACCGCGTCGAAAATATATGCTTCGGTCATGGCATCCTCGAAAGGTGATGCAGCGCTGGCGTCCATCGAGGTCAGGCCGCGCCGGTTCTTGTTTGAGCGCTTCTACCTTAACGCCGACCTGCCGGCACTCAATGACCGAAGCGCTCAGCAGCATTGACCACTGAGCTCAGACGAACGGTCGTTCGCCACATCGACCGCAATCAATGCCGGCAAGCTGTCTGCGTCAAGGTCTGCGTCATGTGCACGGCATCCGGACATAGCCTGAGCTTTCTAACGAGCAGCGATTAGAAACCAAGACATCTAAGGGGTTTGTGACTCCAACCCTAGAGTTATTCATGTACCCATGCAGAAACGGGAGCAGAGAGCCACCGCCGGGTCATGCCGGGGTGGCACATCGGAACCATGCCAAGCGTGACCAGAGGCCAGCCGGATCGCACGGCAGGCCCCCGGTGCCACGCCCCTGACAGGAATTGCCGAACGCAATTCTTGACATCGCCGGCGGCGCCTCGAAGGCCCGCCAGTGACGATGGCAGGCAACAACAAAAAGGCAGACGACCATGTTCAAGCAGCCGAAATACCGCCAGGCTGGCGTCATCCTCTTCGCCACGGCAGTCATCCTGATTCTTCCCAACCTGACGCGCCTGGTCAGTTGATGCAGGGCCCGTTGTCGCGTCACCACCACACCGGCGATGCTCACAGGCTCAGCGCAGGGCTGGTATCCACCAGGCCAGCAGCAGCGGAATCAGCACGAACGCCAGCAGCGTCGAGCACAGCACGAGACTGGCGACCTGCTCCGGCGAACGACCGGCGCGCACGGCGAACAGATAATTGAATACCGCCACCGGCATCGACGATTGCAGCACCAGCGCGGCATGCGCCAACGGCTGCAAGCCAATCGACCAGCCGATGATCCAGCCCAGCGCGGCGCCGCAGAGAATGCGCAGCAGTCCCAGAATCAGGCCGTTTCCCAGGTGCTGCACACGAATGCCGGCCAGCGATACACCCAGGGTGATCAACATCAGTGGAATGGTCATGCCGCCCAGCAGGTCGACGGTGTTGGCCAGCCAGCGCGGCAACTGCAGATCGAGCAGCAGAACCGGCAACACCAGCGCCAGGCTGATCATGGTCGGGTTGAGCAATAGCCCCTTGAGCGAACGCTCGGCGCCGGACAACAGCATGCCGATGCTGAACTGGGCCACCGACAGCACCAGCAGAAACGCCACCGCCAGGGCCAGCCCCGACTCGCCGAAGGCGAACAGGGCCATGGGCAAGCCCATGTTGCCCGAGTTGGGGAACAGGTAGGCCGGCACCAGCACCTTCCAGTCCATGCCGAACAGGCGACTCAGCGACCAGCCGATCAGCCCCATGGCCGAAGTCACCAGCACGCAGGCCAGTGCCATCTGCGAAAAGGCGCCCATGTCCAGTTCAGCCCGGCTGAGCGTCGAGAGCACCAGGCAGGGAGTCCCGACATTGAGTACCAACCGCGCGATGAAGTCGGTGGGATACTGCTGGCCACTGCGCATCCAGCCATAGCCGATGCCAGCCGCTATCAGTACCGGAGCCAGAACGGCGAACAACTCGGCCAGCATCGATGACTCCCCAGGATGTTGAACGGCGCATCCTAGACTGCACGCCTGTCTCGGGCAATGATGATGAGATCGATGATTGCGGAGTCTGCCCATGCGCCTTGCCCTTCCCCTCGCCTGCCTGCTTGGCATCTCCGGCGCCCAGGCCGGTGAAGTCGACCAGCAGGCGGCCCTGACCGCTCTGCAACGCGACGACAGCCTGCTGATCGACGTACGCAGCGCGGAGGAGTTCGCCGACGGCGCCCTGCCCGGCGCCATTCGTATCGGCCACGAGGAGATCGCCACACGGATCGCCAAGCTGAGCCCGGACAAAAACCGCCCGCTGGTGCTGTACTGCCGCAGCGGCCGGCGCTCGGGTCTGGCCCAGCAGAGCCTGGAAGAGCTGGGCTACAGCCAGGTCATCAACGCGGGTGCCTACGACGAGCTGCGCCCCCTGCTGGAGGCCGGCGAATGAAGGCACTGCTATTCGCCCTGATCACCCTTAGCGGTGCAGCACAGGCTGCCGAGTTCGAGGTGCAGCTCGACGATACCCGGCATACCTGGAGCAGCGAAGAACTGCTGAACCACCCCCAGGCTCGCGACATCGAGGTCAGCGATGACGTGAGCTACAAGCGCAGCATGCAGTATCGTGCCGTGCCAATCAGCGCACTGCTGGATGGTGTCACCCCTGGCGATCATCTGCAGGCCGTGGCCCTCGACGGCTTCGCTGCCGAACTGCCGGCCGCGATCCTGCTCGCCAGCGAAGGGGCCAAGGCCTGGCTGGCCATCGAAGACCCGCAGCACCCCTGGCCGCCACTGGCCCCCGGCAAGCCCGGCGCCGGGCCCTTCTACCTGGTCTGGCTCGACCCGGCTGCCAGCCAGATCGGCCCTGAGCAGTGGCCATTTCAGGTTGCCAGGATTCGCCAGCTGGCGCCTGTCGAGCAGCGCTTCCCTGCCCTGCTCCCGGCCAACGATGCAGGCGCCGAGGTGCAGGCGGGTTTCGCCCTGTTCCAGAAGAACTGCATGGCCTGCCACCGTCTCAACGGCGCGGGCGACGCCGAGTTCGGCCCTGATCTGAATATCCCGCACAACCCGACCGAATATTTCAGCGGTGATTTCCTGCGTCAGTACATTCGCGACCCACAGAGCCTGAGGCGCTGGCCGCAGGGGCGCATGCCGGGCTTCAGCGAACAGGTTCTGCCGTCTGCGGAGCTGGAACGATTGCTGGCTTACCTGCGACACATGGCCCAGCGCAAGGGCAGCACGCGCCTGTAGGGTGTGCCGCGCGCACCGGCGTTTCGAGGGCATGCAGAAGGTGCGCACAGCGCACCCGACGGCGCATCACTGCTGACGCACCTGCAACAGTGGCGCCACCTGTACCTGGGCATGCATCTGCTCGCAACCACCACCACGGCGCATGCCGCGCACCGGGCAGGCATCGAGGTAATCCAGGCCGACCGCCAGCTTGAGGTGGCGCTCCGGGCGGGCCAGGCAGTTGGTCACGTCGAAGCTGTACCAGGCATCGCCTACCCAGGCTTCGGCCCAGGCATGGCTGGCCAGGTGCTGGGCATCGTCGGTGTAGAGGTAGCCCGATACGTAGCGCGCCGGCACACTGAGGCTGCGCGCACAGGCCAGGAAGGCGTGGGTGTGATCCTGGCAGACGCCGCGACGGCCGGCAAAAGCCTCGGCAGCACTGGTGTCCACTTCCGTCGCGCCGGGCTGATAGGCGATATGGCCGTTGAGCGCATGCATCAGGTCGATCAGAGCGCTGCGGTCGCGGCGTGTTCTGGCGTGCTGGGCGGCGAACTCACGCATGGCATCGTCGGCCTGGGTCAGGCGAGTGAAGCGCAGGAATGGCAGCGCCGACTGGCGCTCATGCTCGGCTTCGCAGGTTTCGTCGATCTCCACCTGACCACGGGCCCCGATGACGATGGACTCGTGCGGCTCGTCCAGGGTCAGCACGTGCAGGATGTTGCCGTAGGGATCGAGCTGGGCATGCACCGGGCGCGGCAGGTCGAGCTGCCAGCTGAGCACCTGCTGGCGCTCGCTGTCGTGCGGGGTCAGACGCAGGTACTGGATGCTCGCGCGCACCTGATCATCGTAACGGTAGGTGGTGTCGTGGCTGATCGAGAGTCTCATGCGACCTCCAGATAGGACGTATGGATGGTATTGCCCAACTGGCGAACCAGCAGAATGAAGTCGGTGAGCCAGGCGTGCAGGCCTTCGTCGAGCACTTCGTCGATGCTGGTATAACGCAGCCGCGCATCCAGCTCGGCGGCCAGGCGCTGCGCCGGGCGACCGTTCTCTCCGGGTAGACCGGCGAGCATCAGGTTGAGTTCTTCCATGCAGGCACGCAGCGAACGCGGTACGTCCGGACGCAGCAGGAGCATTTCCGCCACCTTGTGCGTACGCGGCGAGCCCCGGTAGATCTCGGCGAAGGCTTCGAACGAGGACAGCGCGCGCAACAGCGCACTCCACTGGTAGTAGCTGCGTGCAGTGCGCTCCTCCAGCTCGTCGATCTCTTCGCCGAGCATCTCGTAGCGTGCATCGAGCATGCGCAGGGTGTTGTCGGCGCGCTCGATGAAGGTACCGAGACGAATGAAGCGGTAGGACTCGCCACGCATGATGGTGCCGAAGGTGGCGCCACGGAACAGGTGCGAACGCTCCTTGACCCACTCGCAGAAGCGACTGATGCCGTAGCGCCCCAGCCCCTGTTCGGCGATACCGCGCATCTCCAGCCAGGTGGCGTTGATGTTCTCCCACATGTCTGCGGTGATCCGCCCGCGCACGGCGTGGGCATTGGTGCGCGCGGCTTGCAGGCAGCAATAGATGCTTCCCGGGTTGCTCGCGTCGAGGGCGAAGAAGTGCAGCATGCGCTCGGCATGCAGCGGGCCGTGACGCTCCAGATAATCATCCAGGGTACCGGTGATCAGCAGCGGCATGGCCAGCTCGTCGAGGCCATCGCCACGGCCATCCTGCGGCATCAGCGACAGCGAATAGCTGACGTCGAGCATGCGTGCCAGGTTCTCGGCACGCTCCAGGTAGCGCGACATCCAGTAAAGGTCGGAGGCAGTTCTACTCAACATGATCAGTCCTCCACCACCCAGGTGTCCTTGGTACCGCCGCCCTGCGACGAGTTGACCACCAGCGAACCCTCGCGCAGTGCCACACGAGTGAGGCCGCCGGGTACCAGGCGGGTTTCGCGGCCGGTCAGGACGAATGGGCGCAGGTCGATGTGGCGCGGGGCGATGCCGCGCTCGACAAAGGTCGGGCAGGTCGACAGGCTCAGCGTCGGCTGGGCGATGTAGGCTTCGGGCTTGGCGATCAGGCGCGCGCGGAAGGCCTCGATCTCGGCCCTGGTCGCCGCCGGCCCGACCAGCATGCCGTAGCCACCTGAACCCTGGGCCTCCTTGACCACCAGTTCCGGCAGGTTGGCCAGCACGTGTGACAACTCCTCCGGCTTGCGGCACTGCCAGGTCGGCACGTTCTTGAGGATCGGCTCCTCGTCCAGGTAGAAGCGGATCATGTCACCCACATAGGGGTAGATCGACTTGTCGTCGGCCACGCCGGTGCCGATGGCGTTGGCCAGCACCACGTTGCGCGAGCGATAGGCCGACAGCAGGCCGGCGACGCCGAGCATGGACTCGGGGTTGAAGGCCAGCGGATCGAGGAAGGCATCATCGAGGCGCCGGTAGATCACATCCACCTGGCGAGCACCCGCGGTGGTGCGCATGTACACCTTGTCGTCGCGCACGAACAGGTCGGCGCCCTCCACCAGTTCGACGCCCATCTCGCGCGCCAGGAAGGCGTGCTCGAAGTAGGCGCTGTTGAAGCGCCCCGGAGTCAGCACCACCACGGTGGGGTTGTCCAGCGGGCTGGAGCTCTTCAGGGCGTCGAGCAGCAGGCTCGGGTAATGATCCACCGGCGCCACGCGTTGGGCGGCGAACAGCTCGGGGAACAGACGCATCATCATCTTGCGGTCTTCGAGCATGTAGCTCACACCGCTGGGCGTGCGCAGGTTGTCCTCCAGCACGTAGTAACTGCCGTCGCCATCGCGTACCAGGTCGACCCCGGCGATGTGCGCGTAGATGTCGCGATGCAGGTCGAGGCCCTGCATGGCGATCTGGTAGCCCTCGTTGGTCAGCACCTGCTCGGCCGGGATGATACCGGCCTTGAGGATGCGCTGGTCGTGATAGAGGTCGGCGAGGAAGAGATTGAGCGCCTGCACCCGCTGGATGCAGCCGCGCTCGACGATGCGCCATTCACTGGCGGGGATGGAGCGAGGAATGATGTCGAAGGGGATCAGGCGCTCGGTGCCTTGATCGTCACCGTAGAGAGTGAAGGTAATGCCAGCGCGATGGAACAGCAGATCAGCCTCTCGGCGGCGCTGGGCCAGCAGTTCATCGGGGGTATCGGCCAACCAGCGGGCAAACTCCCGATAGTGCGGACGGACTGCGCCGTTCGCGTCGTACATCTCGTCATAAAAGGTGCGGGCCATGCCGTACTCCTTGTCACCCGGACTTGCAGCATCCTCTGCAAGGCCCGAGCCAGCACAATTATTCCTTTATTTTCAATCACATACCAACAACACCCAAACAAAGAGCACCATAACGGTGCGCCGCAATGTTTCCGCCAACAGGCATTGCCCCATTGCGTGGCACCGCAAGGCCCGACCGGGGACGAGCAGCGCCGGATGAAAGCAAAAAGCTTGCAGACCCGCGCTGTGGCGGGCTTGGACACTCAGTTGTCACATTGCGTGACCAACCGGTCAAGCGCAACCGCTTTTGCAACCGCCATGACAGGAAAAGTATCTGAATGAGAGGAGCAGCCCGGAGTCGATCCGGGCTACCAGCGTCCGGGGAGCGGCTTCAATCGCGAAATCGCAGCCGACACGTTAGGCCGCTATCCGAAGCCTAACGCCTCTGCGACCGAGCACGATCCGCAGTCAGGAAATCCACGATGAGCCTGACGGTGGTGTCGAGGTGCTGCTCATGGGTGAAACCGGAAGCTTTCAACGGTTTGAGGTCATGGTCGGCCGCCGGCAACCAGTGCAGTTCGACGGCAGGTGAAAGGTTGTAACCAGCGACGGTTTGCAGATTGCCCAGCGCATCGCGTTCGCCCTGAACGATCAGGGTCGGCGTGCGCAGCTCTGCCAGGTGGGCGACGCGTGGCTTCTCCGGCTTGCCCGCCGCATGGAAGGGATAGCCAAGGCACACCAGCGCTGCCGCCCCCAGTTCGTCAGCCAGCAGGCTGGCCATGCGCCCGCCCATGGACTTGCCGCCGATGGCCAGCCTGCTGGCTACCTGTTGGCGCACCTGGGCATACACCTCACGCCATTGCTGCAGCAGTTGCGCCTGCGGATTGGGTGGCCGCTTGCGCCCGTCTACCCGCCTCTGCGCCATATAGGCGAACTCGAAGCGCACCACCTGCACGCCACGTGCCGCAAGGCTCTGCGCCACGCACTGCATGAACGGGCTGTCCATTGGCGCGCCGGCGCCATGCGCCAGGATCAGAGTGCCCCCATGCCCCTGCGGCGCTTCGTCCCACAGCCAGGGCTGTCCCTGCTCGCATTGACCCGCGTCAATAAACCCCAATGGCCCTTTGCTCATGCTTGCCTCGCGTCGATATCCGTGGTGTCCGTGGCTTGCTCATGCCTGCGGGCGCCACGGTTATCGGACGCTCTGCCATAACCGTGTATGGAAGCCCAGACATGAACACAACAACCCGTTCCGCCTACAACTACAGGGTGGTTCGCCAGTTCGCCATTATGACGGTGGTTTGGGGCATCGTCGGTATGGGACTCGGCGTTTTCATCGCCGCCCAACTGGCCTGGCCCGACCTCAACTTCAACCTGCCATGGACCAGCTTCGGCCGGCTCCGCCCGCTGCACACCAATGCGGTGATCTTCGCCTTCGGCGGCTGCGCACTGTTCGCCACCAGTTACTACGCGGTACAGCGCACCAGCCAGACCACCCTGTTCGCACCCAAGCTGGCTGCCTTCACCTTCTGGGGCTGGCAACTGGTGATCGTACTCGCTGCCATCAGCCTGCCGCTGGGCTGGACCAGCTCCAAGGAGTACGCCGAACTCGAGTGGCCGATCGACATCCTGATCACCATCGTGTGGGTGTCCTACGCCATCGTCTTCTTCGGCACGGTGATGCAGCGCAAGGTCAGCCACATCTACGTGGGCAACTGGTTCTTCGGTGGTTTCATCCTCACCGTTGCCATCCTGCACGTGATCAACAACCTGGAAATCCCGGTCACCCTGACCAAGTCCTACTCGCTCTATGCCGGTGCCACCGATGCCATGATCCAGTGGTGGTACGGCCACAACGCCGTGGGCTTCTTCCTGACCGCCGGCTTCCTGGGGATGATGTACTACTTCGTGCCCAAGCAGGCTGGTCGCCCGGTCTACTCCTACCGTCTGTCCATCGTCCACTTCTGGGCGTTGATCGCGGTGTACATCTGGGCCGGCCCGCACCACCTGCACTACACCGCCCTGCCGGACTGGGCTCAGTCGCTCGGCATGGTGATGTCGCTGATCCTCCTGGCGCCAAGCTGGGGCGGCATGATCAACGGCATGATGACCCTCTCGGGGGCCTGGCACAAACTGCGCACCGACCCGATCCTGCGCTTCCTGGTGGTCTCCCTGGCCTTCTATGGCATGTCCACCTTCGAAGGCCCGATGATGGCCATCAAGACCGTCAACGCCCTGTCCCACTACACCGACTGGACCATCGGCCACGTGCACGCGGGTGCCCTCGGCTGGGTCGCCATGGTGTCCATCGGCTCGCTGTATCACCTGATTCCCAAGGTGTTCGGTCGTGAAGAGATGCACAGCCTCGGCCTGATCAACGGTCACTTCTGGCTGGCCACCATCGGTACCGTGCTCTACATCGCCTCGATGTGGGTCAACGGCATCACCCAGGGCCTGATGTGGCGCGCGGTGAACGAGGACGGCACCCTCACCTACTCCTTCGTCGAAGCGCTGGAAGCCAGCCATGTCGGCTTCGTGGTACGGGTGATCGGCGGCGCCATCTTCTTCAGCGGCATGCTGCTGATGGCCTGGAACGTCTGGCTGACCGTACGCAGCGCGAAATCGACCGAGATGGAAGCCGCTGCGCAGTTCTCGGTAGAAGGAGCCCACTGATGAAACACGAGATTCTCGAGAAGAACATCGGCCTGATGGCCCTGGTGATGATCCTGGCGGTCAGCATCGGTGGCCTGACGCAGATCGTCCCGCTGTTCTTCCAGGACGTCACCAACGAACCGGTCGATGGCCTCAAGCCTTACACCGCGTTGCAACTGGAAGGCCGCGACATCTACATCCGTGAAGGCTGCGTCGGCTGCCATTCACAGATGATCAGACCGTTCCGCGCCGAGACCGAACGCTACGGCCACTACTCGGTGGCTGGTGAAAGCGTCTGGGATCACCCCTTCCTGTGGGGCTCCAAGCGTACCGGCCCGGACCTGGCTCGCGTCGGCGGCCGCTACTCGGACGAGTGGCATCGCGCCCACCTGTACAACCCGCGCAACGTCGTGCCGGAGTCGATCATGCCCGCCTACCCCTGGCTGGTGGAGCAGA
>Ga0209699_100453_pt1 | contig 22102 bp, 21 predicted proteins | sample SynthPrep_1_END__FD_187204 | JGI IMG/M metagenome (GOLD analysis project Ga0209699, IMG submission 187204) | Synthetic microbial communities from Ohio, USA - SynthPrep_1_END_DS7_MetaG (SPAdes) (version 2) | ecosystem: Engineered > Bioreactor > Aerobic > Activated sludge | place: USA: Ohio...
AACACGTCGGCCCCGCCTCCCCGTGCTACCGCCAGCGAGCCGCCCCCCACCGTCGAGGAACAGCTTGACCCCGAGCAGGCCGCAATCGACAAGAAGGTCAAGGAAGAGGTGGCGAAGCAGGAAGCCGAGCGCAAGCAATATTGCGAGACTGCACGCACCAACCTGGCACAGCTGGAGAACAACCCGCGCCTGCGCATCGAAGAAGAAGGTGGCGAGGTTCGTCGCGTAGACGAGAACGAACGTCAGAAACGCATTACCGACCTGAAGAAATCCATCGCGGAAAACTGCAAGTGATGCGAAATGCGCACGCTGTCAGAGCGTGCGCATGATCAGACGATCGAACTCCCCCAGCAGCGCCTGTAGCCGGCGCGCTACCTCCGGCTGCTGCTGATAGACCATTTCCGCCATCGCCTGGATGCCCGATACCGATGGCAGTTGCGCATCCGCCTCCAGCAACTGCTTCATGCGCGGTAGAAAGATCCACTGCAGCCACTGCTCGAACCTTAGCGTGTCGACACAGAACGGCTCCTGACTGGCCAGTGCCTCGGCGCCAGGCGCCTCGTCCTGCCACCAACCGAGCGCACGCAACTCGCGCTCGATCAGCAGCAACTGCTCAGCCAGCAGGACAACCCGATTATCCATTACAGGTTGACTCTGGCGCGTTCACGCGCCTGAGCGGCGCCGGCAGGGTCGCCCTGACGTTCACGCGCCTGGGCGATCAGATTCCACAGACTGGCCTGCAGAGCCGGACGACCGGACGCATAGGTCAGACCGCGACGGGCGAACTGTTCTGCCTGAGCGGCATCCCCCTGGGCCAGACGCACTTCGGCCAGACGATAGAGCACTTGCGGCTCACGCGGCGCGATGCGCTGAGCGCGTTCGAGACTGGATGCAGCGCCATTGAGGTCGCCACCACCCTGCTGTTGCTGCGCCGTCGTCAGCAGCGCCAGCACCGGGCCATCCAGTTGCTCATCGGCCGCCAGGCCACCGCCACTGGGAATACCGCTGGGCATGCTCGGAGCAGGCACGCTGTAGCCGCCTTGAGTCGGCGCCGACGGCTGACTGCTCACGGGCGGGTCGAAGGTCAGGCCGCCACTGGAGGTGATCGGCTGAGGCGCAGTCTGCAAGGGCGTGGACACAGCGCCTTGTGGCACCATCACCACCACACCTGAATCTTCCTCGATACGCTGCGGCGCAGCAGCCGGGCCAGGCGTAGTCGTCGCACCGGAACCACCCGACGACAGCGGTGAACCGGCATCGATCACCGGAATCGAACCCTGCGGCACCGTACTGCAACCACCCAGAACCGCCGTTGCCAGCATCGTGGCAAGCCACTTCTTGTTCACATCCAATCCTCTTCAGGTAGCACCGGGGCATTCGACCCGGCCGTCATTCCAACCAGCCGCGCACCCAATCCATCACGGACTCGACTGGTGCCTGGATACCGCACGCGGCGCCAGGGGCAGGTTCACTGCCGCGAATATAAGGCATCTGTACCGCATTCGGGCAGCCCGACGCCGAGCCGAGACCGGTCTGACGATCCACCCAGGCCTGGGTTACGTTGTCCGGCATGGGCATGTCCAGGGGCAGCGGATCGGCCTTGCGCATGAAACCGGTCCATACCTGCAACGCACCGGTCGCGCCGGTGAGCGGAGTCGGGCCATTGTCATCTCGCCCGAGCCAGACCACTGCCAGCAGATCCTGGCTGAAACCGGCGAACCAGCTGTCACGCGAGTCGTTACTGGTACCGGTCTTGCCGGCCAGGTTCAGCGAGCCGGGCAGCTGGCTGTACACCGAGCGTCCGGTGCCCTCGCGCATGGTGCGCTGCATGGCGTTCTGCACCAGATAGATGGCGCCCGGATCGAAACGCTGCTGGATCTGGAATGGATAACGCCCCAGTGGTTCGCCATCAGCGGTGAGGACGCTGCGAATCCCACGCAATGGCGTATTGAAGCCACCGTTGGCCAGGGTCTGGTACATGCCAGCCACCTCCATCGGGGTCAACGCTCCGGCACCGAGCAGCATCGACGGATAGGCCGGCCACTTGCGCTCGACACCCAGTCGTTCCAGGGTCTTGAGCACGTTGGGCACACCGATTTCCAGACCGAGCTTGGCGGTGGAGAGGTTGTAGGACTGCGCCAGCCCCTGGTAGAGGTAAATGGTGCCGTGAGCCTTGCGGTCGTAGTTCTGCGGCGTCCAGACCTGACCATCCTGCCCCTTGATGGAGAAGGGCTCGTCTTCCAGCCAACTGGTCAGGGTGTATTGACTCGGGCGCTCCAGAGCCGACAGGTAGATCGCCGGCTTGATCAGCGAGCCAATCGGCCGGACGGCGTCCAGCGCCCGGTTGAAACCGGCGAAACGAGGCTGGCGGCTGCCGATCAGCGCCTGGATTTCACCGGTTTCCGGGTTGGTTACAACCATTCCCGCCTGAACCTCGTCCACTCCCTTGCGCCCGGCCAGGCGCTTGAGGGTCTCGGCCAGCGCCTCTTCGGCCTTGAGCTGCATGACCGGATCGAAGCTGGTGAAGATTCGCAGGCCTTCCTCGGTCAGATCCTGCTCGCGGTAGTCCTCGCGCAACTGGCGCTTGACCAGATCGAGGAACGCCGGGAAGGAACTGTCGGCCATGCTCCCACGCGAGGTGACGCCCAGCGGCTTCTGCTTCGCGGCGGCGGCTTCTTCCGGCGTGATCGATCCCTGTTCGGCCAGCAGGTCGATGACCAGGTTGCGACGAGCCAGTGCCCGCTCGGGGTTGCGCCGTGGATTGAAGTAGGTCGGCCCCTTGACCATGCCCACCAGCAGCGCGACCTGCTCCAGCTTCAACTCGGAAACCGGCTGACTGAAGAAATACTGGCTGGCCAGGCCGAAGCCGTGAACTGCGCGCTGACCATCCTGACCGAGGAACACCTCGTTCATGTAGGCCTCGAGAATTTCGCGCTTGTCATAGTGCAGTTCGAGCAGCACCGCCATCATGGCCTCGGTGGCCTTGCGCACCAGAGTACGTTCGTTGGTCAGATAGAAGTTCTTCACCAACTGCTGAGTCAGGGTACTGCCGCCCTGAACCAGGCGTCCGGATGTGGCGTTGATCCACAACGCGCGGGCGATGCCCTTGGGCGAGACACCAAAATGGTCGAAGTAGTCTCGATCCTCTACCGCCACCAGCGCATCGATCAGGTAGGCCGGCACCTGATCCAGCTTGATCAGGATGCGATCTTCCTGATGAGCCGGATACAGACCACCGATCAGCAGCGGCTCGAGCCGCGCCACGGCCAGGTTGCCCCCATTGGCCTGGGTCAGCCCCGCCACATAATCACCGGAGAAGCGCACCCGCACCTTCTGCGAAGGCTCGATGCCCTCGTAGAACTGAAAGCCGCGGCTGTGCAACTCGATATTGTTGCCGGCCACCGATACCGCACCAGGCCCGTTGACCACACTTTCACGGCGATAGCCCAGGGCATCGAGTTCGCGCAGGAAATCATCCTTGGCCAGCTTCTGTCCGACGAACAGTTCCAGCGGCCTGGCATAGACCTTGGCCGGCACCGTCCAGCGCTTGCCGGAGAATTTCTCCTGCACCACGGCGTCGAGATAAACGGCGAAACCGGCAAGGATCACCAGGCCAACAAGGCCGAGCTTGAGCCCCCAGGCGAGCCAGGGACGCATACCGGACGAACGGGATTTCTTGCTTGAGCGGGGGGAGCGTTTTCGAGTCATGGCGGGATTATACGCACTTTACATGAGGGCCAGCAGCGCCGTCCGAATGGTTTGCAGAGCGGCTCACAGCGGCCATAATGCCGGGCTCGAACAGCGTCTAGAACAAGGATCGAACGTGAGCCAAGCCCTGATTGCCGCACTGCAGAACCCGGCCCTGTATCCGCATCCTGTGGAAGGGTTTCAGGTCATTGAGACCCACATTTCGTGGGTTTTGCTCACTGGCCCATACGCCTACAAGATCAAGAAACCGGTCAATTTCGGTTTTCTCGACTTCACCGAGCTCGACGCTCGCCGACATTTCTGTGCGCAAGAGCTGCGTCTAAACCAGCGCCTGACCCAGGATTTGTACCTGGAAGTGCTGCCGATCAGTGGCAGTGAAGACGCTCCCAGCTTCGACGGCAGCACGCCAGCCATCGAGTACGCGCTGAAAATGCGTCAGTTCCCCCAGGAGCAGTTGCTCAGCGCCATTCAGACACGGGGCGAACTGGGCAATACGCACATCGATGCCCTGGCGGAGCAGATCGCAGCCTTCCACCTGAGCGCGCCACGGGTGCCACTGGAGCATCCGCTGGGCACCGCAGAGGCGGTCATGACGCCAGTGCAGCAGAACTTCGAGCAGATTCGTCCGATGCTCAGCGACAAGGCGGATCTGCAACAGCTCGAAGCCCTCGAGAGCTGGGCTCGCTCCAGCTACGAGCGCCTGCATGCACTGTTGAGTGAACGCAAGAAGCAAGGCTTCATCCGCGAGTGCCATGGCGACATCCACCTGGGCAATGCCGCGCAGATCGATGGTCGCGTGGTGCTGTTCGATTGCATCGAGTTCAATGAACCCTTCCGCCTCACCGACGTCACCGCCGATATCGCGTTCCTTGCGATGGATCTGGAAGATCGCGGCCTCAAGTGCCTGGCGCGACGTTTCATCAGCGGCTGGCTGGAGCGCACCGGCGACTATGCTGCGCTACAACTGTTGAACTTCTACAAGGCCTACCGGGCGATGGTGCGCGGCAAGGTCGCGCTGTTTCGCCTCGGCCAGGAGCAGAATCCGGTGCAGCGTGCCGTCATTCTGCGTCAATATCGCGGCTATGCCGCCCTGGCGGAAAGCTACAGCGCCATTCCCTCCCCCTTTCTGGCCATTACCCATGGCGTGTCCGCCGTTGGCAAAAGCCATGTCGCCATGCGCCTGGTGGAGGCTCTCGGCGCCATCCGCCTACGCTCCGATATCGAGCGCAAGCGCCTGTTCGGCGAGCAGGCGGAGGACGTCAAAGGGCAATTGGCCAACGGCATCTATAGCGCCGAGGCCAGCCAGGCAACCTACGACTGCCTGCATCGGTTGGCACGTGAAGCACTACTGGCCGGTTTCCCGGTCGTGATCGACGCCACCTATCTCAAGGCCAATCAGCGCAAGGCCGCCAGCGAAGTCGCCGAGCAGACGGGCGCTCCCTTCCTGATACTCGACTGCCATGCCCCGCAAGCGGTGATCGCCGGCTGGCTGGAACAACGCCAGAACGAAGGCCGGGATCCGTCCGACGCAACGCTTGAGGTGATCCGGGCACAACAGGCCGCTCGCGAACCACTCGATGCCGAGGAGTTGGCCCAGAGCAAGCATGTCGATACCCATGACAGTGCAAGCCTGGACAGTCTGGTGGAAAGAATCCGTCAACGCCTGCCGGGAATCTGATCACCATCACAGGTTGGCCTCCCCCTGTCAGGCAAAGCCTGACAGGGCTTCTATACTGCCGGTGAGACCACCACCGGTATCTGTCATGAGCCAGCCGCGCCAGCTAGATAATCCGCTCTACCACCTGCTGCACAAGGACGACGTGAAGGGTTTCAATGCACAGAAACCCAAGGGCGTCGAGGTCGACCTTTCCGGCGGTGATTTCCGCGGTCTCGATCTGCGCAACATGGACACGGAGGCCGTCAACTTCACCGACGCCTACTTCCGCGGTGCCGACCTGCGCGGCCTGGATTTCCGCACAGCCAAGATCGAAGGGGCCAGCCTGGCCCACGCGCAGATTTCCGGCGCCTATTTTCCAGTCGAACTGACTGCCGACGAGATTCTGATGTCGGTGAATTTCGGCACGCGCCTACGTTATCGAACCAAATAACCGAACGGACGGAAGCGATACGACTCTACTGAGCGCTACGTTTCCTGGCAGGCACGCCAACCGTGAACCATTCACTCGTACGCATGGAGGCCCAATGAACGACGAGCTGCAACACCTGAAGAATCTGGGAAAAACCTCAGCCCAATGGCTGCATGCCGTGGGCATCCACAGCGCCAACGACCTGCGTCGTTACGGCGCCGTCGGCGCCTATCGCGCCGTGCGGGCACGAGGCTTTCGCGCTTCCAAGGTGCTGCTGTACGCCATAGAAGGCGCCCTGCTCGGCGTGCACTGGAGCGAGCTGCCGGAGTCACACAAGGCGGAACTGAACGGCAAACTGGACGAAGCTCAGAACTACAACAAGAGATAGCTCACAACACCAGCGCATGGAGATTTACTCGGCGAACGTCGCAGCCTATTGTTTCAGGGACGTTCGTGCGGTCAGTCAGCCCAGCCAGTTCAAGGAATTACGCTCATGTATTTACTCGGGGAGCAACCGGCCTACGCCGATCAGTTGATCAATCGCCTGCAAAGTATCCCCACTCAGTTGCTCGAAGGGCTGCAACCGGCCGGGGCTCCGCTGCGCCTGGAACGTGTCGATGATCTCGCTCAAGTACTGCCGAGCAACCAGTTGTTCATCATCGAGAACGGTTTGCTGCACGCCGTGGTCGACGAACGCCCGCTGTTCTACCTGCAGGAAGGCGACATGGTCGGCCTGCGCCAGGGTATCGATCTGCCCAGTTGCCGCTACAGCAGCGAAGAGCCCATCAGCCTGGTGCCCTATTCACGCAGCGAGGTGTTCCAGCACATCTATGCCAGCGAACAGCGCCAGGAACAGTTCATTCATTACCTGATCGGGCATACCGCCCTGCTATCCGACGCACTCGCCCGCCTGAAACAGCCGGAAATCCGGCCGGCCACCGGTTTTCAGCACTTTGCCGCCGGCGAGGAGCTGATCCACCAGGGCGACGAAGCCGATCACGTGTTCATCATCATCGAGGGCCATGCCGAAGCGCTGGTCGATGGACAGAAGGTCGGAGACGTACAGAAAGACGAGATTTTCGGCGCCATGGCGGTGTTCACCCGCGAGAAGCGCAGTGCCACGGTGGTCGCCAGCGAGCCATGTACCGTCATGGTGATTCCCAAGGAACAGTTCCTCAGCCTGATGCAGAGCAACCCACGCATCGCCCACAGCCTCATCGAGAGCATGGCGCGGCGCATCGATCTGCTGAACAAGGAAGTCACTCAACTGCGCATGCCGAACCTTTCCTGAAGGCGCAAGCGGCTCGACGAACCCCGGCAAACGCCGGGGTTTTGCGTTTTTGCGACATGCGCATAACTTTCTGAGAAAAATTCTCAAAAGGGCGTTGACTATGAAATGAGAATTGTTATTATTACCTCAACTGGTCGCGAGATCAGCCGATAAGCTAAAGAGACCATTCAGTCGGACTCTTCAGATTATCTCCTCATCAGGCTAATCACGGTTATTGACCCGGCTTTTGCCGGGTCTTTTTTTGCCTGTACGAAAGTCCGTCCTGTACACGTCAGTCGTCGACCTGAGCCAACCAGTCAGGCAGATTGAAATGCAGGCTGATGCGACTGATCAGCCCATCGCGAATCTCGAAGAAAGCGCCTGCACGCAATTCGTAACCTTGACCGCAAGCCTCCGGCAATCCGTCGTCGGTACTCAGATACTCGCCCACGACACGGTACTCGCAAGCGGCATGACCACCTTGCGGCTCGACCAGAATCACCCGTGGCTCGACTGCTTCACGGTAGCAGCGCAATTGCCGCTCGAGATGGGCTGCGAACGCATCACGTCCGTGCTCGGCGAAGCCCTGATTGGGCTCCAGGATCAGGTCATCGCTGACCAGCGCCAGGCAGGTGCGGATATCTCGGTCATTGAGGGCATTGAAGTAACGCTGCAACAGGTCGCGAACGTCGACAGGCATGGCACAGGCTCCGGATCGGCAAAGCGCCGAGGATACCTCGCAGGCTGACCGCGAAAGGCGGCTAGGGTCGCAGTTTGGCGCAGTGATCCTGCTCCGGCTGCGCGGCGGTGAACCAGACATAGTCGGCCATGGACGCATCCACCGAGCGCCCCACTTCGGCGAGGATCAACACTACGTTTCCGGTCGGCATGCCGAGGTCGGCCAGATGCAGCGGCACACCGAGATCCTTGCGCGCATGGAAGGCACCAACCAGCAGCAGGCTGGGCTGCGGTGCCGCCAACAACGCCTCGGCCATGCGCCGGTCACGCTGTTGCTGCACGGCGAGCATCGCCGGCAACTGGCTGTCCGGCAGCAGGCCGCAATGCGAATCACGGATGTCATCCCGCAATCGCTCCTGCACCTCGGTCGCAGTGGAGCGCGGCCCCGACAGACGCGGCCGCTCACGATATATCTGCATGATCTCGGCACGATCCAGATTGGCAGCCAGCAAGGGGTATGGCTGGCTCAGCTGATGCAATACCAGCGGCCCGTAAAGCGACCAGTCCCAGCCTGGCTGCCAGCCCAGCGCGCCGAATGGATCGGCCACCACCTGCCCCCGGCGAACGAGCGTCCGGGCCTGGTCGACCCCGGGCTGTTGAGCGGGTTCGAGCATTTCCATCAGGACGCTGCCCTGCGAGCGCTGCCTGCCCAACTCGCGCGACAGCCACAGTTGCAAGGCATGGTGATCGGGATTGTCGTGCTGCTCGCCGACCAGCACCCGCTCCGCCCGTGCCAGTCGCTCCAGCAGTTGCTGCGGGCTGATCGTCTCTGCACTGGAAAGATCGACGATACGACCGAAGTCCGCATGCTCACGCCCCAGCGGCGCAAGGGGTGCAGGCGGCGGCAGCGCCTCGCGGCTCTGACAGGCGGCAAGCATGACCAGACAGGTCAGTAGAACGACTCGCATCGAAGGCTCCAGCACTCAGCGCGCAATGATCAGAGGGTGACCACGTTCGGGATGGGTATGCACCAGTACCTCCAGACCGAACACGGCCTGAAGCGCTTCGGCGCACAAGACGTCTGCCGGCGAACCCAGAGCATGCGCCCTGCCCTGCTCCAGCAACAGCAGGCGATCGCAGTAACGCGCCGCCAGATTGAGATCATGGAGGATAACCAGAACTGCCGCTCCCGACTCGGCCAGGCGTCGAATCGCCTGCAGGCAGGTGTGCTGGTGCAGCGGATCGAGCATGGACGTTGGCTCGTCGAGCAGCAGAATCTGCCCTTCCCCTCCCGGCCAGAGCTGCGCCAACACCCGCGCCAGATGCACGCGCTGACGCTCGCCGCCAGACAGCGCCAGGTAGCTGCGCCCTGCCAGGTGCGCCGCATCCGCAGCCAGTAGCGCCTCCTGCACGATCTGCGCATCACGAACACGGCCACTGTCATGAGGCAGACGTCCCATGGCGACCACCTCCTCTACACGAAAGGCGAAGTTGAGGCTCGAACTCTGCGGCAGCACCGCCAGGCGCCTGGCGCGCTCCGGGCCGGCCCAGTCATCGAGCAGACGATGGTCGAGCGTCACCTTTCCGGCACTGGCCGGCAGCTCGCCCGCCATTGCGGCGAGCAACGTGCTCTTGCCTGCACCGTTTGGCCCCAGCACGCCCAGGACTTCGCCCGCCTGCAGTTGCAGATCGACGCCACTGAGCACGACGCCCTGACCGCGACGAATTTCCAGCTGTTCGACCCGCAGCATCAACTTCGCCCCCGTACCAGCAGGTAGAGGAAGAAAGGGGCGCCGATCAGTGCCGTGACGATACCGATCGGCAATTCGGCCGGAGCCAGCGCCAGCCGTGCGACCAGATCAGCCAGCAACAACAGGCTCGCCCCGGCCAGTGCCGAGGCCGGCAGCAACAGCCGATGATCAGGCCCCACCAGCAAGCGCATCAGGTGCGGCACCACCAGCCCGATGAAGCCGATCAGGCCGGCAGCGGCCACCGCAGCGCCAACCCCCAGCGCCGTGCAGAACACCAGTTCACGCTTGAGTCTTTCCACATCGAAGCCGAGATGGCGCGCTTCAGACTCGCCCAGAAGCAATGCATTCAGGGCACGCGCACGCCTCGGCAACCACAACGCCACGGCCAGAGTGGCCAGCAGCAACGGCCACAGGCGGGCATAACTGGCGCCGTTGAGGCTACCCAGGTTCCAGAAGGTCAGCGTCCGCAGCGTCGCGTCGTCAGCCAGGTAAGTGAACAGCCCGATGGCCGCGCCAGCCAGGGCGGTCAGCGCGATGCCGGCGAGCAGCATGGTCGCCACGCTGGTTTGCCCGTCACGCCGGCCCAGGCGATAGACCAGCGCCGTCACCAGCAGGCCGCCGACGAAGGCAAAGGCCGACAGCAGATAGGGCGCGAAAGCTTCGGGCAAGCCGCCGAACGCGGCACCGCCAACGATGGCCACCGCCGCTCCAAGCGCGGCACCACTGGAAACACCAACCAGACCTGGATCGGCCAGAGGGTTGCGAAACAGGCCCTGCATCGCCACACCACAGAGAGCGAGAACCATCCCCACCGCAAGACCGAGCAAGGTGCGCGGCATGCGAATCTGCGACAGGATCAACTCGGCCTGTTGCACCGAGGCATTGCCATCGAGCGGCAGACCAAGCAGACGCAGAGCCGCGCGCAGGGTGTCGCCCAAGGGTAGGCTGACAGGGCCGAGTGCCAGCGAAAGCCACAACACGAGCAGGAGCAACAGGCCCAGTACGATGAACAGCGGGCGCCTCTGGAGCGGTTGGGTCATGGCTGCGGCTTGGTTTCGACGATCCGTGAGTGGCTGGCAGGATAAAAGCCCTTGGCGAGCATCGCCAGCCCATCCGGCACACGTGGCCCGAGACCGCCGACCAGCAGAGTCGGATCGAGAGCCAGCAGACGCCCCTCGCGCGCCGCACGCGTACCAGCCAATGCCGGATTCTGCTGCAACAATGCCTGCCTGGCTGCCTCACCTTCCAGAGTCCGATCAGCGAACACCACGACCTGTGGGTCGAGCGCCAGCAGCGCCTCGCCGGACAGTGCCTTGTAACCGCGGTGACTGGCCAGATTACGCCCGCCAGCACGGGTGATCAGCCAATCGGCTGCCGTCTCGAGGCCACCAACCAGCGGACTGCCGCCAGCATGCCCGAGCAACAGCAGCACACCAGGAGCCGCCTGCTCTTGCTGCGCCTGCTCGACCCACTGTTGCTGTCTTTGCAACTGAGCCTGGTAGTCGGCGAAGGTACGCTGCGCTGCGGCCTCATCACCGAGCAACTGCCCCAGACGCCGAAGATTGGCCTGCAGGCTGTCCAGCTCGGCTCGTGAAGCCAGTCGCTCGATGCGTACCCCGGCGGCAGCAAGTTGCTCGAGCACCGGCGGCGGCCCCATTTCTTCGCTGCCAAGCAACAGATCGGGACGCAATGCGAGAATGCCCTCGGCAGCCAGTTGCCGTTGATAACCGATGCTGGGCAGCCTGGCCAGAGACACCGGGTAGCGACTGGTGGTATCGACGCCCACCAGCCTGCTCTCGCCCCCCAACACCACCACCCACTCGCTGAGCGCACCGCCGGCACTGACCCAGCGCTGCGGCAGCGACTCATCCGCCAATGCCAGGTTGGGAAACAACAGAACGGCCGCCAGGCCGCCCAGGATATTTGCAAGACGCATGATTTCCACTCCCAGAAGGTGACATCGACCGGCCAGGCGCACCGACTGGCCGGCACACTTATCAGGCAAGAACGGGCAGCGACTCTGCCAGCTCACGCCAGTCATCGCGCTCGGCCATTCCCGGCTTGCGTGCCCCGAACAGCTGGATAACCAGTTCACCATCGGCATCGAAGGCTTCCAGACTGGTGATCACGCCATCCACGCTGGGCTTGCGCACGCGCCACAGTTCGACCACACCGGCAGTTTGCAGGTGCAGGTTGAATTCGGGATCGAGCACGTTGAACCAGGTATCCATCCAGCGCAGGTTATGCACCGATCCGGTATGAATCTGGATGCAGTGACGATTGCCGACGAACACCATGAGCGGCACCTCACAGGCAGCGGCCTGTTCCATCAGAACCGTCAGCGCGAGCGGAGCCAGCGGCTGCGCCCAGCACTCGCCGGCCAGGCGCAGCGCCTGAGTGCGGGCAACTTCGTGCTTTTTCAGCAGGGCGAAGAAGTGGTGGGTGTCCTGCAGCGCCGCCCAGCCCTCTCGCAGCGCCTGGCTGTCGATATCGGCGTCGGCCTTGCGCTGCGGTGCAGCAGGTGCTGGCTGCATCTGCAACTCACGACGCTGTTCACCGGCGAAGCGCTCTAGCAAAGGCTGCCAGGCAGCAAGTTCACTATGCTCGGTCAGGTAGACCTTGTGCACGGCGACACCCTGCTGATCGAAAACCTGAATGCTGCGTTGCGTGCCGTTGACGATCTCTTCCGCGACCGCGAACACACTGGCCCAGCCGCCGAGAAACAGACGCAGATCGATATCGGCGGAAACCACCAGCCCCATCTGTCCCGAAGCGGAGACACTGACCTCGCGATACAGCCCTTTGCGCTCGTGGACGCAATGCGCGTTGCGAGTCAGCACCATCACATGACCCAGCGTGCCAAACGCACGCAGCAGTTCGGCCCAATCAGGACGTAGACGCCAGCTGTCGACGCCCAGACGGCTGGCAGTCAGTTCGGCTTCGCTAACCCCCAGCCGCGCAGCGGCCTCACGGGCACGCAGACGCGGCTGCTCGAGGCGTAGTGCCTGCCAGGCCTGATACAGCTCGGTGGCCGGCGCGGCAGCGGTGGGCAAAGTACTCATCGGAACGTCCTCTGATCACGGGCAGCCACCACCCCTGTCGAGGATGCGGACACATGCCCACATGGCAGTGCAATATGGGAGAACATAATTCAATTGATAACTATTTGCATCAGGCAAATGGTATTGTTAGCGTACTACCCCGTCATCTGGCCGCACTCTGTCCAAGCGCTCGCCGGGTTCGACGATCAATTGGCAGTCCGCCAATCGGCATCCAGTTTCAACGTTCCACTTGGCGCATGGATGCGCCCTCCTATCTACTGCGGGATAATCGCGGCAGCAGAAACGGAGACCGCGATGATTCGCCTTTGCGCCCCACAGGAACTGACCGAAGGTCAGAGCCGGGGCTTTCTGATCGACCAGTTGAACCTGCTCGCCGTGCGCAAACATGGCCAGGTACATGCCTACCTCAACCGTTGCCCACACCGTGGTATCGCACTGGAATGGCAGGAGGACGCATTTCTCGACGACAGTGGCAGCCTGATACGCTGCGCGACCCATGGCGCGCTGTTTCTGATCGACAGCGGCGAATGCGTGGCTGGCCCCTGTGAGGGGCAAGCCCTACAGATGCTGGAGTGCCGGGAAGACGAGAACGGAATCTGGGTTCGTCCCTTGGGCAACGCCGAAAAGCCGTCATGACTCGCTGCGCTCGCCCTATTCGGGCCGCACTGACGTGCGTTCAGCGCAAGCGCCGTCCCGAAGGGGAATCATCCAGAACCAGCAAAATTCCTGGGCTCCCTCCTTCGCGGGAGCGACGATAAATGGCTTTTTCAGAACGTCCCTGGCGTTGCGCCACAGGTCGACTGCTGGTCGGACGGTTTTTCCTAGGGTGCGTCGTGCGCACCAGGCACGCACTGCGGTCTTCGCGGTGCGCACGGCGCACCCTACCCCAACGCACTCGACCACATGCCGACAGGTGATACCCGTTGTGACACCAGGGCAGCATCAGAGCGGTGGCCGGTGCGCGCAGCGCACCCTACGCGAGTACATCCAGTCGGCGTACCAGAGCGATCCCTTCCGGGCTGAGCTCGGCGCCATAAGCCAGGATCTCCACACCAGCCGCCCTGGCCTCACGCAGGCTGGCTGCGTAGGCCGGGTCGATTTCCTCGGCGGCACGCACGGCACGGATACCGGACAGGTTCACGCAATACAGCTGCACGGTGCGCACACCGGCTCGCGCCAGAGCAGCCAGCTCACGCAGGTGCTTGGCGCCACGCAGCGTCACGGCATCCGGGAAAGCCGCCACATCGGTGCCATCGAAGCCGAGCGTCACGCTCTTGACCTCGACATAGACCGGCCCGCTCGGATAATCCAGACGAAAATCTGCCCGGCTGTTCTCCACGCCGTAGGCCACCTCGCGCTTGAGCGCGGTAAAGCCGACCAACTCACCAATCAGCCCGGCACGCAGCGCCTCCTCCACCAGCGCATTGGCCCTTGCGGTATTGATGCAGGCCAGTCGCCCCTGAGGCGTTTCGCTGATTTCCCAGCTACCTGGCAGCTTGCGCCTGGGGTCGTTGTTGCGACTGAACCACAGGCGGCAGCCTTCGTTCATGCAGTTGAGCATCGAACCGGTGTTGGCGCAGTGGATGGTCAGGGCCTCGCCGCTGGCCGTCTCGATATCGGCGAGAAAGCGTTTGTAGCGGCGCAGCAGACGGCCTTCTTCCAGCGGCGGATCAAAGCGCATCGGACTTCCAGCTCTTCAGCCCGCGGGCGATACGTTCGACCGCCTGTTCCAGACGCTCGACGTTCTGCGTGTAGGCGAAACGCACATGATGTCCGGCCTGATAACGACCAAAGTCCAGGCCTGGCGTGAAGGCCACATGCTCGGTTTCGATGAAGTGGCGACAGAAGGCGAAGGCATCGCCACCGAAGGCGCTGATGTCCGCATATAGATAGAAGGCACCTTCCGGCTCCACGGCGATACCGAAGCCCAGATCACGCAGTGCCGGCAGCAGATAATCGCGACGACGCTGAAATTCGTGGCGGCGCTCCTCGAGGATCGCCAGCGTAGCAGGCTCGAAACAGGCCAATGCAGCATGCTGAGCCATGCTCGGAGCACTGATGTAAAGATTCTGCGCCAGTTTCTCCAGCTCAGGCACGGCATTCTCGGGCGCCACCAGCCAGCCCAGACGCCAGCCGGTCATACCGAAATATTTGGAGAAACTGTTGAGCACGAAGGCGTCGTCATCCACCTCAAGGACACTGGCTGCATCGCAACCGTAGGTCAGCCCGTGGTAGATCTCGTCTACCACCAGGTGGCCGCCACGCTGCCTGATGCATTCGGCCAGCGCCGCGAGCTCGTCCTTGTGCAGCAAGGTGCCCGTCGGGTTGGCAGGCGAAGCGACCAGGGCTCCGACGCTGTCGCCATCCCAGTGTCGTTCGGCCAACTGCGGCGTCAGTTGGTAGCGCACGTCCGGGCCAACGGGAACCAGCTGTGCAGCCCCCTCCACCAAACGCAGGAAATGGCGATTGCAGGGATAACCGGGGTCGGCCAGCAACCAGTGCTTGCCGGGATCGACCAGCAGGCTGGACGCCAGCAACAAGGCGCCAGAGCCCCCTGGAGTGACCAGAATGCGCTGCGGATCGACGCTCAGGCGGTAGCGTTCGGCGTAAAAGCCGGCAATGGCCTCGCGCAGTTGCGGCAAGCCACGCGCCGCGGTGTAACGCGTATGCCCAGCGGCAAGCGCAGCATGACCGGCGCGAACGATCGGCTCGGCAGTGGTGAAATCCGGCTCACCGATTTCCAGATGAATGACGTCATGACCGGCGGCCTGAAGTTCGTTGGCACGAGCCAGCAAGGCCATCACATGAAAGGGTTCGATGGCGCGACTGCGCCCGCTGTAGAGCTGAGCCATGGGGTCTTTCTTCAGGGTTGCGAGGCGCGGATTCTAGCAGGGCTGCTTCAGGCCGCGGCAAGCGCTCGAAGTCCCGCTACGCTTGCTACCCAGTCCCATGCAGATTTCGTTCACACCTCGAACCAGGCAGAGACAACCGGGAGTAGCGCGCCCCGATTCGATCTGGTAAGTTCGCCCGCTTGCAGTCGCAGGGCCGGACAAATGACTGGCAATGGAATAACCTGCGCGATGGATTCGAAAGAGTGAGAGGCGTCATCCATGCCCACAAAAGAAAAAGCCAAAAGCACCAGCCAGCTGATTCGTGGTTTCGAGCCTTATCCAGAGAAGAAGGGCGAGGAATACATGAGCGAGCCGATGCGCGCTCACTTCACCAGCATTCTCAATAAGTGGAAGCTGGAGCTGATGCAGGAAGTCGACCGCACCGTGCACCACATGCAGGACGAAGCGGCCAACTTCCCCGACCCGGCAGACCGTGCCAGCCAGGAAGAAGAATTCAGCCTGGAGCTGCGCGCCCGTGACCGCGAGCGCAAGCTGATCAAGAAAATCGACGAGACCCTTCAGCTGATCGAAGACAACGATTACGGCTGGTGTGACTCCTGTGGTGTCGAAATCGGCATCCGCCGTCTCGAAGCCCGTCCCACTGCCACGCTGTGCATCGACTGCAAGACGCTGGCGGAAATCAAGGAAAAGCAGATCGGTTCCTGATCTGACGACGGGGCGCTCAGGCGCCCCGCTCTGTTTCTGCCCTTCCATCCTGACGCTGCTCTCGTTAGCCTCGCCTTGATGAACACTGCCTACATCGGGCGTTTCGCCCCCACCCCCAGCGGCTATCTGCATTTCGGCTCGCTGGTCGCCGCCCTCGCCTCTTACCTCGATGCCCGCGCCGCTGGCGGCCTCTGGCTGTTGCGCATGGAGGATCTCGATCCGCCAAGAGAAGTCCCCGGCGCCCAGGATGCGATCCTGCGGACACTGGACAGCTACGGCTTCGAATGGGACGGCGAACTGGTACGCCAGAGCGAGCGACATGCACAATACGCCGCAGTGATTGCCCGCCTGTTCAGCCAGGGCCTGGCCTATGCCTGCATCTGCTCACGCAAACAGCTGGAGGGCTACGCCGGCATCTATCCTGGGTTCTGCCGTAATGCCTGCCATCCCGATCACGACGCGGCCATCCGCCTGCGCGTACCGGAGCTGGACTATCACTTCATCGACCGCGTACAGGGTGAATACCGACAGCACCTGGGGCGCGAGGTCGGCGATTTCGTGATTCGCCGTCGCGACGGGCTGTTCGCCTATCAGCTCGCGGTGGTGCTGGATGACGCCTGGCAAGGTGTTACCGACGTGGTGCGCGGCGCCGACCTGCTCGACTCCACGCCACGCCAGCTCTATCTGCAGGAGCTGCTCGGACTGCCGCAGCCGCGCTACCTGCATGTGCCACTGATCATCCAGCCGGACGGGCACAAACTGGGCAAAAGTTACCGTTCGCCGCCCTTGCCTGCCGACCAGGCCAGCCCATTGCTGCTGCGTGCCTTGCGCGCACTGGGTCAGCAGCCTCCGAGCGAACTGCAAGGTGCCACGCCCGGCGAGCTGCTTGCCTGGGGTATCGCCAACTGGGACGCCACTCGCATTCCGCGCAGCCGCACCCTGGCCGAAGCGCAATTGAGCTAAGGTGCGCCGCGCGCACCGATGACCGCCAAGCCCGCTGTTCTGGAACCTTGCAAGGTCTCGCTGCGCACAACGCACCCTACGGGCAGGCCTCAAGTTTGTGGCTTGAGATGCGCGGCTTCCTTTACCATCGCGGCATCGTTCGACGAGATGCCACATGTATATCTACCGACTGGTTCTGATCCTGGTAGTGGGGATCTACCTGTTCTCACCGGCCATCATGGACTGGTGGATCGACCCCAATGGTGCCTGGTACCGGCCTTATCTGCTGTGGCTGATCCTGATCGTCGTCACCTTCATTCTTCAGAGCCAACGCGATGCTGACGAGCTTTAGCCTGAGCGAGCTGACCCTGATCAGTGCCGGCTATCTTCTGGTTCTGTTCGGTGTTGCCTGGATCAGTGAACATGGCCTGATTCCTCGCCGGGTCATCCGTCACCCGCTGACCTACACCTTGTCGCTGGGCGTCTATGCCAGCGCCTGGGCCTTCTATGGCACCGTAGGCCTGGCCTATCAATACGGCTACGGCTTCCTCGCCAGCTACCTGGGCGTTTCCGGCGCCTTCCTGCTGGCCCCGGTGCTGCTCTACCCGATACTGCGCATCACCCGCACCTATCAGCTGTCGTCCCTGGCGGATCTCTTCGCCTTCCGCTTTCGCAGCACCTGGGCCGGGGCACTGACCACGCTGTTCATGCTGATCGGCGTGCTGCCACTGCTCGCCCTGCAGATCCAGGCGGTGGCCGACTCCATCGGCATACTCAGCCGCGAGCCACTGCAAGAGAAGGTGGCGCTGAGTTACTGCGGATTGATCATCCTCTTCACCATTCTGTTCGGCGCCCGCCATATCGCCACGCGCGAAAAGCACGAGGGCCTGGTATTCGCCATCGCCTTCGAATCGCTGGTAAAACTGGTCGCCCTCGGCGCCATCGGTCTGTACGCCCTGTATGGCGTATTCGGCGGGCCACGCGATCTGGAGCTGTGGCTGGTGCAGAACCAGGCGGCGCTTTCCACCCTGCACACGCCACTCCAGGAAGGCCCGTGGCGCACGCTGCTGCTGGTGTTCTTCGCTTCGGCCATCGTCATGCCGCACATGTACCACATGACCTTCACCGAGAACCTCAATCCACGCGCCATGGTCAGCGCCAGCTGGGGCCTGCCACTGTTCCTGCTGCTGATGAGCCTGGCCGTGCCGCTGATTCTCTGGGCCGGCCTCAAGCTCGGCGCCACTACCAATCCCGAGTACTTCACCCTTGGCCTGGGCATCGCGGTCAACAGCGAAACCCTGGCGCTGCTTGCCTATATTGGCGGGCTATCGGCCTCCAGCGGCCTGATCATCGTCTCGACCCTGGCGCTGTCAGGCATGGCGCTCAACCACCTGGTGCTGCCGCTGTACCAGCCCCCGGCCGAAGGCAACATCTATCGCTGGCTGAAATGGACGCGCCGGGCGCTGATCGCCTTCATCATCATGGCCGGCTACGGCTTCTACCTGTTGCTCGGTGCTCAGCAGGATCTGGCCAACCTGGGCATCGTCGCCTTCGTCGCCACCCTGCAGTTCCTGCCTGGCGTGCTCTCCGTACTGTATTGGCAGACGGCCAATCGCCGTGGCTTCCTGGCCGGGCTCCTGGCCGGCATCAGTGTCTGGGCGCTGACCATGCTGTTACCGCTGCTGGGCAACCTGGAAGGCTTCTACCTGCCGCTGTTCAACGTCATCTATGTACTCGACGATGCCAGCTGGCACCTGGCGGCCATCGCCTCGCTGGCGGCCAACGTTATGGTATTCACGCTGGTATCGCTGTTCACCGAAGCCAGTCCCGAGGAAAGGAGCGCCGCGGAGGCCTGCGCAGTGGACAACGTGCGGCGCCCGCAACGGCGTGAGCTGGTTGCCGTCTCGCCGCAGGACTTCGCGGCGCAACTGGCCAAGCCGCTCGGCGCCAAGACCGCGCAACGCGAAGTGGAACAGGCCCTGCGCGACCTGCATCTGCCATTCGACGAAGGTCGCCCCTATGCCCTGCGCCGCCTGCGCGATCGCATCGAGGCCAACCTGTCCGGCCTGATGGGGCCGAGCGTGGCCCAGGACATCGTGGAAACCTTCCTGCCTTACAAATCAGGTAGCGAGGGCTATGTCACCGAGGACATCCACTTCATCGAGAGCCGCCTGGAAGATTACCAGTCACGCCTCACCGGCCTGGCAGCCGAACTCGACGCACTACGGCGTTACCACCGCCAGACTCTGCAGGAGCTGCCAATGGGCGTGTGTTCACTGGCCAAGGATCAGGAGATCCTGATGTGGAACCGGGCCATGGAGGAGCTCACCGATATTCCCGCCCAGCGCATCGTCGGCTCACGCCTGAGCACCCTGGCCGAACCCTGGCAAAGCCTGCTGCAGGACTTCATCGAACGCCCCGACCAGCACCTGCACAAGCAACATCTGGCCCTGGATGGACAGATACGCTGGCTCAACCTGCACAAGGCGGCCATCGACGAACCCCTGGCGCCCGGCAATAGTGGCCTGGTACTGCTGGTCGAGGATCAGACCGAAACCCAGATGCTCGAAGACAAACTGGTGCACTCCGAACGCCTGGCCTCCATCGGTCGCCTGGCTGCAGGCGTGGCCCACGAGATCGGCAACCCGATCACCGGTATCGCCTGCCTGGCGCAGAACCTGCGCGAAGAGCGGGAGAACGATGGCGAGCTGACCGAAATCAGCGGCCAGATCCTCGAACAGACCAAGCGTGTATCGCGCATCGTCCAGTCACTGATGAGCTTTGCCCACTCCGGCAGCCATCAGCGCAGCGACGAACCGGTGTGCCTGGCCGACGTGGCGCAGGACGCCATTGGCCTGCTGTCGCTGAACAAACGCAACTTCGACATTCAGTTCTACAACCTCTGCGATCCGGAGCACTGGGCCGAAGGTGATCCGCAGCGCCTGGCTCAGGTACTGATCAACCTGCTGTCCAATGCGCGTGATGCTTCACCACCCGGAGGTGCCATACGCGTACGCAGCGAAGCCAGCGAGCATACCGTCGACCTGATCGTCGAGGACGAAGGCAGCGGCATCCCGAAGGCGATCATCGACCGTCTGTTCGAACCGTTCTTCACCACCAAGGATCCCGGAGAAGGGACCGGCCTGGGCCTTGCGCTGGTCTATTCGATCGTGGAAGAGCATTATGGACAGATAACAATCGACAGCCCGGCCGACCCCGAGCGCCAATTGGGCACTCGAATTCGGGTCACCCTGCCGAGACATGTCGAGGCGACGTCCGTAGCGATGTAAACAGCGACAGTGGGTGCCTGCGGCACCTCCGTGACCGCCGAGAGACCGAATTGATGCCACATATTCTTATCGTCGAAGACGAAACCATTATCCGATCTGCCTTGCGCCGCCTGCTCGAACGCAATCAGTACCAGGTCAGCGAGGCTGGTTCGGTACAGGAAGCCCAGGAGCGTTACAGCATTCCCACCTTCGACCTGGTCGTCAGTGACCTGCGCCTGCCCGGCGCGCCCGGCACCGAACTGATCAAACTGGCCGAAGGCACGCCGGTGCTGATCATGACCAGCTACGCCAGTCTGCGCTCGGCGGTGGACTCGATGAAGATGGGGGCGGTCGACTACATCGCCAAACCCTTCGACCATGACGAAATGCTGCAGGCCGTCGCGCGCATCCTGCGCGATCATCAGGACGCCAGGAATGCCCAACCCGTTGCCAGCGCAAGCACTCCACGCGCAGGCGGCGCCGACAAGGTCGTGGAAAGCGCCAACGGCGAGATAGGCATCATCGGCTCCTGCGCCGCCATGCAGGAGCTGTACAGCAAGATTCGCAAGGTCGCGCCAACCGACTCCAATGTGCTGGTTCAGGGCGAGTCCGGTACCGGCAAGGAACTGGTCGCACGCGCCCTGCACAACCTGTCACGCCGCGCCAAGGCACCGCTGATTTCGGTGAACTGCGCAGCGATCCCGGAAACCCTGATCGAGTCCGAACTCTTCGGCCACGAGAAAGGCGCCTTCACCGGGGCCAGCGCTGGCCGTGCAGGCCTGGTGGAAGCGGCAGATGGTGGCACGCTGTTTCTCGATGAAATTGGCGAGCTGCCACTGGAGGCCCAGGCTCGCCTGCTGCGCGTCCTGCAGGAAGGCGAGATTCGCCGGGTTGGCTCGGTGCAGTCGCAGAAGGTGGACGTACGCCTGATTGCCGCGACCCACCGCGACCTCAAGACGCTGGCCAAGACCGGCCAGTTCCGCGAAGACCTTTATTACCGCCTGCACGTGATCGCCCTCAAGCTGCCGGCACTGCGCGAGCGTGGTAGCGACGTGAGCGAGATCGCCCAGTCCTTCCTGGTTCGCCAGTACACCCGCATGGGCCGCGAGCCCCTGCATTTCGGCCACGATGCCGAGCAGGCGATACGTCACTATTCATGGCCCGGTAACGTTCGCGAGCTGGAAAACGCCATCGAGCGCGCCGTGATCCTGTGCGAGGGCTCGGAGATTTCCGCCGACCTGCTGGGTATCGATATCGAACTGGACGACCTGGACGACGAGGTCTTTGGCCTGCCCGGTCTGCCCAACCCGTCAGCCAACAACAGTCACGAGCCGACCGAGGATCTGTCGCTGGAAGATTACTTTCAGCACTTCGTGCTCGAGCACCAGGATCACATGACCGAGACCGAACTGGCACGCAAGCTGGGCATCAGCCGCAAATGCCTGTGGGAACGCCGTCAGCGCCTGGGTATTCCACGACGCAAATCCGGTGTGACCAGCGGCTCTTGACGTCTCGCCCCGGTGACAACCGACCTGCGCACAGGTTCCACAGGTTGTTACCGATTCAATATCTCGTAACAAAGGCCGGGTCTAACGGTAACGAAAAACCGGCCTCCCCCTCCCCCCAAGCCACCCCCAAATATCCGCAAGCCCTTGATTTACAAGGATTCGTAAAAACTGGCACGGCATCTGCTTTATCTCTGGCACAACAACAATAACAAGCAATGCCCTACACAATAAGAACAAGACGTAACGACTCCAGAACAACAAGAACAACAA
>Ga0209699_100458_pt1 | contig 21728 bp, 20 predicted proteins | sample SynthPrep_1_END__FD_187204 | JGI IMG/M metagenome (GOLD analysis project Ga0209699, IMG submission 187204) | Synthetic microbial communities from Ohio, USA - SynthPrep_1_END_DS7_MetaG (SPAdes) (version 2) | ecosystem: Engineered > Bioreactor > Aerobic > Activated sludge | place: USA: Ohio...
TGGACAGCATCGTGCTGGTGCCGCTGCCCGACAGGGCCGCCATGCTGGCTGCGCAGCGCGGCTACCTGCCGACCCGCGTTCCGCTGCTCAAACGTGTGGGCGCGGTCGCGCCGCAACACGTTTGCATGGTCGCCGGGCAGGTACGCATCGACGGCGTGCCTGCGGCCGCCTCGCTGCCTGCCGACCGGCTGGGCCGGCCGCTGCCATCCTTGCAGCTTTGCCGCCGCCTCGAACCGGGCGAGCTGTTCCTGTTGAGCGTGACCAATCCGGCATCGTTCGACAGCCGCTATTTCGGCCCGGTCAGCGCATCCGCCGTGATCGGCGTCGCGCACCCGGTCTGGCTGGAGACACGCCCATGATGGCCGTCGATTCGCTGCACGTTGCCGTGCCTCTCGTCGTGCCATCGAGCATGTCGTTCCAGTGGCTGCCGCCGTGTCGTCGCGCGTGCAGCGCGGGCGCATTCGCGCCGCGCCTCGCGCAACATCCGGCGCAGCCGTCCAGCGTGCAGGTGTCTTGCCTCGAACGCGCCCGGCCTGCGGCCATTGGCGCGTTCGCCGGCGGGCTGGCTGCAAGCAGCGCAGCGCCGCCGGGCCGCCGACGCCCGGAGCGACAGCGAGGGGCAAAGGCGGAAGGCAAGACAAAAGGACGCGGCACCGGGCCGCGTCGAAAGCCAGTCTGCACATGGGGGTTGCGCGGCACGGAGCGGCTTCGCCGCCGTGCCGCGTGGGGCGCGAAGCCCGCGCCGATGCGGGCGTGTCCGCGTGCTTCGCACGACCGGACACGCCAGAGCTTGCAGGGGGCGCAGCCATGACCGACCGCCGCGACGATGATTTCCGCATCCGCCCCAGCGCCCCGAAGAACCGGGGCCAGGGCTTCGTCTCCAAGGTGCTCAAGCAGGCAGGCAAGGCCAGCAGCGGCAAGTCGTCGGTGCGTCGTCCTGGTGCTGCCGGCGGCTCCGGGAGGGGCACGGGCCAGCGGCCCGGCTCGCGCCTGGGTCGCGGCCACACGGCGGCGCGCTTCGCCGGGGCGAAGCTGACGCCCATGTCGCGGCGCGTGACCATCAAGACGCTGCTGGTCAACCAGCGCCAGGCCAGCCCGCAGTCGCTCGCCAAGCACCTGCGCTACATCGAGCGCGATGGCGTAGGCCGCGATGGCGAGCCGGGCCAAGCCTACGGGCCGCAGACCGATGCCGCCGACCTCGACGCCTTCAAGGAACGCTGCGCCGACGACCGGCATCACTTCCGCTTCATCCTCTCGCCCGAGGACGGCGCCGAGCTGGAAGACCTGCGCACCTACACGCGGCACCTCATGGGCCGCATGGAGGCCGACCTGGGCATGGGCCTCGATTGGGTAGCCGTCAACCACTGGAACACCGACAACCCGCACACGCACATCGTCGTGCGCGGACGCGACGACACCGGCAAAGACCTCATCATCGCGGGCGACTACATCGCCGATGGCTTCCGCCATCGCGCCGCCGAACTGGCGACCGAATGGCTGGGGCCGCGCACCGAGCTGGAGATCCAGCAGACCTTGCAACGCGAGGTGGAGCAGGAACGGTGGACGAGCCTCGACCGTACCCTGCAACGAGAGGCCGGCGAGGATGGTCGGGTGCAGATCGAACGGTTCAACGAACCTGGGCTGCAACGCCAGCGCCTGCTGCTGATCGGCCGGCTGCAACGCTTGCAGCGCCTGGGCCTGGCCGACGAGATGCAGCCGGGCACCTGGGCCGTCCATGCCGACGCGGAAAAGACCCTGCGCGCCCTGGGCGAACGTGGCGACATCATCCGCACCATGCAGCGGGCGATGCGCGGCGAGCCGCGCGAACTGGCGGTGTTCGAGCCGGGCGACGAGGGCCGAACCATCCTCGGCCGCGTGGCCGCGAAGGGACTGGCCGACGAGCTGCGCGACCGGGGCTATCTGGTCATCGACGGCGTGGACGGCAAGGCCCACTACGTCGCGCTCAATGCCCGCGACGAGCTGGCGAACTACCCGACTGGCGCCGTGGTGGAGGTGAAGGGGTCGGCCGACGTGCGCGCGGCCGACAAGAACATCGCCGCGCTGGCGAGCGATGGCCTGTACCGCACTGACCACCACCTGGCCGTCGCGCAGGGTCAGGCCGTGCCGGGCCGCGATTCGCACGAAGTCGTCGCGGCCCACGTCCGCCGGCTGGAAGCCCTGCGCCGCGCCGGCATCGTGGAGCGCGTGGCCGAGGGGCTATGGAAGGTGCCGAACGACCTGGCCGAACAGGGCCGCCGCTATGACGCGCAGCGCCTGGGCGGCGTGGCGGTGGAACTGAAATCGCACCTGCCCATCGAGCGGCAGGCCCGCGTGATCGGTGCCACTTGGCTCGACCAGCAGTTGATCGGTGGCGGGTCGGGGCTGGGTGACCTGGGTTTTGGCAGCGAGGCCAAACAGGCGATGCAGCACCGTGCCGACTTCCTGGCCGAACAGGGGCTGGCAGAGCGGCGTGGGCAGCGCGTGATCCTGGCGCGCAATCTGCTGGGCACGCTGCGCAATCGGGAGCTGGCGCAGGCCGCCAGGGACATTGCGGCCGAAACCGGCCTGGAATATCGGCCTGCGGGTGACGGTCAGCGCGTGGCCGGTATCTACCGGCGCAGCGTCATGCTCGCCAGCGGGCGCTACGCCATGCTCGATGACGGCAAGGGGTTCAGTCTGGTGCCGTGGCGGCCGGTGGTCGAGCAGCGGCTGGGCCAGCAGCTTGCCGCTACGGTGCGCGGCGGCGGGGTGTCCTGGGAGATAGGACGGCAGCGTGGGCCTGCCGTTGGCTGATCTCCTGATATAGATCCATCCAGCGTCAACATGAAACCGCAGGTCTTGTCATAAAGAGCTTGGTTATAGAAATCTGTCTGGCATACGCAGAATATTCCTATCGCAGCCTCACGAACGTCGTGCGTTGCTAGCTGACATCGGAAGTGGAGTGCCAGCCTATTCGAAAGGGCACTTCCTGATTCAATGTGTTGCCAGGCCGCCTGGGGGTTGTTGATCCCAAGGGCTTGGGTTCATTCAGGCAGGCGGCCAGTTATGGGTTTCGTCTTGACCCTCTCGGTTCCAAGCATAGAGGGCGTCATACATCACCAGGCCGTGGCGCAGCATCTCGTGGTCGTCCACGAACATGCGCGATAGGCCGAGCGAGATCGCGTAGAGGCCCGCCGATTGTGGTGTGAGTTCGAGGCGTGAAGTGTCGGCACCGCGCACGATGTTGGCCAACTGCACGAGTGCTGGTTCGGTTAGCTGGTACTTTGCCAAGAAGGCATCGAAGCTGCATTGCTCCCCGACGTGGCTAAACTCTACTCCTGGGATGTCATAGGGTATCGCACCCGTTTTCTCTGCAATGGCTAGAACCTCTGATGCGGGTACGTAAAGGAACTCGGCATCATGGTCGATGAAGCGCAGAATTAGCCAGGGACAAGCGATACGGTCGATTTTGGGACGTTCACGTGTAATCCACTTCATCATTGCCTCCTTCGTGACTCGGCTGACTTGATCGAACCCTTCATCAAAGCGCAGATGCTGATCAGGCTGTCCGGGCGCACTGGATATATCGGTTGGCCACTTCATCCCACAGGATATTTTCCATAAATGCATCTACATAGGCTGCTGCCTTCGCGCCGTAGTCGATGTGGTAGGCGTGTTCATACATATCCAGGGCCAGTATGGGCGTTCCCCCTGCCATGGCGTGACAGTGATCAGATCCCCATTGATTGCTGAGCCGACCATCACGCGGTGACCAGACCAACAGCACCCAGCCAGAACCCCCCGCCAATGCTTTGCCCATTGCAGAGAACTCGGTTTGCCAGCGAGCCAGACTTCCGAAGTCGCGCTCAATGGCGTCCCGTAAGTCGCCGGGCGGCAACTGGCCATCACCGCCCAGCGCCGCAAAGTACACTTCATGCAGCACCATCGAGTTGTAGGCCACCAGTTCTTCTCGCTTGAGGCCATTGATCAGAAATCCAGCCTCATTCAAGTAATCAAGTTCTGCGAGCTTTCTGCGAATGGCATTGAGTCTTTTGACCGCGCCTGAATAGTTGTTTTCATGGTGGCTGACAATCAGTCGTTCCGATAGACCCCTGAGACTGGTTGGATCAATTGGCAAGGCGCGTATTTCAAGTGACATGGCTTCGTTCCTCACAGAATCAGGGTTTTCAACACCAGGCCCACGACAGCGCTGGCGGCAATGACTTGGATGACGCTGCGCTTGAAGCGGAACAGGGCTACAGCCGCTCCCAGCGCCATCAGCGCCGATATCCAGTCGAAGCGCCCGGCCAGGCCCTCGGGCCATAGCACGTGATAGGCGAAGAACACGGCCAGGTTCAGGATCACACCGACGACGGCTGCGGTGATGGCGGTCAAGGGCGCCGTGAAGCGAAGATTGCCGTGGGTCGATTCGACGAGCGGTCCGCCGGCGAGAATAAAAATGAAGGAAGGCAGGAAGGTGAACCAGGTCACCAGCGCCGCCGCGACGGCACCGGCGACGAACAGAAGGTCGGGACCGAACAGCGCCTGCACATAGGCGCCCACGAAGGCGACGAAAGCCACCACCATGATCAGTGGCCCCGGATTCGCTTCGCCGAGGGCCAGGCCGTCAATCATCTGCGTCGGGGTGAGCCAGGCGTAATGGCCAACCGCGCCTTGGTAGATGTAGGGCAGTACCGCATAGGCGCCGCCGAAGGTCAGCAGGGCCGCCTTGGTGAAGAACCATCCCATCTGCGTCAGGCTGTGATCCCAGCCGTAGCCTGCCGTGAGCAGCGCCATGGGAATCAACCACAGGAGAAAGCCGGCGACGGCCACGCGCAACAGGCCGGACCAGCGGAATCGGGCATGTTCGGGCGTTGGTGTGTCGTCATCAATCAGTGCCGGGCCGTAGGACTTGTCCGCTGCGGCATGACCACCACCCGTCTTGAACCTGTGCGGTGCAATGCGCCCGCCGATGTAGCCGGTCAGTGCGGCGCCGGCAACGATGTAGGGGAAGGGCACGTTCAGCGCGAAGATGGCCACGAAAGCGGCGGCGGCAATGGCCCACATCACGCTGTTCTTGAGTGCCCGCGAGCCGATGCGATGCACGGCCTGCACCACGACCGCCGTGATGGCGGGCTTGATGCCGTAGAACAGTCCCGCCACCAGGGCCGTGTCGCCGTAGGCGATGTAGAGCCACGACAACAGGATCAGGAAGCCCAGCCCCGGCAGCAGAAACAGGGTGCCCGCCACAATGCCTCCCCAGGTACGGTGCATGAGCCAGCCCATGTAGGTGGCCAACTGCTGCCCTTCCGGACCCGGCAGCAGCATGCAGTAGTTGAGCGCGTGCAGGAAACGGCGTTCACTGATCCAGCGGCGCTGTTCGACCAGTTCCCGGTGCATGAGGGCGATCTGTCCGGCGGGGCCGCCGAAGCCGATGAAACCGAGTTTTAGCCAGAGACGAAAAGCCTCCCAAAAACCGACCGGCGGCGGAGCCGCCACTACAACGTCCTCCGTCAAACTTTCTGTCACGTTATTTGTCACGTTATGGTTGCTCCTTTGTTGTCAAAGCTGGCGAGCAAGCCGTCGAAGACAGCAGATGCGGCGGCCAGCAGCGAATCGTCTTGGGTAAGGGTTTCGCGCAGCCCGGCGAGTACGCTCTCGATGCCGACCGCCTCGGGCGGCTGGATGCCACCGACATCGAGGTAATGCACCAGTAGGCCAAGCCGTGCGATGGCAGCCTGTTCCAGCCCGAAACTCACAGCCAGCACCTCGAAGGTGACGCGACCACCGATGTGGCTGAAGGTGGCACCATCGAAATCGAAGCCCAGCGCGTCGGGCGGGCAGTCGTCAGGACTGTCCAGCCACAGAATCCGCGCCTGCGGGTCGATGAAACGGCGGATTAGCCAGGCGCTGGCCAGCCGGTCCACCCAGGGCCGGCGCCGCGTCGCCCAGGTACGGCCCTGATAGTCGGACAGGCCCAGGCGCTCAATCACGCCGTTCATCGCCTGCGGTTCGTCCGGGGACAAGGCCCGCGCACAGGCCAGTTCCAGTTCACACAGGGCGGCATCCGTCTGCCGTTGCGCTTCGCCGGGGAAGAAGTCGATTTCGATTAGATTGGTGAAGGCCCTGCGCAGCTTGCGCACTTGCTTGAGCGCGTCTTGAACGGTCTCGGGGGTCAGCGTTTCCCGCACCTGTGCCACTTCGGCTGACAGGGCGGTGAATTCAGCGCCGCGATCGAACAGGGCGACGAAGCTCTCTCCCTCCGGCTCCTCGATGTGCAGCACATGGGCGCTCCCTCCTCCCTCGCGCACTTCGGCCGCCAGCCCTTCCAGGGTGGTGCGGCAATCTTCGTGTTCCGGCATCAGGTAGACACCGTCGCGCAGGACGGCGGCGCCGGATGCCTTGAGGGCACGCCAGACCCGTTGCCGGGCTGTGGCGTTCTCGGTGGGCAAAGACAGAATCAGGGTGATCATCTTCATGTTGTAGATATTATCTCAATGTAGAATAATACTCTACAACATTTTTTTCTGAGGCGGAGGGTCACATGAGCATCCACCTTGCTGGCTTAGTAGGTACGGCTTTCGGCTTTCTGTTCTCGGCCGGACTGATTAAGGCGGCGGCGCTTCCGGCAGTCGTCGTCGCTAGTAGGCGCAACGGTGGATTCGGCGAAAGACTCCTTCGCGGAACACGCATCTACCTCCAAACGCCACGGTTGCGCGGTCTGCTGGCATTGCATCTTTGCGCGGCGGCCGGTGGGGCGATGGTGTTCGTCAACACCATCGTGATCGTTCGGAACTTCTTGGATGGCAGCGAACAGCAGGTTGCACTGGCGCTTGCGACCTTCGGAGGCGGTTCCACGTTGGCCGCGCTGCTATTGCCCAAGGTGCTTGACCGAATCTCTGATCGCTGCGTGATGTTGTCCGCCGCGACGATGATGGTGCTTGCGCTGCTGGCCACTGCTGCCGCCTGGATCGCATTGCCATCTTGGCGAGATTGGGCGTTGCTGCTGCCGGCATGGGGCGTGTTGGGCGTTGCCTATGCCGGATTGGTGACGCCTGGAGGGCGCTTGATACGGCGGTCGGCACACGAGGAGGATCTACCAGCGGTGTTCGCCGCGCAATTCTCCTTCTCGCATATCTGTTGGCTGCTGGCGTACCCATTGGCAGGCTGGGTCGGCCTCAAGTTCGGTCTTGGCGTTGCCTTGGCTGCTCTGAGTTGCCTTGCGGTCGTTGGGATGCTTGCCGCAGTTCGGAGCTGGCCGCGAGACGACCAATCAGTTCTTGTGCATGAGCATGGCGATCTTCCAGATGACCATGCGCATCTTCGGTCGTATGGCGTAGCGCCGCACGCACATCCGTTTGTCATCGACACGCTGCATCGGCGCTGGCCCGGATGAACAAGTCGAGGTTCCGGCAATGGTTAAGGAGCGGCTTCTTTCTTGGTTCGCAGGGAGTGAGTATTCGATGGAATTGAGACACCTGAGATATTTTCTCGCTGTAGCGGAGGAACTTCACTTCGCACGTGCCGCAGAGAAGCTGCACATCGAGCAATCGCCCCTGTCCCGAGCCATCAAGGAGTTGGAAGAAGAATTGGGCGTTGTGTTACTCGCCCGTACCACACGCAGTACGCGGCTGACTCGTGCTGGCAAACTCTTCATAGTGCATGTGCGCCGCGTGTTCTCCGCCTTGGAACAAGCGCGCGACAGTGTGAAAGCAGCGGCGAATGGCTTTCATGGGCAGTTGCGTGTGGCCTTGTCCGATGGCATCACGCCATCGCGCCTGCCAGCTTTGCTGGCGTTGTGCCGCCAAGAAGAACCCGAGGTTGAACTGCGATTCTTCGAGGTGCCATTGTCTCAGCAGATCAAGGGGCTGCATGAAGATATGTACGACGTGGGGTTTGCACAGTCCGATGACGTGGGCGATGGCATCGCCACCATGCCGGCCTGGAATGACACGCTCATCGTGACGGTGCCAGCGCGGCATCCGCTGCTGGCACACAAGCGCATCCCTCTGGAGGAACTGCTGCGCTATCCGCTGGTTCTGTGCGATCCACAAGTGTGCGAAGGCCATGCCAAATTCGTCGATCGGGTGCTGCGCCGAGCCGACATTGAGCCGCTGGTCGCAGAGCGTGTCGCTACGTGCGATCTGATGATGGCCTTGGTATCGGCCGGCCTCGCGCTTGGGTTTACTGGCGCCGCGCGCATTGCCGCCAATCCCGATTCAGGCGTGGTGGCCCGGCCGCTGGCATTGCGCGTGCCGCCGCTGACAACCTACCTGCTGTACCCCGACGGCGAGCCGTCCGAGGTGCTGGCGCGGTTCGTTGAGCGCGTGCAGGCCATCGAGTCACCGGAACCCGCAAGGCCCAAGGCGGGTCGTCATTCCGATTTCCTAGAGGAGCCTCCGCCATGAAGAAGACCGTCCCATTCTTGTTGGTGGCCGCATTGACTGCCTGCGGCCAGTCCGAGACGCCTCAGAAGGCCAACACGTCGGAAGCGAATATCCCGACAGTGGAAGAACTGGCGGCCAACCCCGAACGGCTCAAAGAGTTGCGCCAGCAATGCAAGACCGATCGCCCCAAGCTCGGCGACTTGCTGTGCAACCGAGTGGCCGAGGCCACACGCAAGCGGTTCTATGGCGACGTCGAAACGCCGTACACGCCGCCGAAGGAACCGCCCAAGTTCTGATCGTTGGCGATTCGCCGCATCGCCTTCATTTTTCTGTTCGACACGCCGCAATGCGCCTTCGCTTGCGGCGTTTTTCTTTGGCTCGCCGTCACACTCATTCTGTCTTTTTGCTCGACCTTTCTGCTGAAAACGGTCTTTGACCGGCACTGACCCGGCACCGATCCTGACGCCTGCGGCACGCCTTTGTGCCGCTCTTTCCATGAGGAATCAGCTCAGGAGAAATCGGAGGCCAGGTCATGCAAGGGACGAACGTGCTGTTCGGTCAGATCGCCGTCGTATTCGGCATCGTGATCGCCGGCGTGTGGGGCGCCACACAATGGACAGCAGCCGCCCTTGGCTATCAAGTACGCCTTGGCTCGCCCTGGTTCGACTTCCTTGGCACGTCGATCTACCACCCTTGGAAACTGTTTGAGTGGTGGTTCTTCTTCGGGGCCTATGCACCGGAAGTATTCGACACCGGCGGCACCATCGCCGGCACCAGCGGCATGGTCGCCGTGGGCGTTGCCATCGCCATGTCGGTCTGGCGCTCGCGCCAAGCTCGCCTCGTTACCACCTACGGCTCTGCGCGCTGGGCTAGCGCGCAGGACATTCGCAAGGCGGGCCTCACGCAACCGGCCGGCGTGTTCCTCGGCCAGCACGACCGCCAGTACCTGCGGCATGAAGGCCCGGAACACGTCCTGACCTTCGCGCCTACGCGCTCGGGCAAGGGCGTTGGCCTCGTGGTGCCGACGCTGCTTTCCTGGCCCGCATCCGCCGTCATCCACGACATCAAAGGCGAGAACTGGCAGATCACCGCAGGCTGGCGCTCGCGTTTCTCGCATTGCCTGCTGTTCAACCCGACCGATGCGAAGTCGGCGGCCTACAACCCGCTGCTGGAGGTGCGGCGAGGCGCGCATGAGGTGCGCGACGTTCAGAACATCGCAGACATTTTGGTCGATCCCGAAGGTGCATTGGAGCGCCGGAACCATTGGGAGAAAACCAGCCACGCGCTGTTGGTCGGTGCGATCTTGCATGTGCTCTACGCCGGCGAAGACAAGACGCTGCGCGGCGTCGCCAACTTCCTCTCCGACCCGGCCAGCCCGTTCGAGCTGACCTTGCACCGGATGATGACCACGCCCCACCTGGGCGATGGGCCGCATCCTGTCGTCGCTTCGGCGGCGCGCGAAGTGCTCAACAAGTCGGACAACGAGCGTTCCGGCGTGTTGAGCACCGCCATGTCGTTCCTCGGCCTGTACCGCGACCCGACGGTGGCCGAAGTCACCTCGCGCTGCGATTGGCGCATCGCCGACCTGATCGCGGTCGAGCATCCGGTATCGCTGTACCTCGTGGTGCCGCCTTCGGACATTTCGCGGACGAAGCCGCTCATTCGCCTGATCCTCAACCAGATCGGACGGCGCCTCACCGAATCGCTCGATGGCTCCGATGGCATCGAGCGCCGCCACAAGCTGCTGCTGATGCTCGATGAGTTCCCTGCGCTGGGGCGCCTGGACTTCTTCGAGACGGCGCTGGCCTTCATGGCGGGCTACGGCATCCGCAGCTTCCTCATCGCGCAGTCGCTCAACCAGATCGACAAGGCGTATGGGCAAAACCACTCCATCCTCGACAACTGCCATGTGCGCGTGACGTTCGCCACGAACGACGAGCGCACCGCCAAACGGATCTCCGAGACGCTGGGCACGGCCACCGAGCTGCGCGCCCAGCGCAACTACGCGGGCCATCGGCTCGCGCCGTGGCTGGGCCACCTGATGGTGTCGCGCCAGGAAACCGCGCGCCCGCTGCTGACGCCGGGCGAAGTGATGCAGCTTCCGCCCGACGAGGCGGTGGTGATGGTGTCCAGCGTCGCGCCAATCAAGGCGAAGAAGCTGCGCTACTACGCGGACGGCAATTTCAAGCGTCGCGTGCTGTCGCCGCCCGTACTGGCGGGCGGGCAGTACGCAGACGCGCCGCCATCGCGGCCCGACGACTGGAGCGGGTTGGCGGTTCCCGCCGTGCCCGCCGCACCGGCCACGGCATCCGCCGATGGCCTGGGTTCCACGGATGACGGCGGCCCGCGCCGCCAACCCGAACTCTCCGAAACCGTCACCTACGCCCCCGAGCTGGCCGTGCCGACTGCCGACCTCGCGCTGCTCGATGACGACGACGACCTGCCGCTTCCCCTTCCTCGCCAGCTTGACCCGGTCATGCAGCGCACGGCGCGGCTGGCTTCCCTCGACCCCAACGACGGAATCGAGCTATGAGCCACTACCGCCTCAACCTATTCATCCAGCCAGAGCACGCCAAGCGCCTGGACGAGCTGGCCGCCATGAAAGGCGTGTCCAAGTCGTCCATCGTCGCCGCTGCCTTGGCGTCCTGGCTGTCGCCCGATGCCGCCGACCAGCGCGAGGCGGCCATCGCCAAGCGGTTGGATCGCCTGTCGCGCCAAACCGAACGCCTGGAGCGCGACCAGAACATCCAGATCGAGACGCTGGCGCTGTTCATTCGCTACTACCTCACGGTCAGCACGCCAGTCCCCGAGGCACACCAAGAGGCCGCCCGCGCCCAAGGCAAAGCGCGCTTCGAGCAGTTCGTTGAACAGTTGGGCCGGCACCTGCTGCGCGGGCGCAGCCTGGTGCGCGACGTGGTGGAAGAACTGCATCCCGACCCGATGCGGATGGAAGACGCGGCGGCAGCCGCGCAAGCGCAGGAGCGTGCGTCATGAGCGCCGTTCCGCAGTCCATGAGCGCCACGTCGCTCGACCGCCGCTTCCAGATGCTGCGCACGGCGATGGGGCCGCTGATCGCCGCGGCACTCGAAGACCCGGACGTGGTGGAGGTGATGCTGAATCCCGATCGCACCCTCTGGGTGGATCGGCTTTCCAGTGGTCGGGCGCCGATGGGCGTGGAACTGTCCGAAGCGGACGGTGAGCGAATCATCCGCCTCGTGGCAGCCCATGTCGGAGCGGAGGTGCATCGCGGCCAACCGCTGCTGTCGGCCGAGTTGCCGGAAACGGGAGAACGCTTCGAGGGCATCTTGCCGCCTGCCGCGCCGGGGCCAGCCTTCGCGCTGCGCAAGCGCGCCATCGGCGTCATTCCGCTGGAGCGGTACGTCATCGACGGGATGATGACCAGCGCGCAAGCGGGCTTTCTCGTTCGCGCCGTGCGCGAGCGGCAGAACGTCTTGATCGCCGGCGCTACCAGCAGCGGCAAGACGACCCTGGCCAATGCGCTGCTGGCCGAGATTGCCGCCACGGGCGACCGCGTGCTGGTGCTCGAAGACACGGTGGAGCTGCAATGCGCGGCCCGTGACCACGTTCCCCTGCGCACGCGCGCAGGCGTGGTGTCGATGACCGAGCTGGTTCGCTCGTCCATGCGCCTGCGGCCTGATCGCGTCGTCGTTGGCGAAGTGCGCGGCGCCGAGGCGCTGGATCTCATCAAGGTATGGGGCACGGGCCACCCCGGCGGCATCGCCACGATCCATGCCGGCTCCGCGCTCGGCGCGCTGCTGCGCCTGGAGCAACTGATTCTCGAAGTGGCGGTGAATCCGCCCCGTGCGCTGATCGCCGAGGCGGTCAACGTGGTGATCCACATCGCCGGACGCGGGCGCAAGCGCCGCATCGAGAGCATCGCCCGTGTCGTCGGCTTCGACGCAGTGGGCTACCAACTGGCGGACGCGCTGGAAACGCCGTTTCCCGAGCTTCAGCCACTTCCCGATGCCGCACCCGCTGCGGCGACTTCCCCACCCCCTGACTCACTTGGAGAACTGCCATGACGCAGATGACCATTCCTGCTTTCCGTTTTTCTGCAAATCCGGCTTTGCGTCTTGCGCGGCTGCGCTGCCTGGCCCGTCCTGCGGGACAAGGGCTGCTGCTGGCCGCGCTGCTGTTGTTCCTGGCCGGAACCGCGCAGGCCGCCGGTTCCTCGATGCCGTGGGAAGGCCCGCTGCAATCCATCCTCGAATCCATCCAGGGGCCGGTGGCGCGCATCGTGGCCGTCATCATCATCATCGCCACGGGCCTCGCGCTCGCCTTCGGCGATACGTCGGGCGGATTCCGCAAGCTGATCCAGATCGTCTTCGGCCTGTCCATCGCGTTCGCCGCTTCGAGCTTCTTCCTGTCGTTCTTCAGCTTCTCCGGCGGGGCCGTCGTATGAGTGCCCCGGACACCTTCGCCGCCGGCTTCGAGGTGCCGCTGCATCGCTCGCTGACCGAGCCGATTCTGCTGGGCGGTGCGCCGCGCACCGTGGCGATCGCCAACGGCACGCTGGCCGCCGCTGTCGGGCTGGGCCTGCAATTGTGGATACCGGGCGTGGTGCTCTGGATCGTCGGCCATTCGCTGGCGGTCTGGGGCGCGCGCCTTGATCCGCAGTTCATGGCCGTGTTCGCCCGCCACATCAAACACAAGCCGCTGCTGGATGTTTGAGGGGAGGACGCCGCGATGCTGAATCTCGCCGAATACCGCCAGCGCCCGGCCTTGCTGGCCGACTGGCTGCCCTGGGCCGGACTGGTCGCGCCGGGCGTCGTCTTGAACAAGGACGGCAGTTTCCAGCGCACGGCCCGGTTTCGCGGGCCTGACCTCGACAGCGCGACGCAAGGCGAACTGATCGCCACGTCGGCGCGACTGAACAACGCGCTGCGCCGCATGGGATCGGGCTGGGCGCTATTCATCGAAGCCGAGCGCCATGCGGCCGCCGACTATCCGCGCTCGGAGTTTCCCGAGCCGCTTTCGTGGCTGGTGGAGGAAGAACGCCGGGCCGCGTTTGAGGAATCCGGCCATCACTTCGAGAGCGGCTATCACCTGACGCTGGTGTACCTGCCGCCGGAGGAATCCCGTGCTCGTGCAGCCAAGATGCTCTACGAGAACACGCCGACAAATGGCGTGGACTGGCGCGAGCGGCTGCAAGCCTTCGTCGCGGAAACGGATCGCGTCTTTGACCTGCTCGACGGCGTGATGCCGGAAATTGACTGGCTCGATGACGCGCAGACGCTGACCTACCTGCACGCGACCATCTCGACGCGGCGCTACCGCGTCGGCGTGCCCGAAGTGCCGTTCCACATCGACGCGCTGCTCACCGATTCCGCACTGATCGGCGGCCTGGCGCCCATGCTAGGCGATCAGCACCTGCGGCTGGTGTCGGTGCGGGGCTTCCCGACCTCGACCTGGCCGGGGATTCTGGACGACCTCAACCGCCTCGGTTTTGCGTACCGCTGGAGCACGCGCTTTCTCTGCCTCGACAAAGCCGAGGCGGAAAAAGAACTTTCCCGCCTGCGCCGCCAGTGGTTCGCCAAGCGCAAGAACGTCATCGCGCTGCTGCGCGAAACGATCTTCCAGCAGGAAAGCCCGCTGGTCGATACCGACGCCAACAACAAGGCCGCCGATGCCGACGCCGCCTTGCAGGAGTTGGGCAGCGATCAAGTCGCCTTCGGCTATCTGACGGCGACCGTCACCGTCATGGACGAGGACGCCGCCGTCGCAGACGAGAAGCTGCGCATGGTGGAGCGCGTCATCCAGGGTCGGGGCTTCGTCACCATCCCTGAAACGCTCAATGCCGTGGATGCCTGGCTGTCCTCGCTCCCCGGCAATGCTTACGCCAACGTGCGCCAGCCCATCGTCTCGACGCTGAATCTGGCGCACATGATGCCGGTGTCGGCGGTATGGGCCGGGCCGGAGAAGAACGAACACCTCGACGGCCCCCCGCTGATCGTGACACGCACCGACGGCGCCACGCCGTTCCGGCTGGTGACGCACATCGGCGACGTGGGCCATACGCTGGTCGCGGGGCCGACCGGCATGGGCAAGTCGGTCTTGCTCGCCACGCTGGCGATGCAATTTCGCCGCTATCGCGGCTCGCGCATCTTCGCCTTCGACATGGGCCGCTCCATGCGGGCCGCCATCCTCGGCCTGGGCGGCGAACACTACGACCTGGGCACGGATGGCGAAATCGCCTTCCAGCCACTCGCGCGCATCGACCGTGAGGGCTACCGCACCTGGGCCGCCGAATGGATCGAAGGCCGCTTGCTGCACGAAGGCGTGGCGATCGGCCCCGACGAGAAGGCGGCTATCTGGTCGGCGCTGGGAAGTCTCGCCGGTGCGCCGGTGGAGCAGCGCACGATGACGGGACTTTCCGTGCTGCTGCAATCGAACACGCTGCGACAAGCGCTGTCGCCCTATGTGCTGGGTGGCGCCCACGGCAAGCTGCTGGACGCCGACCACGACCGGCTGGGCATGGCCGACGTGCAGTGCTTCGAGATGGAGGAGCTGATGCACAGCAAGGCCGCCGTCATGGCCGTGCTGCATTACCTCTTTGCGCGTTTCGATGAACGCTTCGACGGGGCGCCCACGCTGCTGATCCTTGATGAAGCGTGGCTGTTCCTCGATGACCCGGTGTTTGCCGCGCGTATCCGCCAGTGGCTCAAGACACTGCGCAAGAAGAACGTCAGCGTCATCTTCGCCACGCAGAGCCTCGCCGACATCAAGGATTCGAGCATCGCGCCCGCGATCATCGAGAGCTGCGCGAGTCGGATTTTCTTGCCCAACCCGCAGGCCACCGAGCCGCAGATTCGCACGATCTACGAGGGCTTCGGCCTCAACAGGCGGCAGATCGAGATCGTCGCCACCGCGCAGCCCAAGCGCGACTACTACTACCAATCCCGCCTCGGCAACCGCCTGTTCGAACTCGACCTGGGGCCGGCGGCTCTGGCGTTTGCGGGCGCTTCCACGCCGCAAGACCAGCGCGACATAGACCGCGTGCTGCTGGACGCCGGCGTGCCCGGCTTCGCGGGCGCCTGGCTGCGCCATCGCGGCCTCGATTGGGCGGCCGACCTGCTGCCCTCGTTCCCCGGCCTCGCGCCGGGTTCCCTCGCTGACCAACCTCTGGAGAACCTGCCATGAATAAGCGCCTTATCGCCGCCGCCATCGCGGCCATGCTTTGCACCGCCACCGCCCATGCGCAATGGGTCGTGGTCGATCCCACGAACCTCGTGCAGAACACGCTGACCGCGATCCGCACGTTGCAACAGATCAACAACCAGATCCAGCAGCTTCAGAACGAAGCGCAGATGTTGATGAACCAGGCGCGCAACCTCGCCAGCCTGCCGTCCAGCGTGGTGAACCAGTTGCGCGCCAATTTGGCGACGACCGAGCGGCTAATCGCCCAGGCGCGCGGCCTGGCCTACGACGTGACGAATCTGGATCGGGAGTTCGCGCGCCTGTATCCCGAGCAGTACGCCGCCACCGTCAGCGGCGACCAGATGTACCGCGACGCGCAGGAGCGTTGGAGGAACACGCTCCACGGCTTGCAGACCACCATGCAGATGCAAGCGCAGGTATCGCAGAACCTGGGCGAAGACGAAAGCGTGCTGGCCGACCTCGTGGGCAAGAGCCAGTCGGCCGAAGGCGCGTTGCAGGCGATGCAGGCCATGAACCAGTTGCTGGCTTTGCAGGCCAAGCAGTCGATCCAGTCGCAGCGGCTCCAGATCACGCAAGACCGGGCCGCCTCGCTGGAGCTGGCGCGGCAGGCGGCGGCCACCGAACGCGCCCGCGAGGTGCGGCGGCGCTTCCTGGGTGAAGGCACGCCGTACACGCCGCAGCGCGTGGACTTCTACGGCAACTGACGGAGGCCGCCATGCGATGCGTCCTCGCCCTGTCGGTTTCGCTGCTTGTGGCGCTGCTGGCCGCTTGCAGCGAGCAGCCGACCGACAACCTTGCCGATGCCCTGACCGCCGATCCCGTGCGGCTCAAGGCATTGCGCGCGCAATGCGCGGCCGACCGGCAGGCCACGGGCGAGGACGCTTGCCGCGCCGCCGCCGAAGCCTTCCGGCGGCGCTTCTTCTCCGGCCAGGCCGGGCCGGATGAGTACCAGACGCTGGCCGACCTGCCGCCGATCCCGCCAAGTTTCGATGCACCGGCCGAATCGGACGACGGCAGCGAATCGCCGGCCGCATCCGATCAAGAGGACGCGCCATGAATGACGTGACCATCATCGACCGCTTCCTCAGTATCTTCGCCGCCTACATCGACTCGGGTTTCGGGCTGTTGCAGGGCGAAGTGGCCTTCCTCACCGCAACGCTGATCGTCATCGACATGACGATCGCCGGACTGTATTGGGCGATGAGCCACGCCACCGGCCAGGGCGAGGACGTCATCGCCAAGCTGCTGCGCAAGGTGCTCTACGTCGGTGCCTTCGCCTACATCATCGGCAACTTCAACTGGCTGGCCGGCATCGTGTTCCGCTCCTTCGCCGGGCTGGGCATCACCGCCACCGGCTCGGCCATCACGATGGAGAACTTCTTGCAGCCGGGCCGGCTGGCGAAAACCGGCATCGACGCAGGAGCGCCGATTCTGGAGCAAGTCGGCGAGATGGCCGGCTTCCCCGAGGTGTTCGTCAATCTTGACGCCATCACGGTGATGTTCCTCGCCTGGCTGATTGTGGTCTTGAGCTTCTTCGTGCTGGCGATCCAGCTATTCATCACGTTGATCGAGTTCAAGCTGACCACGCTCGCAGGCTTCGTGCTGGTGCCTTTCGCGCTCTGGAATAAGACGAGCTTCTTGGCGGAAAAGGTGCTTGGCAACGTGGTGTCGTCTGGCGTCAAGGTCTTGGTGCTGGCTGTCATCGTCGGCATCGGTTCGGGCGTGTTCGCGGAGTTCCAAGTCCATCCCGCCGAGCCTTCCATCGACCATGCGCTGGTCATCATGCTGGCCTCGCTCACCTTGCTGGCGCTCGGGATCTTCGGCCCCGGTATCGCCACGGGCCTGGTGTCCGGTGCGCCGCAACTCGGCGCGGGCGCGATGGCCGGGGCCGCTGTCGGCGCCGCCGGCACGGCCGTTGCCGTCGGCGCTGCCGCGACGGGCGTAGGCGGCGCCGTCATGGCCGGGGCGCGCATGGCGCCTGCCGCCGCCAAGCTCGCTGGCAGCGGCGCGCGTGCTGCCGCCTCGACGGCCAGCAGCGCACGCTCGGCGTTTCAGGCCGGTTCCGCCGCCGCAGGCGGTGGCGCGAAGGGCGCGATGGCCGGCTTGGGCAACGTCGCCAAGACCGGCGCGCAGTCCGCCGGGCGCGGCATCGCATCCCGTGCTTCCGCTGCTGGGCAACGCATGGCAGCTCCCTTCCGCTCTGGTTGGAACGGCCAGGCGGCTGACGGCGACTCGGCAGCCGGAGCATCCGGCCAGGCCGCCGCAGGCGAGGCCACGTCCGGCGCAGCCAATACACAGCCCGCTTGGGCCAAGCGGCTGCATCGCCGCCAGCAACTCACCCATGCCGCGACCACCACCGCCCATGCGCTGCGCGGCGGCGACGGCGGCGGCTCCGGCCAGGGGCCGAGCCTGCGCGATTCCGATTCATAAGGAGAACTGACAATGCGATTCAAGAAACCGCAGGTGCGCTATGCCGACACGCCGCAGCCTGCCACGCCGTACCAAGCTGCCGGCCAGGTATGGGACGAGCGTATCGGCTCGCCGCGCGTGCAGGCGAAGAACTGGCGGCTGATGGCCTTCGGTTGCCTGACACTCGCGCTGCTGATGGCTGGCGGCCTGGTGTGGCGCTCGGCGCAGTCCATCGTGACGCCCTACGTGGTGGAGGTGGACAGCGCGGGCCAGGTGCGCGCCGTCGGCGAAGCCGCCACGCCTTACCGGCCCAACGATGCGCAGACCGCGCACCACATTGCGCGCTTCGTGACGCTGGTGCGCTCGCTGTCCATCGACCCCATCGTCGTCCGCCAAAACTGGCTGGACGCCTACGACTATACGACCGACAAGGGCGCAGCCGTGCTCAACGACTACGCGCGGGTCAACGACCCATTCGCACGCATCGGCAGGGAGTCGGTGACAGTGCAGATCGCCAGCGTCGTGCGCGCCAGCGACACGTCTTTCAACGTGCGCTGGACGGAACGCCGCTACGTCAACGGCGCCGCGGCTGGCCTAGAGCGGTGGACGGCCGTGGTGTCCATCGTGCTCCAGCCGCCGCGCACCGAAGAACGCCTGCGCAAGAACCCCCTGGGCATCTACGTCAACGGCTTGTCGTGGAGCCGAGAACTGGATTCTTCCGAAGGAGCCAAGCCATGAACCTGTCTTTCCGTATTTACGTTTCCGTGCTGATGCTTGCGGCCCTGGCGGGCTGCGCCACGCAGGGCAAACCGCCGCCGGTGATTTCGCTCGATGAGCCGGTGCAGGCTCAGCCGCTGCCCGAGCCGCCCGCGCCGGTGGAGGTGGTGGCCGTACCCGAGGTGTTGCCGATGCCGGCGCAGTTGAAGCCAGCGCCCGAAGCAGAAGACGCCAAACCCACGCCGGAACCGGCCGACGAGAAGGTGCGCGTCTCGCGCGCCAATGCCGAGGCCCGCGTCGCACCCACGCGCGAGGGCTACGTCAACGCGATTCAAGTCTGGCCCTTCACCGATGGCGCGCTGTATCAGGTCTATGCCGCCGTGGGTCGCGTGACCGTGATTTCGCTCCAGCCGGGCGAAGAACTGGTGACGGTAGCCGCCGGCGATACCGTGCGCTGGATCGTGGGTGACACGTCCAGCGGCAGCGGCGCCGAGTTGCGCGTGAACGTGCTGGTCAAGCCGATTCGCTCGAGCCTCAAGACCAACCTCGTCATCACTACCAGCCGCCGCACCTATTTGCTTGAGCTGACCTCGACGGAAAAGACGTGGATGGCGTCGGCGTCATGGGAGTACCCGCGCGACCGGATGCTGGCATTGCAGCGCCAGGCGCAGGCGGCCAGTGCCGCCGCCCCGGTCGATACCGGACTGTCGCTGGAGAAGCTGCGGTTCCGCTACGCGATCAGCGGCAGCAATCCGCCGTGGAAGCCGCTGCGCGCCTTCGATGACGGCGAGAAGGTCTATATCCAGTTTCCGCCGGGCATCGCGCAAGGCGAGCTGCCACCGCTGTTCGTCATCGGCGCGCAGGGCGATGGACAACTGGTGAACTACCGCTTCCGCTCGCCGTACTACATCGTGGATCGGCTGTTCGGCGCGGCCGAACTGCGCCTGGGCAGTGACAAGGGCGACGTGGTGCGAATCGAGCGCACGGACGGCGTTGCGCGGAGGAACTGACCATGAGCCAAGACGACGCCCCTGACCTTGCCACGCCGCAGGCGGGCAAGGTAGCGCCCGAGGCGGTGGCGCTGCGCGCCCAGCCGCGCCCGGTCACGCGCCTGAATCGGCGCACGCTGGCCATCCTTGCCGGCGGCCTGTCGGTCGCCGTGTTCGGGGCCACGATCTGGTCATTGCAGCCGCAGCGGCGCGGAGCCAGCGAGCAGGCCGAGCTTTACAACGTCGATCGCGTGTCGAAGTCCGAAGGGCTGGACGCGCTGCCAACCGATTACTCGAAGCTGCCGGCCTTGCCGCCCGCCGCACCCGAACTGGGGCCGCCACTACCGGGCGATCTTGGCCCGGCCATCGTGAACTCGCAGCAGCCGGTGACACCGGCCTATACGCCTCCGGGTCACGATCCCGAGGATGCCTTGCGCAAGGAAGCTGATGCGGCGGCGGCTTCGTCGGTGTTCTTCCGCTCGGGCGGCCAAGGCCAGGCCGCCGCCACGGTGGCGCAGGCGGCGCCGGGGGTGCCTGGCGCTGCCAGCGCGCTCGCGGCCTTCGACCCACTCGCTGCCGGGCCGGCCTCTGTGGCTGCACAGCCAGCCGATCCGACCGCCGTGCAGAACCGGCAAGACCAGAAAGAGGCATTCCTGAAAGGCGGCTCTACGGAAACCCGCAATTCCGGCAACCTGGCGCTGCCGGCATCGCCTTATCAGGTGATGGCGAGCACGGTGATCGCCGGCGCGCTGGTGACAGGTATCAAGTCGGACTTGCCGGGCGACGTGATCGCCACGGTGACAGAGCCGGTCTATGACACGGCCACGGGCAAGTTCCTGCTGATCCCGCAGGGATCGCGCATCCTCGGGCGCTACAACAGCCAGGTCAGCTACGGGCAGAGCCGCGTGCAGGTGGTGTGGAACCGGATCATCCTGCCCGATACGTCCTCGCTGACGCTCGACAACCTCGTGGGCACCGACCCGGCCGGCTACGCCGGCCTGGAAGACGACGTGGACTGGCATTGGGATCGCATCGTCGCCGGTGCTGTGCTGACGACGCTGCTGGGCGTTGGCGCCGAGCTGGCCGCGCCGGAGAACCGCCAGGACGGCAACCGCATCGTCATCGCCGGACGCGACAGCGCACAGGACAGCATCAATCAGGTCGGCCAGGAGATGACCCGGCGCAACATGAACATCCAACCCACGCTGACCAGCCGGCCCGGCCTGCCGGTGCGGATCATCGTCAACCGGGATCTTGTGCTGCGGCCGTACCAGCCGCTGTTCTTCAACCGGGGGGCTTCGCAATGAGCACGACCAAGAAGCTGCGGCTCGGGCCGCTGCCCAAGACCGAAAGCGTCAAGCTGACCTTCGCCTGTCCGGCCAGCCTGAAAGCCGACCTCGATCGCTACGCCGCGCTGCACGCGCAGGCGTATGGCGAGGCGGTAGATGCCATGACGCTGATCCCGCACATGCTGGAAGCCTTCATGGCGGGAGACAGGGGATTCAGGAAGGGCACGGCCACGCGGAGCGCGCCATCGAAGCCGGCATGATGGTGTCGTACATCGCCCGCCGCATCCATCGAACGCGCAGCCCCAAGGCTGCGCGTTCTTCGTTCTGGATGCCGCCAAGCCTCTTGGGCTATGATGATGCGGCAGGCCCGCCGTTCCTCGGCAATCAAGCACGACACAGTGCGATGCGGCTTCCCCTCCCGACGCTCTTATGTGGCTCCTAGCCCACGAAGCCGCAGTGCTGCAAAGCGGCCCCGAAAAGAGCTAACCTACTGCCCCACATACGGTTTCAAGCCCTTCGTGATTTACACGAAAGACTTGACACCGGCACTTTTTTGTTGCCTGCGATTTTTGGCAACAAGCGCTCGGGCCTCGTAAGCGACGTCAAAAATTGTTCCCGACGGTTCCTGGTTGTCCACAAATGCTCAGCCCAATGTCAGGTGATTGCGACCGGCCTGTTTGGCCTGATAGAGCAAGTCGTCGACTTGGCGATACAGCTCTTCGCTGCTTTCGCCGTCCATGGCCAGGCGTGCGCCCATGCTGACGGTGAGGTGGTCGGCC
>Ga0209699_100462_pt1 | contig 21506 bp, 19 predicted proteins | sample SynthPrep_1_END__FD_187204 | JGI IMG/M metagenome (GOLD analysis project Ga0209699, IMG submission 187204) | Synthetic microbial communities from Ohio, USA - SynthPrep_1_END_DS7_MetaG (SPAdes) (version 2) | ecosystem: Engineered > Bioreactor > Aerobic > Activated sludge | place: USA: Ohio...
GGTTGCAGGCTCATGGTCGTTCTTCTTCGTCAGGCGCGGGGCTGTAGACCCGCGGCGTGCTGTGATGAGGCAGGTGGATCAGGTTGAGGCGGTGGCGCCGCGCCCATTCCACGGTCAGTGCGGTCGGCGCGGACAGGCTCACCAGGGTGCCGATACCGGCGCGTACCGCCTTGTGCAGCAGCTCCAGGCTGCAGCGGCTGGTGACCAGGGCGAAGCCACCGTGAATGTCGATACGTTCGCGGGCGATGGCACCGATCAGTTTGTCCAGCGCGTTGTGGCGGCCGATGTCTTCGCGGCACAGGCGGATTTCGCCGCTGGCGTCGATGAACAGAGCGGCATGCAGCGCGCCGCTGTGGCGTGCCAACTGTTGCTGATCGGCTATACGCTCGCGCAGGCCTTTGAGGTGTTCGAGCGGCGGCAGGGCTGCGCCAGGCAGGGCCGTCAGGGCCGGCAGCGCCTGCTCCAGCGCATCCACGCCGCACAGGCCGCAGCCGCTGGTGCCGGCCATCTGCCGACGTTGCTGCTTGAGCGCCCAGAACGCACGGCTGCTGACTTGCAGGCGTGCTTCGCGGCTGTCGCCGATACCGCGCAGCTGGATGTCATAGATGTCGTCGATTGACTTGATCAGGTCGTTGCCGAGACTGAAACCCACGGCAAAATCTTCCAGATGATGCGGCGATACCATCATCACCGCCTGGTTCAGGTCGTTGTAGCTGATCGCCAGTGCACATTCTTCCGCCAGGGCAGCATGCTGCGCACGACCGTCACCGAGTTCGGCGTAGGCATAGGCACTGGCGATGTGCGGCTGGGCGGCTGGCTTGGCCATCGAGACGGACTCTGTGACAGATTGACACAGGTAAGCCTAGGCCCATGACCGGGGAGCGTCTAATCGTTGGCTTTGATGTTCTGATCGATGCGCTCTATCAGTTGCCGGCCAGCCACTCCCGCGCCTCTTCGAAACAGGCCTGCGCGAGCGGCGAGCCAGGGGCGCTGCGGCGCATGATCAGGCCCTGCGGTGCCAGCGTGTGGGCATCTTCGATGGGTAGCAGACGCAGGTGGCCATCGGTCGGAGAACCATCGGTCGGCAGCGGCATGATGCTGCAACACAGGCCGGCGCCGACGGCCTGGGTCAGGTGGTGCACGGCATCGGCCTCCAGGCGCACCTGTGCGCTCAGGCCACGGGCGCGGAAGCTGTGATCGATGGATTGACGAAAATGCATGCCGGTCGAGAGCAGGCCCAGGGGCAGGTTGGCCAGTTGCTCCCAGCGCAGGCTGCTGCTAGTGAACTGGAAATGTCGCTGGTCGTAGAGCAGGCCCATGCGCGCCTCGGCCAGTTCCAGGCTGGCGAAGTGCTCACGGTCGAGGCGATCCAGATAGGACAGGCCAAGATCGAGTTGATTGCGCACCAGGCGCTCGAGAATCTGATCGCTGCTCAGTGCATGCAACTGAAAGCGCAACCCGGGATGGCGCGCCGCAAACAACCCGACCAGGCGCATCGGATCGAAACTGGCCAGCGGTACTACGCCCAGGCGCAGTGTCCCGACGAGGTGGCCACGGCAGGCAGCGGCCTCGGCCAGCAGACCATCCTGTGCGGCCAGCACGCTGCGTGCCCAGGCCAGGATACGTTCGCCCTCGGCGCTGAACCCCTCGAAGCGCTGACCCCGGCGCACCAGCTCCAGACCCAGTTCGTCTTCCAGTTGGCGCAGGCGCATGGACAGCGTCGGCTGGGTCACGTGGCAGCGCGCAGCGGCCTGGCCGAAGTGGCGGGTTTCGTCGAGGGCGACGAGAAATTTCAGCTGCTTGATGTCCATTGGCGCTCCTGGTCTGTCCGGATTCTAATGCGCGAACGCCAATCCGGGGTGTTTCCTGAACTAGACTTTGCTCTCCGGGCGTTTGCCCGGTCATCCACAAGGAACGAGAGGAATCGCCATGAGTCTGTTTGCCTTTGTCAAAGATGCCGGGGTCAAACTCTGGGAGTCGCTGGTGGGCCAGGAAGCACAGGCTGCCGAATCGCTCAAGGAGCATGTGGCCAAGGTCGGCCTGGGCAATCCGAACATCGAGGTCAGCGTCGAGGGCGACAAGGTCATTGCCCAGGGCGAGGTGGCCAGCCAGGAAGAGAAGGAAAAGATACTGCTGGCACTGGGCAACGTGGCCGGCGTCGGTGAGGTCGAGGATCGCATCGGCGTGGCCACGCCCGCACCCGCCGCGCGCTTCGTCACGGTGAAGAAGGGCGACACGCTGAGCGCCATCGCCAAGGCCGAGTACGGCAATGCCAATGCCTACATGAAGATCTTCGAGGCCAACAAGCCGATGCTCAGCCATCCGGACAAGATCTACCCGGGGCAGGTGTTGCGCATTCCCTAGGGCGGATGCCGCGTTCTACATCCGCCAGAGCGGCCGGCGGTGGTGGCGGGTGGAAAACCCTTGGCGGTTTTCCACCCTACAGACCCCGTAGCAGTTCCCGGTAATCCTCCACGGCCGCGAATTCCTCGGTGTCCTTCGGCCCGGCCTGGCTGTCCGGCTGGCGCACGGCGAGCAACTGGGCGACGCCGAAGCGCCCGGCACTGCGCAGGATCGGCAGGCTGTCGTCGATGAACAGGCTGCGCGCCGGATCGAAGTCGACATCCTGGCGCAGGGCGAACCAGAACTGCTGATCCTCCTTGGGAAACCCGTAGTCGTGGGAGCTGATCAGGCGTTCGAACCAGGGGGCCAGCTCCACCCGCTCCATCTTCAGCGACAGCGAGTCGCGGTGTGCGTTGGTGATCAGTACCACGCGCTTGCCGGCTTCGCGCAGGGCGCGCAGGAACAGTTCGGCATCCGGGCGCAGGGCGATCAGGTGAGCGACCTCGCGCTTGAGGTCGCGGATCGACAGCCTCAGTTCGCGGCTCCAGAAATCGGTGCAGTACCAGTTCAGCGTGCCGGCGTGCTCGCGAAACAGCGGCAGCAGTTCGGCCTGTGCCAACGCCAGGCTGACACCATGGTGCTCGGCATAACGCTGTGGCAGGTGGCTGAGCCAGAAGTGATTGTCGAAATGCAGGTCGAGCAGGGTGCCGTCCATATCCAGCAGGACGGTATCGATCTGCTGCCAGGGGAGTACGGGCATGCTCATATCTCTGACCGGAAGGAGTCGATCCGTGGCCTGTTTCGCCTTGATGCAATCTCGGCCACGGACAATGACGAAAGCCGCTGTATGATAACCCGCCAGACCAGGCCAAGGAGTCGTCCAATGCGTCAGAAGCCAACGGTGCTCGCCCGCGAGATCGTCGCCAGCAGCCGTCTGTTTCGTGTCGAGGAAGTGCAACTGCGCTTTTCCAATGGCACGGAGCGCACCTACGAGCGTCTGGTCGGCAAGGGCTCGGGCTATGGCGCGGTGATGGTGGTGGCGATGCTCGATGCCGAACACGCGGTGCTGGTCGAGGAATACTGCGGCGGCACCGACGACTATCAGTTGTCGCTGCCCAAGGGCCTGATCGAGCCGGGTGAAGACGTGCTGGTCGCGGCCAACCGCGAACTCAAGGAAGAAGCCGGGTTCGGCGCGCACGATCTGGAATACATCACCGAGTTGAGCCTGTCGCCCGGTTACATGAGCCAGAAGATTCAGGTGGTGCTGGCGTGCAATCTGTACGAGGAGCGTCTGCCGGGGGACGAGCCCGAGCCGATGCGGGTCGACCGTATCAGCCTGCGCGAGCTGTCGAGCCTGGCCCGGCATGAGCAGTTCAGCGAGGGACGCGCGCTGGCCGCACTGTATCTGGTGCGCGACCTGCTGATCGAACGTGGGGAGTTCAGTCTGTGAATCATCCCTATCTTCCTCGCGTGATCGAGTTGGTGCGTGCCGCTGGCACGGCCACCCTGCCTTACTGGCGCACTGATGTGGCCGTGACCGCAAAGGCCGACGCCTCGCCCGTCACCGCTGCCGACCTCGCTGCGCACCACATCCTGTTCGACGGCTTGCAGGCGCTGGCACCCGAGGTGCCGGTGCTGTCGGAAGAGGCCGCCGATATCCCCCTGGACGAGCGCGCCGCCTGGACGCGCTGGTGGCTGGTCGATCCGCTCGATGGCACCAAGGAGTTCATCGCCGGCAGCGAGGAGTTCACCGTCAATGTCGCGCTGGTCGAACAGGGGCGCGTGGTCTTCGGCGTGGTCGGCATTCCGGCCAGTGGCCGCTGTTATTACGGCGGTGCCGGCCTGGGGGCCTGGAGCAGTGAGGCGCCGGGCTGCGAGCAGCCAATCAGCGTACGCCTGGCACCCGCGCAGGGCTTTACGCTGGTGGCCAGCAAGCGCCATTCCAGTCCGGCTCAGGAGCGCCTGCTCGGCGAGCTGGCCACGCGTTTTGGCGAGCCGGCGCTGGCCAATATCGGCAGTTCGCTGAAGTTTTGCCTGCTGGCCGAAGGCAAGGCCGACTGCTATCCCCGCCTGGCGCCCACCTCGCAGTGGGACACCGCTGCCGCGCAGGGCGTGCTGGAAGGGGCGGGCGGCGAGGTGCTCGATCTGGCGGGCGCCCCCCTGGCCTACGCGGCGCGCGAGTCTTTCCTCAATCCTTCGTTCGTGGCCTTGCCCGCCGCAGCCGAGTGGCGTGGCGAGCTGATCGAGCTGGCGCGGGTGCTTTAATCGTAGGGCGGGTGAAACCCGCCATGATATTGGCGGGTTGCACCCGCCCTACGGGAACGCAACAGGCTCAATCGAGCATGTCGCTGTAGCGCGCGTCCTTCCTGAACACCAGCGGCTGATCGAAGCCCGGAACCTTCACTTCTTCGGTGGTGATGGAGATCGCCTGGTCGTCGATCATGTCGTTGCCGAAGTTGTAGATGATGTCCAGCTTGCCCAGCAGCGCCTGCTGGTCGTAGGCGGCCGCGGCGGCGCGAGTGCCCTCGCGGCGCGCCAGGTAGGCGTCGAAGGCGGCCTGGCCATGACGCTTGCGCAGCATGCGCTCGGCCACGTGCGGGGCCAGCACCAGGGCGCTGGCGTTGTTGCCGCCGAAGCCCTTGGAGTTGATGAAGGCGACGTCCAGTGCCTGCTCACCGACCTTGCGGTCGTCGGTGGACAGACTCAGGTGATCCTGGTGCACGTCGCTGGCGACTGCGTCTATGGTCTTCAGGCCTGGCACGATGCCGTACCTGAAGGCGCCCAGGGCAGCGATCACCTGATCACCACTGGCGGTAGCCAGGGAGTGGCCAACGAAGGCCTTCACCGCAGTGACCGGCCATTGCTCGATGCCGAAGGCCGCGGCGACGCGGTCGAGAATCTCCGACTCGGTCACGCGGTTGGCCGGGGTGCTGGAGCCGTGGGCGTGGACGAAGCTGCGCTGGCGCACGGCGTCCAGGCCGAGCAGTTGCACGGCGCTGGCCACGGCCTTGGCCACGGTCAGGTAGTTGCCGGGGCCAGGGGCGGAGATGGATTTCTTGAAGCCATCGGCGTTGATGAATACGTCCGGCACGGCGCCATGAATGTCGGCGCCCAGCTCCAGAGCCAGCTCGTCGTCCATCAGCACCACGAACTGGCAGGCCTCGGCCAGGGTGAAACCGCAGTTGTCGCCGAACGGGCGGCTGGCGCGGCGGAAGTCCACGTCGCTCTTGCCCTCGATCTGGCGCAGGCCTTCCTCGGTGGCCAGCGCGCCCATGGCGCCATAACCCTCGATGCATTCCTGGTTGATCGGTGCCTCGCTGCTGCCGACGATCACCACGCGGGCCTTGCCCGAGGCGATCTGCTCGATACCTTTTTGCAGGTTGTAGAGGAAGGTGGCGCAGGCGCCGGTGATGCTGCCGGTGGTGCCGACGCTACCGAGCACGTAGGCGTTGATGAAGTCGGCCGGCATGGTGTTCAGGCCCAGAGCCAGCTGCTTGGCCGTGACGCGCCCGCCCTTGAGGCGCGACTGCATCATGCCGCCGAAGCCGTTTTCGTCGAGCTGGCTCATGATGCAGCTGGCGAACACGGCGATCTCGTCCGGCGCGACATGCTGGACGATGCGCTGCCAGTCGATGCCGACCGAGCGCAGTGCATCGGTGACGCCGACCACGGTCATGGCCAGGCCGCGGGGGTGAAAGCGCGCGTTGTACAGCTCGCTCGGCTCGAAGCCGGTGGGCAACTGGCCGGCGGACTTCACCGCCAGCGGGCGGTAACTGTCGACCTTGAATTCGCAGCTGTCATGCAGGGTGACACGCACTTCGTTGCCGTCGAGCTCTTCGACCGACCAGTTGGCCGGCAGCGGCTCGGGCAGTTGCTTGCGCAGGGTGATGAAGCTCAGGCTGGTGCCATTGTCGGGGGCGACGCCGATGTTCTTCTGCCAGTGGGCGGCATCCGGATCGAGGTGCTGCGCTTCGATGCGGCGTACCAGCGTGCCGGCGAAAATCGTCCTGGCGTAACGGCTCTCGATGTCGGCCAGGCTCAGCGGCTGGCCATCCTGATCCTGATACCGGCCATCGACCACGCGCACCAGTTTCATCATCTGCGCCAGCCCGGCCAGGGTCTCCTGGCGCGCCTGGGGTTCCAGCGACTCCTGCACGGTACGACGGAAACCATGGTGGAAGGAGCTGCGCCCGGCTGCGTTGTAACCCCCAAAACCCACGATCACAGGTAAGCGCGACATAACTCAAAAGCTCCTGAACAAGGCCAGCGCGACGCCAGGCCGGCGCCGTGGGCGCGAGCAAGGGTCATAGGGCGGTGGCGTTTGGAAATATTCGGCTGCCTAACCTGACGTGGATCATGACTGTCGAGTCACGCATTCGTCCAATGTCGTGGCTTCAGGGGCTTGTCGCTGAGGGGAGGGTGCGCTGTGCGCACCGTTGTCTCTGGAAGGGCTGGAGCGCGCAGCGCACCCTGCGAAAAGCCCGTAGAGCGGGCCGGAGTGCCGGCCGCTCGGTACGCCCTGCTTCAGCCCTGGTAGCTGAAATGGCCATCCATCAGGGTGTAGCGCACTGCGCCGGGCAGGCAATGGCCGATGAAGGGGCAGTTGCTGCCCTTGGAGTACCACTGCTCACCCGCGACTGTCGACGCTTGCGGGTCGAACAGCACGATATCGGCGGCGGCGCCAACGCCCAGCGTGCCGGCCGGCAGGCGCAGAGCGGCTGCCGGACCACAGGACAGGCGCGCCAGCAGCGTCGGCAGATCCAGCAGGCCGTCCTGCACCAGACTCAGGGCCAGAGGCAGCAGCAGTTGCACGCTGCTGATGCCCGGCTCGGTGGCGGCGAAGGGTGCCAGCTTGGCATCGCGCTCGTGCGGCTGGTGGTGACTGGCGATGGCCGAGATCACCCCGGCCTTCACGGCCTCGCGCAGGCCGTCGCGGTCGGCTCGCGAGCGCAGCGGCGGTTGCACGTGGTAGAGGCTGGAGAAGTCGATCAGCGCTTCGTCGGTGAGAATCAACTGATAAAGGGCCACGTCGGCGGTCACCGGCAGGCCACGGGCCTGGGCATTGGCAATCAGTTCGGCGCCACGGGCGCTGGTGATCTGGCTGAAGTGCGCGCGAACGCCGCTCTGCTCCACCAGCAGCAGGTCGCGGGCCAGGGCTACGGTCTCGGCGGTTTCCGGGATGCCGGCCAGGCCGAGGAAGCTGGCGGTGGGGCCTTCATGGGCAAGACCGCCCTCGGCCAGGTCGGCGTCCTGTGAATGGAAGATCACCTGCAGGTCGAAGGTGGCCGCATATTCCAGCGCACGGCGCAGGGTGCGGCTGTTGCGGAAGTTGTCCAGGCCATTGCCGAAGGCCACGCAGCCGGTGTCGCGCAGGGCAACGAGCTCTGCAAGCTGCTCGCCGGCCAGCCCCTTGCTCAGTGCGCCGATGGGGAAAACCTTGGTGTGCCCGGCTTCGCGGGCTCGGTCGAGAATCAGCTCGGCGACTGCCGGGGTATCCAGAACCGGCCTGGTGAGTGGCGGGCAGCATAGACTGGTGACCCCGCCGGCCGCAGCTGCCAGGGTCTCCGTGGCGATGCTGCCCTTGCGGCTGTAGCCCGGCTCGCGCAGGGCCACCGACAGGTCGACCAGGCCGGGCGCGGCGATCAGGCCCTGGGCGTCGAGGGTCTTGTCGGTGGTGAAACCGGCCGGCGCCTGGCCAATGGCAGCCAGCCTGGTGCCATCGATATAAAGGTCGGTGACCTGATCCAGGCCGCTGGCTGGGTCGATCACGCGGGCGCCGAGGATTGCAGTACGCATCAGTTGGCCTCCTCGGCATTGAGTTGACGTTGGGCGTTCTGCCCGCTCATGGCCATGGACAGCACGGCCATGCGGATGGCGATGCCGTAGGTGACCTGGTTGAGAATCACCGACTGCGGGCCATCGGCCACTGCCGATTCGATCTCCACACCGCGGTTGATCGGGCCCGGGTGCATCACCAGGGCATCGGGTCGAGCCAGCTTCAGGCGCTGTTCGGTCAGGCCGAACAGGCGGTAGAACTCGCCTTCGCTGGGCAGCAGGCCGCCCTGCATGCGCTCGCGTTGCAGGCGCAGCATGATCACCACGTCGACATCCTTCAGGCCTTCGTTGGCATCGCTGAACACGCGCACGCCGTAGGCCTGTTCCAGGCCGATGGGCAGCAGGGTCTTCGGCGCGATCACGCGGATATCCGGGCAGCCCAGGGTCTTGAGCGCCAGCATGTTCGAACGTGCCACCCGCGAGTGCAGGATGTCGCCGACGATGGCCACCGAGAGGTTCTCGAAGTTGCCCTTGTGGCGGCGGATGGTGAGCATGTCGAGCATGCCCTGGGTCGGATGGGCATGGCGGCCGTCACCCCCGTTGATGATCGCCAGGTTCGGACACACATGCTCGGCGATGAAGTGTGCGGCGCCGGAGTCGGCATGGCGCACGACGAAGATGTCGGCGGCCATGGCTTCGAGATTGCGCAGGGTGTCGAACAGCGTTTCGCCCTTGCTGGTCGAGCTGGTCGATACGTTGAGGCTGATGACGTCGGCGGACAGGCGCTGAGCGGCCAGCTCGAAGGTGGTACGAGTGCGTGTGGAGTTTTCGAAGAATACGTTGCACACGGTCTTGCCGCGTAGCAGGGGCACCTTCTTGACCGCGCGTGCGCCGACTTCGAGGAAGGAGTCGGCGGTGTCGAGGATTTCGGTCAACAGCTCGCGGGGCAGGCCGTCGAGTGAGAGGAAGTGGCGCAACTGACCTTGGTCGTTCAGTTGCAGCGGGCGCTTGGCGGCGAGTGGCGTCATCGCGAGGGTCTCAGTTGGCGAGCGTCTGGAGTTCGAGGGTCAGCGGCGTGGGGCCGGACAATTTTACCCGCTCGTTGGCCGCCAGCGACAGGGTGGCGCCCACCACATCGGGGCGGATAGGCAGCTCGCGAGCGCCCAGGTCGAGCAGGCTGACCAGGGTCACGCTGGCCGGACGACCGTAGTCGAACAGTTCGTTCAGGGCGGCGCGGATGGTGCGTCCGCTCATCAATACGTCGTCGATCAGTACCAGATGCTGACCTTCGATCTCGAACGGCAGCTCGGACGGCTGTACCTGTGGGTGCAGGCCATTCTGGGTGAAGTCGTCGCGGTAGAAGGACACATCGAGAATGCCCAGTGCGTCATCGCGTCCCAGGGTCTGCAGCAGGGCCTGGGCGACCCATACGCCGCCGGTGCGGATGCCGATGAAGCGGGGTTCGCTGACCTGGCGCTGGTTCAGGTGCCGAGTCAGGGCGCTGGCCATGGCCGGCAGCAGATCGTTGGGATTGGGTAGCATGGCGAAACTCCATATATGAACAGCTTCTGAGAGCGTAAGCGAGGCCGCCGAGGCAAGGCAAAAACAGGCGAGGAAGCGCAGTTTACGAGTTGTAAATGAGCATTCCGAGCCTGTTTTTAACGCAGCATCGGCAACGCAGGTAGCTCTCAGTCCGTGCAGTTTTCCTCTAGCCAGCCTTGCAGGAGCAGGGCGGCGGCAATGGCGTCGACGGGGCGCTCGCGATAGCCACCGCTCTGGCCTTCGCGCAGGCGCTGGCCCTTGGCCTCGAAGGTGGTCAGGCGTTCGTCGTGGGTGTAGGCCGGCAGGTTGAAGCGGCCATTGAGGCGACGCGCGAACTTCTCCGCGCGGGCGCTCATCTCGCTGGGCGTGCCGTCCATGTTCAGCGGCAGGCCGACCACCACGGCGTCTGGCTGCCACTCCTTGATCAGTGCTTCGACACGGCTCCAGTCCGGCACACCGTTCTGCGCCTTGAGCACGCACAACTCGCGTGCCTGGCCGGTGATCATCTGGCCGACGGCGACGCCGATCTGCCTGGTGCCATAGTCGAAGCCCAGTAGCAGGCGCAGTGGCTTGTCGCTCATCAGGCGTGCCCGACCTGTGAGGTCAGCAGGCTGAGGTTGACCCCCAGGCGTGCGGCTGCGGCATCGAGTCGCTGGTGGAAGGGCAGGTCGAACAGAATGCTGCTGTTGGCGGGGCAGGTCAGCCATGCGTTGTCGGCCAGTTCGGCTTCCAGTTGCCCTGCGTCCCAGCCGGCGTAGCCCAGGGTGATCAGGTAGCGATCCGGCCCACTGCCATCGGCGATGGCGAACAGCACGTCCTGGGAGGTGGACAGGCTCAGTTCGCCCAGTTCCAGGGTCGCCTGATATTGCGTACCGGCAGGGTGCAGGACGAAACCGCGATCGGTCTGTACCGGGCCGCCGGCGAAGATCGGCAGGCTGTGGCACAGCGCCGCAGGGTCTTCGTCCGGCCGTAGTTGCTCGAGCACATCGGCCAGGTTGAGGCCGTTGGGTTTGTTGATCACCAGGCCCATGGCCCCCTGCTCGTTGTGTTCGACCAGGTAGGTGACGGTCTGCGCGAAGTTCGGATCGGTCATGTGCGGCATGGCGATCAGGAAATGGTGCTTGAGGGAAATGGGAGCTGATTTCTTCATGCCGGCTAGTTTCAGTCTTAAGGCGTCGGGCTTCAAGCTGTTGGGCGAAGCGAATCGCCGGTTGCTCATGGCGCCAGAACGATCCGTCGTTCCTTGGCGCTGCACGAGTTCCGTGGCGCAGTGCTTCGCGACGATTGCATGCATCAATGCAGGAGGTGGCTCCCGAGTACCCCCTGTCGCGCATGCGCTCGTCCGTCAGTTGCTCGACAGCCGGTCGCCGCGCTCGAAGCGCCAGGTGCGGATGATTTCCAGGCGATCGATATCGGCCAGGTCGCCGGTGAAGGGGGCATAGGGGGCAGCCAGGCGCACGATGCGTTGCGCGGCCTGATCGAGCACGGCCTGGCCGGATGACTCCAGTACCTGCACTTCATACAGGCTGCCATCGCGGTTGATCGACACCAGCAGGCGCAGGCTGCCGTAGATGCGCTGACGGCGGGCATCGTCCGGGTAGTTGAGATTGCCGATACGCTCGACCTTCTTGCGCCATTCATCCTTGTACCAGGCGCCCTTGTCGCGCATGGTCGAGGCTGCGTTGAGGCGGTGAATCTTCGGGCGCTTGGCGTAGGCCTGGACTTCCTGAGCCAGCTCGGCTTCCAGGCTGGCGATTTCCGCCGACAGCTGGGCCGAGTCGAAGACCGGTGCCCGTGGGGCGGGCGGTGTCGGCTTGGTTTCCTCGCGCTTGACTGGGGTCTTCTGTGGTTGCGCAGTGCGCGTGGCAACGGCGGCTTTCGGTGCTTGCGGTTTGGTGGCCGGCTGTTGCGGGGTGGCCGGTGGAGTGACCTTGCGCACCTCGCTGTCCTGGAACAGCGCCTGTTCGGTGGTCTTCGGCGCTGCCGCATGTTCCAGGGTGCCGCTGCCCTGCTGGTTGTCCTGGGCGAGGAAGTCAGCCTCCCTGGGCTTCTCCTCGCTCTTGAAGGTGGACAGGGTGATTTCCAGCGTCTTGCTGATTTCCGGTGGCGGTTCGAGGGTAAAGCCGACACCGAGTATCAGGGCAATGTGCAGCGCCGTGGCCAGAAAAAGCGTGAACCCCAGGCGATCCGCCGGGCGGACGTTGGCGCTGGAGTCAGAGGGAAGGTTGGCGGCTGCGTTCATCGTGCATCGGGTCTGTTCAGAATGTCGCGCAGTCTGCCGGGTCGGGCCTGGCACCTGCAAGTTGCAGGCGCCAGGCTGCCACCTGCGTCAAGCTTTTGCAGCGAGTTTGCCGGCGATGCAATCCATCAGGCGCTCACCAATGCGGGTATCGAAGGCCGCATCGATCTCGCGGATGCAGGTCGGGCTGGTAACGTTGATTTCCGTCAGATGATCACCGATGACGTCGAGTCCCACGAAGATCAGCCCTTTTTCGCGCAGGGTGGGGCCGACCGCTGCGGCGATCTCGCGGTCGCGCTCGGTCAGCGCTCGCGCTTCGCCACGGCCGCCTGCTGCCAGGTTGCCGCGGGTCTCGCCGGCGGCGGGAATGCGTGCCAGGCAGTAGGGTACCGGTTCTCCATCTATCATCAGGATGCGCTTGTCGCCGTCCTTGATGGCCGGCAGGTAACCCTGCGCCATGATTTGCTGCCGACCGTGCAGGGTCAGGGTTTCCAGAATCACGGAGAGGTTGGGGTCGCCCTCGCGGTGACGAAATATCTGCGATCCGCCCATGCCATCCAGGGGTTTGAGAATGATGTCACGGTGCTCATCGGCAAACTGGCGCAGAATGTCGGGGCGCCGACTGACCAGGGTCGGTGGTGTGTATTGGGGAAACTGGGTGGCGAAGAACTTTTCATTGCAGTCGCGCAGACTCTGCGGCCGATTGACCACCAGTACGCCGTCGCGCTCCGCCTGCTCGAGCAGGTAGGTGGAGTAGACGAATTCGTTATCGAAGGGCGGATCCTTGCGCATCAGGATCACGTCGAGTTCGGCGAGCGGCGTGTCCTGCTCGGCGCCAAGTGCGAACCAGCGTTGAGGATCGTTGAACACTTCCAGAGGCCGCAGGCGGGCGCGGGCCTGACCGCGAGCCTGGTAGAGATCCTGCTGCTCCATGTAGAACAGTGACCAGCCGCGCGCTTGAGCGGCCAGCAACATGGCCAGCGAGCTGTCCTTCTTGAAGGAGATGCTGGCAATCGGATCCATGACGATCCCGAGACGAAGGCTCATGGGGGTAACTCTCCGCGAGATAGAGGGCAAAGGCCCGGTAGTTGTGCCGGACGAAGGTTGTCAGGGTGGCGTCGGCCGGGGGCTTGGTCAAGGGCCGGAGCTGCCCTGGCGGGCTTATAGATTGCATCTGGAGAGTGTGCTAAAAAGGCCCGACGATTGGGTCAAGCCCCATCGGCGACTGGGCCTCAGGCATACTGATAACGCGAAAATAACGACTCACCGAGGCGATGGTAGGGCGAAAATGGAACAGCATTCCGAGGGTTTGAAAGTGATGGTGATCGACGATTCGAAAACGATTCGTCGCACCGCGGAAACTCTGCTGAAAAAAGTGGGTTGCGAGGTCATCACCGCGGTCGATGGCTTCGATGCCCTGGCCAAGATTGCCGACACTCACCCCAGCATCATCTTTGTCGACATCATGATGCCGCGTCTCGATGGATATCAGACCTGTGCCCTGATCAAGAACAACAGCGCTTTCAAATCCACTCCGGTGATCATGCTGTCCTCCAAGGACGGCCTGTTCGACAAGGCCAAGGGGCGCATCGTCGGTTCCGATCAATATCTGACCAAGCCTTTCAGCAAGGAAGAGTTGCTCGGTGCGATCAAAACCCACGTGCCTGACTTCACTCCGGTGGAACAAGCCTCCTGACGTCATGGCCTCAGGCCTGTACGCCACTTCTGTATTGGGAAACACCATGGCTCGAATTCTGATTGTTGATGACTCCCCCACCGAGATGTACAAGCTGACTGCCATGCTGGAAAAGCACGGCCACCAGGTACTGAAGGCGGAAAACGGCGCCGATGGCGTGGCTCTGGCTCGTCAGGAAAAGCCGGACGCCGTCCTGATGGATATCGTCATGCCTGGCCTCAACGGCTTCCAGGCGACTCGTCAACTGACCAAGGATGCCGAAACCAGCCATATCCCGGTGATCATCGTCACTACCAAGGATCAGGAAACCGACAAGGTCTGGGGCAAGCGCCAGGGCGCCAAGGACTACCTGACCAAGCCGGTCGACGAAGATACCTTGCTGAAAACTCTCAATGCGGTACTGGCCGGCTGACGCCGTGCCGTCCACGTATTGAACAAGAAGAAGGCCACGGCTGGCATGTCGGACGCGCAGACTCCTTTCCAGATTCTCTTCGAGATCGACCAGCGTTGCCGAGCCCTGGCGGCCGGCCTGCCGTCGCAGCAGGCTGCCGTGCAGACCTGGAGCGGTATCGGTTTTCGCATGGGGGAGCGGTTCTTCGTCGCACCCATGGGAGAGGTGGGCGAAGTCCTGCACGAGCCGCGTTACACCCTGTTGCCGGGTGTGAAAGGCTGGGTCAAGGGGGTGGCCAACGTGCGTGGCCGCCTGTTGCCGATCATGGATCTGTGCGGGTTCTTCGGCAACGAACTGTCGCCGCTGCGCAAGTTGCGGCGGGTGCTGGTGGTCGATCACCAGGAAATCTTCGCCGGTCTCACGGTCGACGAGGTTTTCGGCATGCAGCATTTTCCCGTGGATGCATTTTCAGAACAATTGCCGCCTCTCGAGGCGAGCATTGCGCCGTTTGTCCACGGTGTCTTTCAACGGGAACAGCCCTGGTTGGTGTTCAGCCCTCATGCGCTGACGGCCGATCCGGGCTTTCTCGATGTTGCCTATCAATAGATTTTCGGTTGGGTCGGTTCTTCCGACCCTTTGGCGTTACATGGGAACCGTAGTGCGGTCGGTCCAGGCGGGGGCCAGATAATGAAAAAACTCAATGCAGGCAATTTGTTGCTCGGGGCACGCAGCAGCACGCTGATCGCGGCGCTGTTCGTCGTGCTCATCGTTTCCATCGTGCTGTTGTTCGCGAACTTCGCCTACATCAACACCCAGTCCAACTACGACACCGAGTACATCAGTCACTCCGGTGAGCTGCGCGTGCTGTCCCAGCGTATCGCCAAGAACGCCACCGAGGCCGCGGCAGGTACTGCCGAAGCCTTCGGCCTGCTGCGCGATGCGCGTAACGACTTCCAGCAGCGCTGGAGTTACCTGACAGATGGCGATGCCAGCAGTGGCCTGCCTCCGGCGCCGGAATCGGTGCAGGCGCAGATGGCGGCGGTGCAGCAGGACTGGGACAGCCTGCGGCAGAACACCGACGCCATTCTTGCCAGCGAGCAGACCGTACTGTCGTTGCACCAGGTAGCCGCCACCCTGGCGGAAACCATTCCGCAACTGCAGGTCGAGTACGAGGAAGTGGTCGACATCCTGCTGGAGAGCGGTGCGCCGGCAGCTCAGGTTTCCGTGGCGCAGCGTCAGTCGCTGCTGGCCGAACGTATTCTCGGTTCGGTGAACAAGGTACTGGCCGGTGACGAGGACTCGGTACAGGCCGCCGACATGTTCGGCCGTGACGCCAGCCTGTTCGGCCGTGTACTGGCCGCGATGCTCGAAGGCAACGCGGCGATGGAAATCAGCCAGGTGACCGACGAGGAAGCCCTCGAGCGTCTGGCCGAGATTTCCGAACTGTTCGAATTCGTATCCGGTTCGGTGGACGAGATCCTGGAGACTTCGCCGGAACTGTTCCAGGTGCGTGAGTCGGCGAACTCCATCTTCACCGTGTCGCAGACCCTGCTGGACAAGGCATCCGAGCTGGCCAGCGGCTTCGAAGACCTGGCCGATGGTCGTGCCATCAACACCCTGTTCGGCTACGTGCTGGGCGGCCTGGCCCTGGGGTCGATCATCCTCATCGGTCTGGTGATGGTGCGTGAAACCAACCGTCGTCTGTCCGAAACCGCCGAGAAGAACGAGCGTAACCAGGCGGCGATTCTGCGCCTGCTCGACGAGATCGCCGACCTCGCCGACGGTGACCTCACCGTAGCCGCGACGGTGACCGAAGACTTCACCGGTGCCATCGCCGACTCCATCAACTACTCCATCGACCAGCTGCGCGACCTGGTAGCCACCATCAACCTGACCGCCGTTCAGGTAGCCGGTGCGGCCCAGGAGACCCAGGCCACGGCGATGCACCTGGCCGAAGCGTCCGAGCACCAGGCGCAGGAAATCGCCGGTGCCTCCGCAGCGATCAACGAAATGGCCGTGTCGATTGACCAGGTATCGGCGAACGCCAGCGAATCGTCCGCGGTAGCGGAACGTTCCGTAGCCATCGCCAACAAGGGTAACGAAGTCGTACACAACACCATCACCGGCATGGACAACATCCGTGAGCAGATCCAGGACACCTCGAAGCGGATCAAACGCCTCGGTGAGTCGTCCCAGGAGATCGGTGACATCGTGAGCCTCATCAACGACATTGCCGACCAGACCAACATCCTTGCACTGAACGCCGCGATCCAGGCGTCCATGGCCGGTGATGCGGGCCGCGGCTTCGCCGTGGTAGCGGACGAGGTACAACGCCTCGCAGAACGTTCCTCGGCGGCGACCAAGCAGATCGAGGCACTGGTGAAGACCATTCAGACCGACACCAACGAAGCCGTTATCTCCATGGAGCAGACGACTTCCGAAGTGGTGCGCGGTGCCCGCCTGGCGCAGGACGCCGGTGTGGCCCTGGAAGAGATCGAGAAGGTATCCAAGACCCTCGCGGCACTCATCCAGAACATCTCCAACGCCGCCCGTCAGCAGGCCTCTTCGGCTGGCCACATTTCCAACACCATGAACGTGATCCAGGAGATCACCTCGCAGACGTCCTCGGGTACCACCGCCACCGCCAAGAGCATTGGTAACCTGGCCAAGATGGCCAGCGAGATGCGCAAGTCGGTGTCCGGCTTCACTCTGCCAGACGCCTGATAAAGGAGTGCGGTGGCTGGTTTCAGTCACCGCAGCACAGCCATGACCCAGGGCGAAGGTATGCAGTCAGCGGGTGTGTGGGCGTTGCGCCCGGTGGCAGATATGTCGCAAGCCGATTTCCATGACTGGCAGACGCTGCTCGAGGCGCGTACCGGTGTGGTGATCAGCGAGCAGCGGCGCGCCTTTCTGCAGACCAATCTGAGCGCGCGGATGCGTGAGCTGGGTGTCGCGGATTACGCCAGTTATTACCGTCAGGTCACCGATGGGCCGCGAGGTGCGGTGGAGTGGTCGACCCTGCTGGATCGTCTGACCGTGCAGGAGACCCGCTTCTTCCGCCATCCGCCGTCCTTCGAGGTGCTGGCGCAGTACCTGCAGGAGCGACTGGCCGCCGGGTTGGGCAAACCCTGGGAGTTCTGGAGCGTTGGCTGCTCCAGTGGTGAAGAGCCTTATTCGCTGGCGATCCTGGCGGCCGAGGCGTTGCAGGGTAGTGAGTTGCCCGAGCACTTCGCAGTGACGGGCACCGATATCAGCCAGGGCGCGCTGAGCAAGGCGCGTGAAGCCTGCTATTCGGCGCGCCGCCTGGAACAGGTAAGTGAGGAACTGCGCGAACGTTATTTTCTCGCCCAGGTCGATGGACGTTTCAAGGTGGTATCGAGTCTGGCTGCGCGAGTGTGTTGCGCCCGGCTCAACGTGCTGGAACTGGCCAAGGCGCCGATGTCCGGCATGGATGTGATTTTCTGTCAGAACTTGCTGATCTATTTCCGCCGCTGGCGTCGCCGCGACATCCTCAACCGTCTGGCCGAAAGCCTGGCGCCGGGAGGGTTGCTGGTGGTGGGCGTGGGTGAAGTAGCCGGTTGGCAGCATCCGGATCTGGTACCGGTCGCCGACGAGCGAGTCCTGGCGTTTACCCGCAAGGGATAAGGCCAAGTTTATGAGTGGAGTGGCTATGGGTGATCGGCATGATTATGTCGCCCTGGAGTGGGTCAAAGGCGAAATCGCGGAGACCCTGAAACAGGCGCGGCAGGCCCTGGAGGCGTTCGTCGAGAACCCGCAGGATCCAACGCGCATGCGTTTCTGCCTGACCTACGTGCACCAGGTTCACGGCACCTTGCAGATGGTCGAGTTCTACGGCGCTGCGCTGCTCGCCGAGGAAATGGAGCAACTGGCCAAGGCGCTGATGGAGGGCCGCGTGGCCAATCAGGGCGAAGCCCTGGAAGTGCTGATGCAGGCCATCCTGCAACTGCCGGTGTACCTGGATCGCATTCAGACCGCCCGCCGCGACCTGCCCATGGTCGTGCTGCCGCTGCTCAATGACCTGCGTGCCGCTCGTGGCGAGAAGCTGCTGTCGGAAACCAGTCTGTTCTCTCCGGACATGTCCGTCCGCCTGCCGGCCCTCCCGGAGGGTGGCCTGGCGCGCCTGCGCACCGCCGAATTGCCGGTATTGCTGCGCAAGCTGCGGCAGATGTTGCAGATGGCACTGGTCGGGGTGATCCGCAATCAGGACCTGCCCACCAACCTCGGCTACATGGCTCGCGTCTTCGCCCGCCTGGAAAACCTGTGCAAGGACGCCCCGTTGGGTGGCCTGTGGCAGATCGCTTCCGGCGTGATCGAAGGTCTGGCCAACGGCAGCGTGGTCAACGGTACCTCGGTGCGTACCCTGCTGCGTCAGGTCGACAAGGAGCTCAAGCGGCTGGTCGAGCAGGGCGCCGATGGCATCAACCAGGCCGCTCCCGATGAGCTGACCAAGAATCTGCTGTTCTATGTGGCCAAGGCGCCTGCGCAATCGCCGCGCATCAGCGCCCTGAAGGAGCAATACCGCCTCGACGAAGCCCTGCCGGACAACGAGGTGGTGGACGAAGAGCGTGCTCGCCTGGCCGGTCCCGACCGTGACGCCATGCGCTCGGTGGTGGCGGCCCTGTGCGAAGAACTGGTGCGGGTCAAGGACAGCCTCGATCTGTTCGTGCGCAGCGATCGTAGCCAGGCCAGCGAGCTGGACGGGCTGCTCGCGCCGCTCAAGCAGATCGCCGATACCCTCGCGGTGCTGGGCTTCGGCCAGCCGCGCAAGGTCATTCTCGATCAGATCGACGTGATCCACGGACTGTCCCTCGGCCAGCGCGAGCCGAGCGATGCCGTGCTGATGGACGTTGCTGGCGCCCTGCTCTACGTGGAAGCAACCCTGGCCGGCATGGTCGGCCCCAGTGACGACAATCAGAACGAGCAGAGCCACCTGCCGACTACCGACGTGGCGCAGATTCATCAGCTCGTCATCAAAGAGGCGCGCAATGGTCTGGAACAGGCCAAGGACGCGATCATCGAGTTCATCGCCTCGCAGTGGAACCATGAGCATCTGGCCCGCGTGCCCGAGCTGCTCACCCAGGTGCGCGGCGGGCTGGCGATGATTCCGCTGCAGCGCGCCGCCGACCTGCTCAACGCCTGCAATCGCTACATCCAGGAGCAACTGCTGGCACGCAAGGCCGTGCCCAACTGGCAGAGTCTGGACACCCTGGCCGATGCCATCACCAGCGTCGAGTATTACCTCGAGCGTCTGGCCGAAGACCATGGCACGCAGGGCGACCTGATTCTCGACGTTGCCGAGGAAAGCCTCGAGACGCTGGGTTATCCGCTGAAGGAAAAGCCCTCGATCCTCGATCGTGTCGAACCTCAGGAAGAACTTCCTGCGCCGCTTGCCGACCCGCTGCAGGAGATCGAGTTGCTCGGTGCCGAAGAGGCGCAGCTCGAAGAGCCTCTGGCCGAAAGCGAGCCGTTGACGTTCGAGTCGAGCGAGCTGTCGCTGGACGCCGGAAATGACCTGGAGTCGCTCGACACCGAGCTGCAACTGGAGGGCATGCCGTCGCTGGGCGAGTCCTTGCCGGGCATCGATGAACTCGAAGAGCTGCCGCCGCTGCATGCTGAAGAAACCTTGCAGCCCCTGTCATTCGAGCCGGCAGCCGAGCTGCAACTCGGAGAGCTGAGCCTGGATCAGCCCGATACCGCATCGTCGCAGTGGGACGAGCTGGAACTGGAGGCGTTGCCAGCGCTCGACGAGCCCTTGCCGGCCATCGGTGAGCTCGAAGAGCTGCCGCCGCTGCATGCTGAAGAAACCTTGCAGCCCCTGTCATTCGAGCCGGCAGCCGAGCTGGAGCTCGAAGAGCTGAGCCTGGATCAGCTGGATGCCGCACCGCCGCAGTGGGACGAGCTGGAACTGGCGGATCTGGAACTGCCGGAAGTCGAGCTGCCCAGTGCACCTGAAGTCATTGTGCCGGTCGAGGAGCCGGCTGCGCAGAGGCCGCTATCGATGGCCGACGTGATGGCGGCACCCGTGCAGGCGATCAACCCGCCAGCCGCCGATGTGCCGCCGAGCCTGCTACCGCCGCCGGCCGATGAAGAGCCGGTTGACGAAGAATTGCTGGAAGTCTTTATCGAAGAAGCCGGCGAAGTGCTGGAAACCATCGCCGAGTACCTGCCGCAGTGGCAGGCCGATACTGGCAACAAGGACGCGCTGATCGAAGTGCGTCGTGCCTTCCACACCCTCAAGGGCAGTGGACGCATGGTGCGCGCTCTGATCATCGGCGAGTTGGCCTGGTCGATCGAGAACCTCCTCAACCGCGTGCTGGATCGCAGCATCGAGCCGAACGAGCCCGTGCAGCAGGTGGTGCTCGACGTGGTGGCGCTGATGCCGGTGCTGGTTGAAGAGTTCGCTGCCAAGGCACAGCGTCAGCGTGACGACGTCGACCTGCTGGCTGCCACCGCGCATGCGTTGGCCAAGGGGTTGATGCCCCCAAAATCTGACGCCCCGGCCGCCCTGCAGGTAGCCGAGCCCGCGGGCGTTATCGATGCTACCGACGCTGTCGAGGAGTCCCTGTCGTCTGACGGAGAGCTGCTCGATGACGAGCCCCTCGATGGCGAGCCCCTCGATCCGCAGTTGCTGGAGATTTTCCGCAACGAGGCGGAAACCCATCTGGACACCCTGGTGGGCTTTCTGGCCGATTGCGCGCAGGAGCTTCCCCAGCCGGTCACCGATGATCTGCAACGTGCATTGCACACCCTCAAGGGCAGCGCCTACATGGCCGGCATCCTGCCGGTGGCGGAGATCGCCGCCCCCCTGGAGAAGCTGGTCAAGGAGTTCAAGACCAACCTGATTCAGGTGGATCTGACGGCGGCCGAACTGCTGAGCCGTGCCGAGCAACTGTTCCGTGTCGGTCTGGATAATCTGGAAAGCCAGCCGTTGGCGCCGATCGAGGGTGCCGAAGCGTTTCTCGCTCGCGTGCAGGCGCTGCATCACGAGCGCCTGGCCAGTGCGGAAGACGAGCGTCTGGCGCAGAGCGGCGAGAGCCGTGACCCGCAACTGATCAGTATCTTCCTCGCCGAGGGCATGGACATCCTGCTCGATGCCGAGGATCTGCTGCGCAAATGGCGTGAGCACCCGTCCGAGCGTCAGGAGTTGTCTGCGCTGCTCGAGGAGCTCACCACTCTCGGCCGTGGCGCCGAGATGGCCGAGCTGCCGCAGATCGACGAACTGTGCGAAGCCCTTCTGGATCTTTACGGTGCTGTCGAAGAGGGCAGCCTGGCTGTCAGCGAGCGCTTCTTCGACGAGGCGGAAAAGGCCCACGAAGCGCTGATCGACATGATGGATCAGGTTGCCGCTGCGCTACAGGTGACTGCCCAGCCCGAGCGCGTGCAGGCCCTGCGTGACCTGCTGAGCGAGGCCATCGATCCCGATACGCTGGCCTTGCTCACCCCTGGCGTGCAGGGGCTGGAAGTGGTCGAGCTGGATCAGGCCACCGCCGGGCTGGAAC
>Ga0209699_100464_pt1 | contig 21446 bp, 18 predicted proteins | sample SynthPrep_1_END__FD_187204 | JGI IMG/M metagenome (GOLD analysis project Ga0209699, IMG submission 187204) | Synthetic microbial communities from Ohio, USA - SynthPrep_1_END_DS7_MetaG (SPAdes) (version 2) | ecosystem: Engineered > Bioreactor > Aerobic > Activated sludge | place: USA: Ohio...
CAGGCCGACTACCAACATATCGACGACCTGGCGCCCGGCGTGCCGGGGCGCACCTGGAGAACCCCATGAAAACCCTGCTGCTGGTCGGCATCGGCGCCGGCGACCCGGACTACATCACCTACCAGGCGATCAAGGCGCTGCGCCGCAGCGACGTGATCTTCCTGATGGACAAGGGCGCCGCCAAGCACAAGCTCAACGCCCTGCGCCGTGAGATTTGCGCACGCTTTCTCGAAGGCCACACGCCGCGTTTCGCCGAAGGCCTGCAACCTGAGCGCGAACGCGAGGCGGCGGACTACCGCGCCAGCGTCGACGAGCTCAACCGTGACAAGCAGGCGGTGTTCGAGCAGCTTATCGACGAGCAAATGGCCGATGGCGAAGTGGCGGCTTTCATGGTCTGGGGCGACCCGTCGCTGTACGACAGCAGCATCCGCATCATCGAGGCCATCGCTGCGCGGCGTAGCGACTTCGTCTATGACGTGATCCCCGGCATCACCAGCCTGCAGGCCCTGACCGCGCGCCACCGCATTCCACTCAACAGCATCGGCCGCGCCGTGGAAATCACCACCGGCCGCCTGCTCGCCGAAGGCTGGCCGCAGGGCGTGGACAGCGTGGCGGTGATGCTCGACGCCAAGGACACCTACCGCCGCTTCGTCGGCCAGGGCCTGAGCATCTACTGGGGCGCCTACGTCGGCACTGCCGATGAAATCCTGATCGCCGGCCCGCTGGATCAAGTGGCCGAACGTATCGCCAGCACCCGAGTCGAAGCGCGCGAGCGTAATGGGTGGATCATGGATAGTTATCTGCTGAGGAAAGAAGGGATGGCGTAGGGCTGAGGTCAGACTCGGTGGACAAGAAGAGCGTTGTCCACCCTACGCGCTACGTAAGTGGCGATTGGTTATAGGTACTCATGTATTCATTATGATACCTAATTGATCTTGTACTAATTTCATGGCCGGCAATGGTATTGATTTTTTCTAAATCTATTTCTACAGAGAAGTAGTCAAGCTGCACATGGCAATTAGGGCATACGACAATAATGTTGTCAGGGGTGTCGGGTCCGTAGTGTGGTGCACCTAAAGGTATTATATGGTGAGCTTCAGAGTAGGAAGAATTATTAATAATCAGTGTTTGTGCGCAGATTTGACATTTGTTTCTATGCATTAATTTTATTTTTCGAGCTAAATCAGTATCTCGCAAAATTCTATAAATGGTCTGCTCATTTCTAGATGGCTCTGCGCTTCCCAAAGGTAACAAACCGATGTCGCTAGCCACCGGGGTAAGCGGTACATAAGCACGCAGGCCCCAAATTCCTGCACCTAGTCCATGTACTGAAAAGAAAATGTCTTTAGTTCCTGTATGAGCTTTTGAATCAGAAGAATTTCGTTCAATAGCCCCACGGATTGTGGCATCGAATGACTTTGGATGCGGAAGTGGGCGAATTTTCTTTACTTCTTTGTATATTTCAGTAAGAGGAGCTACTCCGCCAAGTTTTTTTAAAGCGTCAGTTATATCTTCGATCCATGTGGCCATGGTTCATGTCTCTTAATTTTATTAAATATAAGATTCAACAGTCTTTGGGTGTGGCAGTTTGATTAACCCAGAAAGCAGGGGGGAAGATAGAAAAATGATTTCCACAATTGCTCTCCCTAGGTCTTGTTGGCCTTACAACCAACTCCACGAAACCCCCGTATACACCCCAAACCCTTCCCCAGGCGTGGAGCGCGCTGCATCGGCGCCGTTGTCGTTATAGCCCGGCGTAACCGTGGCGGCATAGCGCTTGTCGGTCAGGTTGCGCAGGTCGAGCCAGGCTTGCCAGTCGTCTTTGGGCGAGGCATAGCCGAGGGTGGCGCCGAAGGTGGCGTAGGCATCGGCGTAGTAGGAGTTGGCGTAGTCAACCGCGACCCTGGAGGCGTACTGGGTGTTGAGGCCTGCGTAGAAGCCGCTCGGGTGGTCGTAGCGCAGCTCGGCCTGGTAGTAGTGGCGCGGCAGGCCGGGCAGGCGGTTGCCGCCGAATTCGTCGTCATCGCGGTAGTGGAAGTCGCTGAAGGTGTAGGTCTGGCGCAGGCTCAGGGCGCCGGCGGCGCCACCTTGCCACAGCGGGCTGGTCAGGCCGGCTTCGATGCCCTGGTGCAGGGTGGGGCTGGCGTTGGATTCGGCGAGGACGTTGGGCTCGATCTCGACGGTGAGCAGCTCGTGGCGCACCTGCGAGTAATAGTAGGCCACATCCCATTCACCCACGACCGAGTCGCCGCGGGCGCCAAGCTCGAAGGTGGTTGCGGTCTGGTTATCCAGCGAGATCGGTGCCCGTTGCCGCGCGTTGTAAGGCTGGCCCGGTGCGTTGAAGCGTCGTGGTGATCCCCAGATCATCGACCAGGCATGCGGCGGTTCCACCGAGCGGCTGATATTGCCGTACAACTGCACCTCGGGGTCGAGCTGGTAACGCAGGCCGATGCGCGGCGCGTAGTCCCAGGTGCTTTCATCGAGCGTGTCGTCATTGGCCGGCCAGGTCACCTGCACTTCACGACGGGTATGGATCAATGCCAAACCGCTGGTCAACCACAGGTCAGGGGCCAGCTCCAGCTCGTTGCTGAAATGCAGCACGCTGTCCGAGCCCAGGTGCTCGTAGGCCCGCATCAGCGTGCCGGCCGGGTAGACGGTGCCATCCACGGTCATCGGCAGGGTGGCGTTTTCCCTGGATTTGCTGCTTGGCAGGCTGGTGGTGTTGCGAAAGCCGATGGTGGTCGTGCTATCCAGGCCGAACAGGCTGTGTCGGCGGGTGTAGTTCAGCGTCGCGCTGACATCGCTGTAGTCCACGCGGATGCGATAGGCGCTGTCGCGGTAGGCGGTTTCGGCGAAGTCCATCGGGTAATGGTGGTAGGCCAGGCCGGCCACCAGGGTGGAGTTGTCATCGATGCGCCAGGTGGTCTTGTTGGCGATCCAGGTGCTGCCGGGTTGGTCGCGGTAGGCGTCGATGCGCAGGTTGTTGGCGGCTGCTGCGCGTGGGTCATGCTCGATCTGCGCCTTGGTCAGGCGGCCGGGAATATCGTGCTCGGTCTCGCGGTAGCGCAGGTAGAAGCGCGTCTCCAGGTTCTCGTTGATCCGGTAGCCGAAGTTGCCGGCGATGCCTTTGCCTTTGCCCGAGGAGTGATCCTGATAGCCGTCGGTGTGGCTGTCGGTGAGGGCGAGGTAGTAGTCGAAATCGCCCAGCACCTGGCCGGAGGCGATGCTGCGCTTCTGGTAGCCACGGCTGCCCGCTTCGTAACGCAGCTGCAGCTTGGGCGCGGTGTAACCGGTGTGGCTGATGTAGTCGATGGTGCCGCCCAGGGCCAGCGAACCCCGGTCGAAGCCATTGGCGCCGCGCAGCACTTCGGCGCGACTTATCCACAGTGGCTCCAGCAGTTCATAGGGCGTGCCGCCGGGGCCGGTCAGCGGCAGGCCGTCGAGCAGGATATGGGTGCCGGAGGCATGCGAGCCGGGGCCACGGTTGATGCCCGAGCCACGCATGCTGATCTTCACGCCTTCGTTGCCGGGCGACTGGGCGTAGACGCCGGGCTGGTAGGCCAGCACGTCGGCGACGCCGGCCACGCGGCCCTGCTCGACCTTGCTCATGTCCACCAGATTGGTGGCGCCGGGCACCCGCGCAAGTTCCTCGCGTGCGGCCTCCACTTCGCTCATCTGCACGCCACTGACCTGCAGCGCGTCGAGCTGCACGGGCTCTTCGGCAAAGGCGCTGTGGCTACTCAGGCAGGCGAGGGCGAGCAGGGTGAGGCGGACAGGTTGGCGGGAAAGCGGCAGGGGCAGCATGCAGGGGCTCCGTTGAGCGGGCGGCGAGTGTGTCTGATGGATGCCGACGAGGATTCGTCACCCACAGGACGCGGGCGCGGGGGCACATCATGCCGGTTTTGCCCGTGCTGTGCAGCGGGCCGCTCAGGGAAGGGAGAAGCAGGGCGCGTGCGACAGGCCGACCGCGCCCTGTGGATAAACCTCAGGCCAGGCCCGCCTTGTCCAGGCCGAACTGCTTGTCGGCAGAACCGGGCACGGTACGGAATGCCACGTTGAGGCGGTTCCAGCCGTTGATGGCGACCACCAGAAAGCTCAGTTCCGACAGCTCCTGCTCGGAGAACTGCTCGCGCACGCTGGCGTAGATGGCATCGGATACGCCGTGCGCTGACAGCTGGGTCAGGGCTTCCGTCCACTCCAGCGCGGCGCGCTCTTGATCAGAGAACAGCGTCGACTCACGCCACACGGCGACATGGTGCAGGCGCAGCTCGCGGTCGCCATGCAGCTTCGCTTCCTTCACGTGCATGTCGACGCAGAAGGCGCAGCTATTGAGCTGCGATGCACGCAGCATGACCAGATGAGCCAGCGGCGCGAGAAAGGGGCTGCGGGTCAGCAGCATGGAAAATTCGGCGTACTTGCCGGAGGCCCTGGGGGAGAGTGCGAAGTAGTCGAGGCGCTGGCTCATGGTGATCGTCCGTATCCGCGTTGAGGGGCGCGATGGCGTGATGGCCTGCCCCGGTAGCGGTGAATCTACGCAGAGGTGGCCCAGTCACATAGATCCAATTGTGCAGATTCGGATTGATCCACTTCCCTCAACGCCGCGCCTGCGACGGCGGGAATCCATACTCGCGCTTGAAGGCGGCGCTGAAACTGCTGAGGTGTTCGTAGCCGGCGAGGCAGGCGGCATCCTCCACCGACAGGCCCTGCTGGCGGATGGCCTGATAGGCACGGGCCAGGCGCTGGCGACGCAGGTAGGCGGCGATGGTGATGCCGTTGCGGCTGCGGAAGGCGTTCTGCAGGTCGACCGGGTTGGTGCCGAGTCGGCGCGCCATCTCGGCGATGCTCAGGGCGTCCGCCTCGCCGCTGTCGAGCCAGTCTTTCAGGCGCAGCAGGCAGCGTTCCAGGTGGCTGCCGAGGCGTTTCTCCGGCGGCGCATCGATGCCGCGCAGGATGTCGCTGGCCAGATCCAGGGCGAAGCTTTCGCGTTGCAGACGTTGCAGCAGCGGCGGCAGGTCGGCGTCACGTTCGAGCAACTGGTGGGCCCGCTGGAGAATGTCCACCGAGGGCTGCCAGGGCAGGTTGCGCCAGTGACTGCGGCTGAAACGCAGCAGGTTGTCGCTGCGCAGCTGGCTGCCGAGGGCGAACTGCTGTAGCCAATCCGGGGTAATGCTCAGGCACACCTTGGTTTCTTCGCGCCCGCTGCGCCAATGGCGCTGGAACTGGTCACTATCGGTCAGGTTGACCAGCATGGCGCGCTGGCCGCCGGGCCGGGCGTCGAAGTGCAGGCGCTGGCGCGGCAGGCTGACTTCGGCCTGACCATGCAGCAGGAAGGCGGCGGTGATGCCCGGCGCCAGGCGGTTGTCGCTGCTGGCGTCGACCAGGTCGCGGCTGTGGCTGAAGTACAGCACCAGCCCTTCGCTCAGCACCTGCACCTGCTGCTCGCCATCGAGCACCGGCTGTTCGCCCGGCAGCTCGCGCCGGAAATGCAGGTTGCCGCCCAGGGTGTGGGCGACATCGCTGAGCTGACCGCAGGTGAAGACCGTCATGGTGGCTTGACCGATGGAAGTTTCGTTGCGGCTAATTTTTCCTTCTTTTCCCCTAAGCGCGCAACATTGTTCAGAATTATTCTCATGTGCAATGAGGTCGCAATCGTCCTGGTTGCGTCACCAACGATCATGGGAATCACACAGCGATGGGTTTGCTCCTCACGCAGACGGCGGTGGTCGAGGCGGTCTTCCACGACCGGGTCGACGCGGCGCAGATACGCCACTGGCTGGGCGATATCGAACGTCTGATCGAACAGCGCCAGCCGTTCTTCTTCATTTCCAGTACCCGCGCCGGCAGCCAGTTCGTCGAGGATTACCGGGCCATTCAGGGCGTCTGGTACAAGCAGCACAAGGCAGCGTTCCGCGAGGTCTGCCAGGGCCTGGTGCGCATTGCCTGTGACGCCGATGAACAGGCTCGGCTCGACACCCCGGCGCTGCATGCTGCCTGGGGGGTGCCCTACTTCGTCACCCTGGACAGGACGCACGGCTATCGCTGGATCGCCGAGCGCATGGTGGATCATGCAGCGTCCGTCTGAGCAGATACCGGTGACCCGGCTGGCGCTGGCGGTGATCGTGGTGCTGTACCTGGCCCACGCACTGCCACTGTACTTCTTCAATGTGGCGATGCCGGCCATCCTGCGTAGCCAGGGTGTCGACCTGCGCTGGATCGGCATGCTCTCGCTGCTGTACATCCCCTGGGCGTTCAAGTTTCTCTGGGCACCGCTGGTCGACCGTCATTACCTGCACAGCCTGGGGCGGCGTCGCACCTGGCTGTGGCTGACCCAGGCGGCGCTGGTGGCCGGCATTCTGGTGCTGGCACTGACCGGGCTGGAGCATGGTCTGCTGCTGTTCGTCCTGGTGAGCCTGTGGATATCTACCTTCGCCGCGACTCAGGACATCGCCATCGACGGCTACACCGTGGAGTCGCTGGCCAGCGAGGATCACCGCCTGGGCAGCATGGCGCAGAGCATCGGCGTGGCCCTGGGCAGCATGCTCGGCGGTGCCGGCGTGCTGTGGCTGTACCAGGTGGTCGGCTGGCAGAGCGCACTGCTGACCCTGGCCGGTCTGAGTGCCCTGACCATGCTGGCGGTGGCGCGGGTCGATGACCGCCTGCCGGCGTACGCCGAGGCGGCCAGGCCGGGTTTTCTCGCCACCTTCAGGCGCCCGGAGATCCGCTGGGCACTGCTGCTGATTCTGGTCTATCGCCTGGTCGAGGCACCGGCGATGGCCATGCTCACGCCGATGCTGGTGGATCGCCAATGGTCGCTGACGCAGATCGGCCTGCTGATGTCGGTGGCCGGTGCCAGCGTCGGGCTGCTGGCTGCCGTGGCGGCTGCACGCCTGTTGCAGCGGCAGAGCGCGGTGACCCTGCTGCTACGCGCCGGCTGGCTGCGGAGCCTGGCCTACCTGCTGATTGCCGGGTTGCTGCTCAGCGGCCTGGCCGACGGCTCGCCCTTGTGGCTCGGCGCCATGGTGCTGGTGCTCCTGGCCATCCGTTATCTGGCGATGACCAGCCTCTACGCCCTGTTCATGCAGCTGTGCTCGCGGCAACAGGCCGGCACCGATTTCACCGTGCTGGTGTGCTTCGAGCTGCTGGTGTACTTCGTCGGCGGTTCGCTGTCGGGCTTCATCGCCAAGGGCCTGGGCTACGAGGCCCATTACCTGCTGCTGGGCGTGCTTTCAGTGCTCAGCGTCCTGCTCTGCAAACCTATCGTCCGGTCGATCCAGGCCGGTTCCGGCAATCATTGACGCGCTTTCTCTGGGGGAAACCATGAGGCATCTTTCGGCATCCATGCAGGTCACCCTGCTCAGCCTGGCAGTGAGCGGCGCGCTCCACGCGCAGGCCGACGACACCACGACCAGCCAGGCCAGGGAGCTCGGCCCGATGGTGGTCACCGCCACCCGTTCGGCCAAGAGCATCGCCGAGATCGCCGGCACGGTTTACAGCATCGACCGCACGCAGGTTGCCGAGCAGGCCGCGGCCGGTCGCTCCACCGCCGATATCCTCGGTCAGCTGGTGCCTTCGCTGGCACCCAGCAGCGGCACCACCAGCAACTACGGCATGACCATGCGCGGGCGCACCGTGCAGGTGATGATCGACGGTGTGCCGCTGACCGGCTCGCGCGACGGTTCGCGCCAGCTCAACAGCATCAGCCCGGCGATGATCGAGCGCATCGAGGTGATCTCCGGTGCCACCAGCATCTACGGCGCCGGCGCCACTGGCGGCCTGATCAACATCATCACGCGCAACGCCGACGATGAAACCAGCGATTTCAGCAGCCGCATCGGCCTGCGTACCCCCGGCAAGGCCGCCCGTGACGCCATGGCCTATGAGGCCTCGCAGACCGCCGCCTTCCACCAGGGTGCGGTCAGCGGCTTCGCCGGCCTGAGCTTCACCAGGCAGGGCGAGATTCGCGACGCCGACGGTGATCGCATCGGCCCGGAGATCTCCCAGACCGATCGGCAGGACACCACCAGCTTCGACTTCAATGGTCGCCTGACCTGGCACCTGGACGACGACCAGCAACTGAGCGCCGGCGTGCGCTACTACGACGACGAGCAGGACAGCGACTACGGCCCGGATTACGGCCGAAATCTGGCCGTAGTGATGACCGGCGCCAATCCCAGTCACAAGGCCGTGGACGGTTTGCAGCTCGACGACCAGCCGCGCACCCGCCACTACGGCGCCAATGTGCAGTACCTCAACCGCGACCTGTTGGGTGGTCAGCAACTGACCGCCGAGGCCTACTACCGCAAGGAAAAGTCGCGCTGGTTCCCGTTCGCCAGCCGCGCAGTCAATCCGGCATTGCCTCTGGGTATGACTACCGTGGTGTTGCAGTCGAGCACCGACATCGACGTGTGGGGCGTGCGCACCGCCTTGCAGAAGGGCTTCGAACTGGCTGGGCGCGATCTGCAACTGACCTACGGCCTCGACCATGAGCGCGAGCAGGATCGCCAGGCCGGCCAGTTCTACGACGTCAACAGCTTCCTCACCAGCAACGGCCTGAACTACCGCGAGACCTATGGCTCGTCCATGGGCCCGGACGTGAAGGTGAGCAAGACCGGCGCGTTCCTGCAAGGCGACTACCCGCTCACCGAGCGCCTCAGCCTGCAGGCCGGGGTACGCCGCGAAACCATCCGCAACCAGGTGGACGATTCCATCCCCTATGGCGAGGCGGTCACCGCCGCGACCGTGGCCGGCTACCAGGCGCGCACCCTCGAAGGCGGCAGCGTGCGCCACAGTGAAACCCTGTTCAACCTTGGTGCGGTGTATGCGCTGACCGACACTCAGCAACTGTTCGCCAATTTCTCCCAGGGCTTCAGCCTGCCCGACACCCAGCGCATGCTGCGCGACGTGCCGGCCAACTTCGTGATCGATAGCAGCAGCATCGATTCGATCAAGGTCAACAACTACGAACTGGGCTGGCGCCTGGGCGATGCCAGCGGCCTGAACGCCGGGGTGACCGCGTTCTACAACACCTCCGACAAGGTGGTGCAGTTCAACCGCGATTTCAGCGTCTCGGTGGCCGATACCGACGAGCGCGTATGGGGCGCCGAAGGCAATCTGCAAGTGCCGGTGGTCGAGGGTTGGACGGTGGGCGGTACCCTGGCCTATACCCGTGGCCAGTACAAGGACGCCGCCGGCAACTGGCGCGAGTTGAATGCCTTCCGCGTCTCGCCGCTGAAGGCCACCGTCTACAGCGACTGGCGCTTGCTCGATGGCTATGGCGTACGCCTGCAGGCGCTCACCGTGGGCGGCAGCGACCGTGCCTATGACGATGCCCAGTCCGCGGCGATCAGCCCGACCATCCGCGCCACCCCGGCGAGCAAGATCCAGGGCTATACCGTGGTCGATCTGATCGCCCACGCCCCCTGGCTGGGTGGCGAAGTCGGCTTCGGCGTCTACAACCTCGCCAACCGCGATTACAAGACCGTCTACGGCCAGCAGGCCGAGGCCACCTACGGCGCCATCTCCAGCCTGCCGGCGGCGGGGCGCACCTTTGGCCTCAGCTACTCGGTGGCGTACTGATCGGTGCTCAGGCTGCCCGATAATTCAGGGGCCGCTTCGACGACTCCGGCAGCGCCAGACCGCCGGCCAGGGCCAGCAGGGCGATGACGATCAGGTAGTAGGCCGGTGACATGCGGTCGCCGGTCTGCTCGATCAGCCAGGTGGCCACCAGCGGCGCGGTGCCGCCGAAAATGGTGTAGGCCAGGTTGTAGGTGAAGGCCGAAGCGGTGTAGCGCACCCGGGTGGGGAACTGCTCGGACAGCAGCACCGCCGTCACCACGCCGCAGATCACTGCGCCGACGGCCAGCAGCATGGCACCCAGCGCCGAAGGCAGCAGCGCGCCGGAGGTGGCCAGGGTGAAGGCCGGGTACACCGCAACGATCAGCGCCACCCCGGCGGTGAGAATGGTGCGACGGCGACCGACGCGATCCGAATAGCGGCCGACGAAGGGGCACAGCAGGGCGGCGAAGAACAGCGCGATCAGGCTGGCCAGCAAGGCGGTCGGCCGCGCGGCACCGCCGACCACCTGCATGTAGGTGGTGAGATACGTGGTGAACATGTAGAACGACAGCGCCGTGGCGGAGATGAATGCGCCGAGGCAGGCGATGGTCGCGCCGTGCACGCGCAGGGTTTCCATCAGCGGTGAATGCTCCGGCGCAGGTTCGGCCGCCAGCGTTTTGAACGCTGGCGACTCGTCCAGACGCAGGCGCATGTACAGGCCCACCAGACCCAGCGGTGCGGCGATCAGGAAGGGCAGGCGCCAGCCCCAGTCCTGCATCTGTTCGCTGTTCAGGAGTTGGTCGAGGCCGAACACCAGCCCGGCGGCGCAGGCGAATGCCATGAAGGTCGAGACCGGCACGAAGCTGCCATAGCGCGCCTTCTGTTCGGTGGGGGCGTGTTCCATGACGAAGGCGCAGGCGCCGGCGTACTCGCCACCGGCGGAGAAGCCTTGCAGGCAGCGCGCCACGGCCAGCAGCAGCGGAGCGAGCAGGCCGATGCCGGCGTAGGTCGGCAGCAGGCCGATCAGCGTGGTGGCGCCGGCCATCAGCAGTACGGTGATCGACAGCACGCGCTTGCGCCCGATGCGGTCACCGAGGATGCCGAAGACGATGCCGCCCAGTGGGCGCAGCGCGAACGACACGGCGAACACCGCAAAGGTCTGCAACAGTGCCAGGGTCGGATTGCCCGGTGGGAAGAACAGCGAAGCGATGGTCACGGCGAGGAAGCCGTAGACCGCGAAGTCGAACCACTCGACGAAGTTGCCGATGGCTGATGCGGCGATCACCTTGTGCAAGGTGGCCGGGCTGACCTGCTGGCCCGTGTGGATGGCATTCATGCGACGCTCCTGAACCCTGAACTGGATGGTTCCAGGCAGGTTACGGAGCGGCCGCCAGGCTGGACGCTTCGCAGGCGACGGTGGCGTTGCCGTGAGCGACCTCAGCCGTGGGGAAATAGCGCCGGGTCGCAGAAGCAGGCACGCAGGTGATCGAACTCCAGGCGCACGCGCGGCGCGGGCGGTAGATGAGAGATCGACCTCAACGAGATCGTCCTGCGTCCGACCGTGCAGGAATTCTGATCCACCACCATCGTTGCAGACGCTTGCGATGCGGGTCTTCACGGGCCAGCATGCGAGCGCCTTTTTCGCTTTCAGGAGTCTGCATGAACGCGTCGATCCGTCCCGTCGACCTGGCCAAGGCCTACCGTCTGCTCAATCACGGCCCTACCGTGCTGGTGTCGGCCCGCTACCAGGCTGTGGATAACGTCATGGCGGCAGCCTGGTGCTGCGCCCTGGATTTCGACCCGCCGAAGCTCACCGTGGTGTTGGACAAGGCTACCCGCACCCGTGCGCTGATCGAGGGCAGCGGGCTGTTCGCCATCCAGGTACCGACCGTGGCGCAACTGCAACTGACCCAGGCGGTGGGCAATGCCAGCCTGGCCGACGATCCGGCGAAGCTGGCCCATGCCGGGGTCGAGCTGTTCGAGATGGAAGGCCATCAGCTGCCGCTGGTGACGGGCTGCTCGGCCTGGCTGGTCTGCCGGCTGATCGATGAGCCGCACAACCAGCAGGCCTACGACCTGTTCATCGGCGAGGTGGTCGCGGCCTGGGCGGACGAGCGGGTGTTCCGCGATGGTCGCTGGCATTTCGAAAGCGCCGACCCGAGCCTGCGCAGCCTGCATCACGTGGCGGGCGGGCACTACTACGCGATTGGCGAGGCGCTGAAGAGTACGTGAGGTGCCGATCGATGCCCGCTGCTAGAGCAGCGGCAGGCTGCGTCGGGTGTGCTCGGCGAACGCTTCGCTCAGCGGTGTGCTGAGGCCCAGTTTCAGGCTGATGCCGACGCTCGGCAGCGCCGGTAATTGTGCCGTGGTGTCGAGAATGCACAGGTCAGCCGGCACGGCGGTACGCGTGAGTACGGCGATGGCCTGGCCTGAGCGCACCAGTGCGGTCAGCCCGGCCAGGCTGTCGCTGGCGTAGGCGATGCGATAACCCCGGCCGGCACGCTCCAGGCTGGTGCGGGCCGCCAGGTGATCCAGCGTATCGGGGCTCGACAGCGCCAGTGGCAGCGGGTCGAAATCTGCTGTTTCGGTGCCGGGACAGCCGACCCATACCAGTGGCTCGCGGCGGATGATGGTCTCGTCCGGTGCGCCGTCCGGCAGGGAGATCAGTGCCAGATCCAGTGCATGCTTGTCCCATTGCTGCAGCAGCCGTGGGGTTGGGGCGCAGATCACCTCGACCAGCACGCTCGGGTGCTGGCTGGCGAACTGGCGCAGCAGGTAGGGCAGGAACACGGCGGCATAGTCATCCGGACAGCCGAAGCGGATGGTGCCGGACAGCCCCTTGGTGGACAGATCGGCCATGGCCTCGTCATGCAGACGCAGGATGCGTTGTGCATGTGTCAGCAGGCGCTCGCCATGGGTGGTGAGCAGCACGCCGCGGCCTGTGCGCTGGAACAGCGGCTGTTCGACGATTTCCTCCAGGCGCTTGAGCTGCTGGCTCAGCGCTGACTGGGTACGCCCGACACGGCTGGCGGCGCGGCTCAGGGAGCGCGCCTCGGAGATGGTCACGAAGGAACGCAGCAGATCGATGTCGAGGGACAGGCTCAAGTTATTCGCCTCGCTTCTATCTTGTATAAGAACTATTCGTTTCTATGAAATCAGGCCGGATGCCTAGACTGCAAGCACTGCCTTCATGCCCTTTTCAGGCCTTCATGCTTTTCAGGAGAGTGCCCATGTCTCGCAACGACGATCCGGCTTTCTGGCGCAACGCACGTAATCATCTGATCCGCTACGGCGGTACCTTCGAGCCGATGATCATCGAGCGCGCCCAGGGCTGCTTCGTCTACGATGCCGATGACCGCGCCATCCTCGATTTCACTTCCGGACAAATGAGTGCAGTGCTCGGCCACAGCCACCCCGAAGTGGCTGCGGTCATCGCTGAATATGCCGGTCGGCTCGATCACCTGTTCAGCGGCATGCTGTCGCGCCCGGTCGTCGATTTGGCCAGCAAGCTGGCGGAGATCACCCCGCCGGGCCTGGATCGAGCGCTGCTGCTGAGCACCGGTGCGGAATCCAACGAGGCGGCGATCCGCATGGCGAAGCTGGTCACCGGCAAGTATGAGGTGGTCGGTTTCGCTCAATCCTGGCATGGCATGACCGGTGGCGCCGCGTCGGCCACCTACAGCGCCGGACGGCGTGGCGTCGGGCCGGCGGCGGTCGGCTCATTCGCCATTCCGGCGCCATTCCCCTATCGGCCGCGCTTCGAGCGTCATGGTGAGTACGACTACCTGGCCGAGCTGGATTACAACTTCGACCTGATTGACCGTCAGTCCAGCGGCAACCTGGCGGCCTTCATCGCCGAGCCGATCCTCAGCTCCGGCGGCATCATCGAGCTACCACCAGGCTACATGACGGCGCTCAAGCGCAAGTGCGAGGAGCGCGGCATGCTGCTGATCCTCGACGAGGCACAGACCGGCGTCGGCCGTACCGGGTTGATGTTCGCCTGCGAGCGTGAGGGCGTTACGCCGGACATCCTCACCTTGTCCAAGACACTGGGCGCCGGCTTGCCATTGGCAGCGGTACTGACCTCGGCGGCGATCGAGGAGCGTGCCCATGAGTTGGGCTATCTGTTCTACACCACTCACGTTTCCGATCCGCTGCCTGCTGCAGTGGGCCTGAAAGTGCTCGAAGTGGTCGAGCGTGACGGCCTGGTGGCGCGAGCCAACCTCATGGGCGAGCGTTTGCGCAACGGCCTGCTGCGTTTGCAGGAGCGCTTCGAATGCATCGGTGACGTGCGTGGTCGTGGCCTGCTGCTGGGGATGGAAGTGGTCAAGGATCGGCTGACCAAGGAGCCGGCCGATGGTCTCGGCGCGAAGATCACCCGCGAATGCATGAACCTGGGCCTGAGCATGAATATCGTGCAGTTGCCGGGCATGGGTGGGGTGTTCCGCATTGCCCCGCCGTTGACGGTCAGCGAGGCGGAAATCGACCTTGGGCTCGGCTTGCTGGAACAGGCGATCGAGCGTTCGATCTAGTGGACTGCTGAACACTCGGGCACTCAACGCAGCAGCAGCGGCAGCCACACCGAAGCCAATAGCAACAGGGCCATGCAGCGGTTGAACAACAGCAGCCTGGGCGGTTGTCGCAACAGGCGTGCACCGCCGGCGCCGAGCACACCCCAGGCCACCAGGCAGGGCGTGGACACCAGCAGGAACAGCGCTGCATAGCTCGTCACGACGGCGAGCGAGGCCTGGCCATCGAGGAAGATCGCGGTGACCGACACGGTCATCAGCCAGGTCTTGGGGTTGATCAGTTGCAGGCCGGCGCCCTGGACGAAGCCCTGGCGGCGGTCGATGGTTCGTTCGTCCAGGCCGGCTGCATCGCGGCGCATCAGCTTGCAGGCCATCCAGCTGATCCAGGCGGCGCCGGCCCAGGTCATCGCGGTTTGCAGCAACGGCGCACGGCCCAGCAGTTCACCAAGGCCCAGGCCCACCACCAGCAGCATGACACTGGCACCCAGACTGGCGCCGACCGCGATGGCCAGGGCGATGGACAGGCCGAAGCGCGCGGCGCTGCCGAGGATCAGCAGGTTGGTCGGGCCGGGGGTGATCGAGGCCACCGAGGCGAACAGGATGAAGGGCAGCCACTGGCTCATGGCCGAACCCGGCGGGCGTTGAATGGCATTGGGCGTCGCTCCATGTCGAGTGCATGGCAGCGATTGTCAGGGTGCACCGATCAGCAGTCTTGAAGCTTCGTGCAAAGGTTGCGGTAGGCGCCCGGTGTGAGGCCGTTGGCGCGGCGGAACCAGCGCCCCAGGTGGCTCTGGTCGGCAAAGCCGAGGTCACTGGCGACCTCGGCTGGCGCCGCGCCGAGTGCCAGCAGACGGCGCGCGCGTACCAGGCGCAGCTGGATCAGGTAGCCGTGCGGGGCGATGCCGAAGGCGGCCTTGAACGCGCGGCTGAGGCGAAAACGGTCGACGCCGCAGACGCGCGCCAGCGCGTCGAGACCGATGTTCTCCTGGAAATGCGCGTGCAGGTACTCACGGGCACGCAGGGCCACGTACGGTATCTGCGGGTTGCCCGGCACGCGCTGGCGCCAGTGCAGGCTGCGCGAGATTCGCTCCAGCAGGGCATCCAGCGCGGCGTCGCGCACCATGCGTGGCTCGCCGTCGCGCAGCGCTTGCAGGGCATTGACGATGCACGGCACCAGAGCGGGGTCGTCCGGCTGGGTGCGCGGGACGCTGGGCAGGCAATCGCCAGGTGCCTGCTCGAACAACGCCGGCAGTGCGCTCCGGAGCCAGGCCGGTTGCAGATAGAGGGTGGAGTAGGTGAAGCCGCCCGGCGTCGGCGCGTGACCGTCATGGATGTCGCCGGGTTCGAGGAAGAAGGTCTGCCCGGGCACGCTGCTGAACAGCGCGCGCCGGCAATGGAACTGCTGTACGCCCTGCTCGGTGAAGCCGATCAGGTAGCTGTCATGCCAGTGCGGATCGTAGGCGTGGCCCTCGAAGTGCGCACGGATCACCTCGATGCCGGTATCGGCATCCTGCCTGAGATCAACCCATGACTGCGCGTTCATCGCCTGTGGCCCATTGCTGCCGTGAACGCCCGAGCTTACCGCGTTCGGCGCACAGGCCTAGAAGGTTTGTGCAGCCCTGGGGGGATTTGGCAAGGGAACGCCCATTACCTGCATCCCACGCCTAGCCCGGCGCAGCAACGCGGCTCGCGTCGAAACGGCAACAGACCCTAGTACAGCAGCAACATGCCGCCGGTCTGCCCCGCCAGGGCCAGTCTGGGCGGGCATTGGGCGATGAATTCGTCCACAGCGGTCGTGGCACCGGGGAAGTGGCTGTTGGCGTAGTCGTCGATCACGATGATGCCGCCTTCGCTCATGCGCGGAGCGAAGAAACGCAGGGATGCCAGGATCGGGTCGTACAGGTCGACATCGATATGCACGAGGGCGAAGCGTCGTGAACCGAGATCCGCCGTCTGCTCGAAGACCTCGGGAATCCAGCCCTTGTGCAGCTCGACGAAGGCAAAGGGACTGAGGACGGCGGCCACCGCATCCTGATCGGAGGCGAACAGGCGTTTCTGTCTGAGCGTCTCCTCCGGGCTGGTGTCGCCCAACTGCGTGCGATCCTGCGCGCTCTTGTCGGAAAGACCACCCTCGAAACTGTCGAATATCAGGAAATGCCCCGACCAGTCGCTGGCAGCCAGCGCACTGGCGATCATGTGGCTGGAGTGGCCGCGCCAGCAGCCACACTCCACCACGTCTCCGCTCACCTGACGGTTCGTAACGCGCTTTACCGCCTGCATCAGCGTATGAAAGCGCATCTGCTTGGCCAGGTCGTCGGTGGAAGCTGTCAGGCGCCGGGAGTGCTGGTAGGCCTCCAGATAGGCGTCGCCCGTTCTTGGGTAGTTCCAGTAGCGCTCGATATCGTCGAGATCGAGTCGGCTATCTATGCGGCCAGCGGCCTTGTTGAGCAGAAAACGCAACCGCGACAGCCAATTGATCGCCATTCATTTCCCCACGCCACATTCAGACAGAAAGGCCGTGAACGGATATCCAGGCCCCGAAGCGGACGTACCTTAACGGAGTGGCTGCGACTGCACCAGTACGATGGTGAATCCGTACCTCATATGGCTGTGGGGGCTGGATACCAGCGCGGCGTATACACCCATTCACCGCCGTCGGCGCGGGCGAAGCGTCGGGTCTGGCTGGAGCCGATGATCACCAGGGTGCGCATGTCGACCATCTCCGGCGTCAGCTCGCCCAGAGTAAGGTTGCGCAGGGCTTCGGCGGGGCGGCCGATATCGCGCCCGAGCACCACCAGGGTCTGCGGTTCGCGATGTTGGCGCAGCAGGTCGAGGGCGCGACCGAGCTGCCAGGGGCGTGCCCTGGAAATCGGGTTGTAGAAGGCCATGGCCAGGTCGGCGGCCGCGGCATGTTGCAGGCGTTTCTCGATCACCGCCCAGGGCTTGAGGTTGTCGGACAGCGAGATCAGGCAGAAATCATGACCCAGGGGGGCACCGGCCCTGGCGGCGGTGGCCAGGGCGGCGGAGACGCCCGGCAAAACTTCCAGTTCGACGCCGTGCCAGGCTTCGTCCGGCGCGGCCTCCAGGGCTTCCATCACGGCGGCGGCCATGGCGAATACGCCGGGGTCGCCCGAGGAAATCATCACCACCCGCCGACCGCTGGCGGCAAGCGTGAAGGCATGGGCGGCGCGTTGCAGCTCCTCGCGGTTGTCGCTGGGGTGCACGCATTGATCCGCGCGCAGCGGGCCGGCCATCTTCACGTAGGTGTCGTAGCCGAGCAGGTCTTCGGCTTCGTCGAGGGCGTGGCGCACGGCCGGGGTCATGTGCTCGGCGGCGCCGGGGCCGAGACCGACCACGCTCAGCTTGCCGCGGAGCTGGCCGAGGCGCTCGATGTCCAGCGGCTGCTCGCCCAGCAGCAGGCACAGGCCATCACCGGCATGGCGCTCGGGCGGCAGCTCGGTGGTGCCGTGGATAAAGCGCAGCGGCAGGTTCAGTGCCCGCGCTGCCGTGTGCAGATCGGCGTTGGCCATGCAGCTTTTGTCCGCGAGCAGCACGGCCAGTGTCTGTGGCGCCAGGTCGGCGTCGCTCAGTGCCTGCTGCAGGCGTGCGCTCAGGTCGGTGCCGGGGCGTTCGATCAGCGCGGCGGCGCAGCGCGGGTGGATCAGCAGTTCGTCCGGTTGCGCCGGGCGTGCCTGCGCGGTGATGTGAATGACCCGGCTGGCGGCATTGTCCACAGGCAGTTGCGCAGCTTCCAGCCAGGGCGCCTGGCCTACGATGCGTACCGTCTCGCCGCCGAGCAGGTCACTGACGAAACGCTTGCCTTGTTGCAGGTCGGCCAGGACATAGCCGGCCGGCGGCTCCAGCAGGCAGGTGCCGAAGCGCAGCTCACCGCTGGTGGTGATGGCTGGTGCCACGCCCAGGTGCGCGCCAATCTCGCGGGCCAGGCGGTTGACCCCGGCCAGCCCCCCGAGCAGTGGCACCACGGCGCTGCCATCCTCGGCCAGGGCCAGCACCGGCGGCTCGGTGCCCTTTTCTGTCAACGCGGGGGCGAGACTGCGGATCACGATGCCGGCGGCACACAGCACCACCAGCGGCTGACCGGCGCGATACAGGGCGCGCAGGTGCTCACCGAACTCGTCGTAGTGACGCTCGGCGGCGTCGGCTCGCCCGCGCAGACCATGGATCGCGGCCTGTGGATAAAGCGCCTTGACGCGGTGTGCGGTGGCCAGCGCGCTGGCGCCGAGGATGACGATGTTCATGCGGCAAATCCTGTAGCCCGGATGCAATCCGGTAGTGGGTCGTGATCCGTGGGAGGCGCTTCAGCGGCGACTGTCGGGGCTCAAGCCCCTCCCACAATGACCGTGCACCCTGCAAACTGATTCGAACGAGCTCGCGAGCTAGAGCTCTACAAGGCAAAAACAGGGGAGGAAGCGGAGTGTACTTTTGTACATGAGCATTCCGAGCCTGTTTTTAACGCCGTAGGGCCGACGCGCAGCAGCTCGTTCACCCCCGCCATTTCTGGCCGGGCACCAGAATCATGGAGAAATAGGGCGAATCCATCGGCTCCACCTCGTCCAGTGCCACGATCTTCTGTTCGGCCATGGTCGCGCGCTCGACGTAATGGGCGCGGTCATCCAGGCCGAGCTTGCGCAGCACCCGGCGCACCTTGTCGAAGTTGCGCCCGAGCTTCATCACCACGGCCGCTTCGGCGTCGCGCAGGCGCTGTTCCAGCTCGTCTTCCGGCAGCACGCCGGAGAGCACGCTCAGGGACTGGTTGCGATATACCAGCGGGGTGCCGAGCACCGAGGCGCAGCCGAGCATGGAGCACACGCCGGGCACCACTTCCACTTCGTGACGATCGGCCAGGCGGTCGTGCAGGTACATGTAGGAGCCGTAGAAGAACGGGTCGCCCTCGCAGATCACCGCCACGTCCTGACCTGCGTCCAGCAGACGGGCAATCTGCTCGGCGCAGGTGTCGTAGAAATCGGCGATCACATCCTCGTAGGACAGCGGCGGGGCGAGCTTCTCGGTGGTCACCGGGTAGACCAGCGGCAGGCGCTGCTGGGTCGCGTCCAGGTGCGCCTCGATGATGCCGAAGGCATTGCCGCCGTGGCCGGCGTTGTGCTTGGCCTTGGCCACGAAATAGGCCACCACCGGCGCCGACTTCAGCAGGCGCAGAGCCTTGAGGGTGAGCAGTTCGGGGTCGCCAGGGCCGACGCCGAGGCCGAGCAGACGGCCAGCCATCATTCCACCTCCGAGGCGAGGGCGTTGACTGCGGCCACTGCCATGGCACTGCCGCCACGGCGCCCGCGGACGATCACGTAGGGCACGCCGCGACTGTCTGCGGCCAGCGCGTCCTTGGACTCGGCCGCGCCGATGAAGCCCACCGGCATGCCAATGATCAGCGCGGGTTTCGGTGCACCGGCATCGAGCATTTCCAGCAGGTAGAACAGCGCGGTGGGGGCATTGCCTATCACCACCACGCTGCCTTCCAGGTGCTCGCGCCAGTGTTCCAGTGCCACCGCGGAACGGGTGTTGCCCAGTTCGCGCGCCAGTTCCGGTACGCCGGCATCGTGCAGGGTGCAGATCACCGGGTTGTTCGCCGGCAGGCGTGGGCGGGTGATGCCCTCGGCGACCATGCGCGCATCGCAGAGAATGGGCGCACCGGCCAGCAGCGCGGCGCGTCCAGCCGCGCCGGCAGTGGGTGAGAAGCGCAGGTCGGAGACGACGTCGACCATGCCGCAGGCGTGAATGACTCGCACGGCGAGCTTCTCCAGGTCGGCAGGGATGCCATCGAGGTTGGCTTCGGCGCGGATGGTAGCGAAGGAGCGGCGGTAGATTTCCTGGCCGTCGCGGATGTAATCAAGCATCGGGGTGTCCTGCGGGAAGATGGCGGGCGAACCAGGCGCCGGCCTCGTCGATGGTCATGGCCGGTGCCAGCAGACGGCCGAAACCGGGCGCCTCGGGCGTACGTTGGTAGAGCTGGTAATGGTCGGGCGTACTGGCCAGCAGGGTGTAAGGCTGTACTCGCGCACTGGCGCAACTGCGCGGGCAGGCGCTGAGGTGTACTTGCGGGCGGGCGCCGGTGGCGCGCAGCAGGTCGGCCAGGTGCAGGGCGTGGTGCTTGCTGTCGGCCAGGCCGCGTGCGCAGGCGGTCGAGCCGGTGCAGGCGACCAGGCCGAGCAGCGGTTCGTCGGCATGCGTCAGCAGGCCCAGGTCGTCCAGCGCGGCCAGCAGTGCGCGGGTTCCGGCTTCTGCTACGTTGCCCAGCAGCACGCCTTGCCAGGGGGTCAGGTGCAGCTCGCCGTCGCCGTATCGTTCGCTCAGATCGGCAAGCACGAGGAGTTGTTCGGCATGCAGCCGTCCCAGTTGGGCGCCGGCCGCCACCATGCACAGGCCGCGTTGCGCCTGTGGGTAACTTCCCGCCGGGGGGCGGCTGATGGCCTCGGCGGGGCGCCAGTGGGGCGCAACCGCCAGCAGAGGAAAAGTCACACGAGCCTGCAATTGCAGCAGCAGGTCGCCAGGGGTGATGTGCGCCAGCAACTGGCGCATCCGCGACTGCTCGGGCGTGGCCCGTTCGAGGAACAGCAGCAGGAGTTCACGCACCAGTTCGACCGCCTGTGTCGCCTCGATGCGTGTCAGCGGCGCGTCGCCTGGGCAGCCGGCCAGACCCAGCAGCAGGTGCCGTTCGTCTTCGGCGGCCAGCCACAGGTCGTGGGGGTGTTCGCGCATCGCCAGGGTTTCGCCGCCATCGAGTTGCAGGGCGAACTTCGGTGACAAGGCGTGCAGCGCCGGTGTGTCCTGCAGCAGATCGAGCAACTGGCCGGCCAGCGGGCGCATGTCCATCCGCGCCTGCGGGTCGAGACCGGCGGCGGGGCTGAGCAGCAGGTTGCGCACGTCGTCGGCGGCAGCCACGCGTGGGCCGAGATCGGCGCCGAGCAGGGCGTCGATCAGCGACGCCTCCTGTCCGGGCAACACGCCACGAATCTGCAGGTTGCTGCGGTTGGTCAGCTCCAGCACGCCGCTGGCACCCTGCCGCGCCGCGCTGGCAATCACCCGGGCCTGGGCGCTGCGCAGCACACCGCCGGGCAGCTTGACCCGACAGATGCCACCGTCCAGCGCGGGGACGATGCGCAACAGGCCGGGGCAGGCGGAAGGGCGGATGGAGGCGTTCAAACGGTCACCTGTGGATAACGACGCGGCGACCGAACCAGCGAAATCCCCCGCAGGGGATTTCATGGCATCGGTACACCCCGCCCGATGTTGGCACTCGCGACCAGCGTTCGTCGGCAGGTCTCCTGGCTGACAGGTCTTCGTCCGCCGCGCCTTCCCGGTTACCCAGTGGCCGATTGCGTTGGACTC
>Ga0209699_100469_pt1 | contig 21171 bp, 23 predicted proteins | sample SynthPrep_1_END__FD_187204 | JGI IMG/M metagenome (GOLD analysis project Ga0209699, IMG submission 187204) | Synthetic microbial communities from Ohio, USA - SynthPrep_1_END_DS7_MetaG (SPAdes) (version 2) | ecosystem: Engineered > Bioreactor > Aerobic > Activated sludge | place: USA: Ohio...
ATTTCATACCCGGTTTCGGTCTTGCTGTCCATGTCACTCCCAGGACTGACGTGGTTCATCGCTTTGGGCCTCCAAGCCCTCCGTTACCTAATTAGAATTTTTATAAAACAAGTGGTTAGGCAACCCTATGATCAAGATAAAACATGGGCTCGATCTGCCCATAAACGGAGGGCCGGTACAGCGCATAGACGCTGGCAGGCCGATCCGAAGCGTGGCCGTCATAGGCCCCGACTATCACGGTATGAAGCCAACCATGGAGGTTCAGGTCGGGGATCGCGTCAAGCTGGGGCAGGTACTGTTCAGCGACAAGAAGACGCCGGGCGTTCACTTCACCGCGCCGGCTGCTGGTGTGATCAGCGCCATTCACCGCGGTGAGCGTCGTGTACTGCAATCGGTCGTGATCGATGTCGAAGGTGACGAGCAGATCACCTTCGCCCAGTACTCCGCCGAGCAACTGGCCACTCTGAGCCAGGAGCAGGTGCGTGAGAACCTGCTGCAATCCGGTCTCTGGACCGCGTTGCGCACCCGTCCTTTCAGCAAGGTGCCGGCCCCCGAGGCCCAGCCGAGCTCGATTTTCGTCACCGCTGTCGATACCCATCCGCTGGCTGCCGATCCGCAAGTCGTGATCGCCGAGCACGCCGCTGACTTCGAGAACGGCCTCAAGGTACTGACCCGTCTGGCCAAGGTCTTCCTGTGCAAGGCCGAAGGCGCGAACATTCCGGGTGAGGCACTCACCGACGTGCAGAGCGAAAGCTTCGCCGGCCCGCATCCTGCCGGCCTGCCGGGCACCCACATCCACTTTCTCGATCCGGTCAGTGTCACCAAGAGTGTCTGGCACATTGGTTATCAGGATGTGATCGCCGTAGGCAAGCTGTTCACTACCGGGCAGATCTGGGTCGAGCGCGTCGTGTCTCTGGCCGGGCCTGTCGTGGAGCAGCCGCGCCTGCTGCGTACCCGTCTGGGGGCCAGTCTGGAAGAACTGACTGCCGGTCAGCTCAAGCCTGGGCACGACCGCGTCATTTCGGGCTCCGTATTCGGTGGCCGCACCGCGCGTGGCCCGTATGCTTTCCTCGGTCGCTACCACAATCAGGTTTCCTGTCTGGCCGAAGGCCGTGACCGCGAGATGCTGCATTACCTCCGCGCCGGGGTGAACAAGCACTCGGTGCTCAACGTCTTCGTGTCGAAGATGATGGGCGGCAAGCTGTTCGACTTCACCACCACCACCAATGGCAGTCCGCGTGCCATGGTGCCGGTCGGCAACTACGAGGCGGTGATGCCTCTGGATGTTCTGCCGACCCAGTTGCTGCGCTACCTGATCGTCGGCGATACCGAGATGGCCCAGAAACTTGGCTGCCTGGAGCTGGACGAGGAAGACCTGGCGCTGTGCACTTACGTATGTGCCGGCAAGTATGAATATGGCCCGATTCTGCGGGATAACCTCAGTCGTATCGAGAAGGAGGGCTAAGCCGTGGGTATTCGTGCATTCCTCGACAAGATCGAGCACAACTTCGAGAAGGGCGGCAAGTACGAGAAGTGGTATGCCCTCTACGAAGCCGTGGACACCTTCTTCTACCGTCCGGCCAGTGTGACCAAGACCACTGCTCATGTGCGTGATGGCATCGACCTCAAGCGCATGATGATCACCGTGTGGCTGTGTACCTTCCCGGCCATGTTCTTCGGTATGTGGAACACCGGCTATCAGGCCAACCTGATCTTCGCCCAGAACCCCGAGCTGTTGGCTGCCCAGGATGGCTGGCGTTTTGGTCTGATCGGTGCGCTGGCCGGTTTCGATCCGAACAGCCTCTGGGACAACTTCATCCAGGGGGCCGCCTACTTCCTGCCCGTCTATGCGGTGACCTTCATCGTGGGTGGTTTCTGGGAAGTACTGTTCGCCTCGATCCGTCGCCACGAAGTCAACGAAGGTTTCTTCGTCACTTCCGTGCTGTTCGCCCTGATCCTGCCGCCGAGCATTCCGCTGTGGCAGGTGGCCCTGGGCATCAGCTTCGGTGTGGTGATCGGCAAGGAAGTGTTCGGTGGCACCGGCAAGAACTTCCTGAACCCGGCGCTGACTGGCCGCGCCTTCCTGTTCTTCGCCTACCCGGCGCAGATGTCGGGTGATCAGGTATGGACCGCCGTCGACGGCTTCGCGGGTGCGACCTCGCTGAGTCTGGCCGCCTCGGGTGGTATGGAAAACGTGATCAACAGTGGCATCACCTGGATGGATGCCTTCGTTGGCACCATGCAGGGTTCCATGGGCGAGACCAGCACCCTGGCGATTCTCATCGGTGGTGCCTTCCTGCTGCTGACGAAGATCGCTTCCTGGCGCATCGTGGCTGGCGTGATGCTGGGCATGATCGCCCTGAGCTCGCTGTTCAACGCCATCGGTTCCGATACCAACCCGATGTTCGCCATGCCATGGTACTGGCACCTGGTGGTGGGTGGTTTCGCCTTTGGCATGATCTTCATGGCCACCGACCCGGTTTCCGCGTCGATGACCAATACCGGCAAGTGGATCTTCGGTGCGCTGATCGGCGTGATGGTCGTACTGATCCGGGTGGTCAACCCGGCGTTCCCCGAGGGCATGATGCTGGCGATCCTGCTGGCCAACCTGTTCGCCCCCCTGATCGACCACTTCGTGGTTCAGGCCAACATCAAGCGGAGGCTGGCACGCAATGTCTAGTCAAAAAGAATCCACCGTCCGCACGCTGACCGTCGCTCTGCTGGTCTGCCTGGTGTGCTCGGTGTTCGTGGCCGGTGCAGCGATCGCGCTGAAGCCGACTCAGGTGGAAAACCGTCTGCTCGACAAGCAGCGCAGCATCCTGGCAATTGCCGGGTTGGCCAAACCGGGCATGAGCGGTGCCGAGGTCAAGGCCCTGTTCGATGAGCGTATCAGTGCGCGCATCGTCGATCTGGACAAGGGTACCTTCAGTGATGCCGAGGATCCGCTGACTTTCGATCCGCTGGTTGCGGCCAAGGATCCGAAACTCTCCGAGCCCCTGAGCGGTGGCGAGGATATCGCTTCGATCAAGCGTCGCGAGAACTTCACCACCGTTTACCTGGTCGAGCGCGACGGCGAGCTGGAAACCCTGGTTCTGCCTGTGCGCGGTTACGGCCTGTGGTCGACGCTACATGGTTTCATGGCGCTCAAGGGCGATCTGAATACCGTGGCCGGCTTCGGTTTCTACCAGCACGCCGAGACGCCTGGTCTGGGGGGAGAGGTGGACAATCCGAAATGGGTCGGCCTGTGGCCCGGCAAGACCTTGTACGACGAGCAAGGCGAACTGGCCATCCGCATCATCAAGGGTAACGTCGACGCTCAGAGTTCGCAGGCCACCCACCAGGTCGATGGCCTGGCCGGTGCCACGCTGACCAGCAATGGCGTGAATAATCTGTTGCACTTCTGGCTCGGCGAGAACGGCTTCGCCCGTTTCCTGGCCAATCTGCAGAAAGGGGAGGCCTGATCATGTCGCAGCCAACCATCAAGGAAGTCCTGCTTAACCCGGTCTTCAACAACAACCCCATCGGCCTGCAGATCCTTGGTATCTGCTCGGCCCTGGCGGTGACCTCGAACCTGAAGACGGCGCTGGTGATGTCCATCGCGCTGACGCTGGTGACCGGTTTCTCCAACCTGTTCATCTCGATGATCCGCAGTCAGATTCCCAGTTCGATCCGCATGATCGTGCAGATGGTGATCATCGCTTCGCTGGTGATCGTGGTCGATCAGGTTCTCAAGGCCTACGCCTACAGTCTGTCCAAGCAGTTGTCGGTATTCGTCGGTCTGATCATCACCAACTGCATCGTCATGGGGCGCGCAGAGGCTTTCGCCATGCAGAACCCACCGATGCTGTCGTTCTTCGACGGTATTGGCAACGGCCTGGGCTACAGCGCCATGCTGGTGGCTCTGGGTGTGATCCGTGAGCTGTTCGGTGCCGGCAAGCTGATGGGTTACACCATCATTCCGGTCGTCAATGACGGGGGGTGGTACCAGCCCAACGGCATGTTGCTGCTGCCGCCTTCGGCCTTCTTCCTGATCGGTCTGTTCATCTGGGCACTGCGTAGCTGGAAGAAGGATCAGGTCGAGAAACCGAGCTTCAAGATGGCGCCGCAGGTTTCCAACAAGGAGGCCTACTGATGGAACACTATCTCAGCCTGCTGGCCAAGGCCGTGTTCGTGGAGAACATGGCACTGGCCTTCTTCCTCGGCATGTGCACCTTCATCGCCATTTCCAAGAAAGTGGAAACGGCGATCGGCCTCGGTATTGCCGTTGTCGTGGTGCAGGTCATCACCGTACCGGCGAACAACCTGATCTACACCTACCTGCTCAAGGATGGCGCGCTGGCCTGGGCCGGTCTGCCGGACGTCGATCTGAGTTTCCTCGGTCTGCTCAGCTACATCGGCGTGATCGCTGCGATCGTGCAGATTCTGGAGATGCTCCTCGACAAGTACGTACCTGCGCTCTACAACGCGCTCGGTGTGTTCCTGCCGCTGATCACCGTGAACTGCGCCATCATGGGTGGCACCCTGTTCATGGTCGAGCGTGACTACAACCTGGCGGAAAGTACCGTGTACGGCTTCGGCTCCGGCCTTTCCTGGGCGCTGGCGATTGCCGCGCTGGCAGGCATCCGCGAGAAGCTCAAGTACAGTGATGTACCGGCAGGCCTTCAGGGCCTGGGCATCACCTTCATCACCATTGGTCTGATGTCGCTTGGCTTCATGTCCTTCTCCGGCGTGCAGTTGTAAGGAAGGAATGAACAGATGAATTACGAGATCTTTCTGGCGATCGGCATGTTCACGGCCATCGTCCTGGCGCTGGTACTGCTCATTCTGGTGGCGCGTGCCAAGCTGGTTTCCAGCGGTGACGTGAACATCGAGATCAATGGCGAGAAAACCATCGTGGTGCCTGCCGGCGGCAAGCTGCTGCAAACCCTGGCCGCCAACAACATCTTCCTGTCGTCCGCCTGCGGTGGTGGTGGTACCTGCGCCCAGTGCAAGTGCATCGTCGAGAGCGGTGGCGGCGAGATGCTGTCCACCGAGGAATCGCACTTCACCCGGCGCGAGGCCCGCGAGGGCTGGCGTCTGTCCTGCCAGACCGCCGTCAAGCAGGACATGAAGATCGAGGTTCCGGAAGAAGTCTTCGGTGTGAAGAAGTGGGAGTGCACGGTCGAATCCAATCCGAACGTGGCCACCTTCATCAAGGAACTGACCCTCAAGCTGCCGGAAGGCGAGAACGTCGACTTCCGTGCCGGTGGTTACGTGCAGTTGGAGTGCCCGCCGCATACGGTGAACTACAAGGACTTCGACATTCAGGAGGAGTACCGCGGCGACTGGGACAAGTTCAACCAGTGGAAGTACGTTTCCAAGGTCGACGAGACCGTGATCCGTGCCTATTCCATGGCCAATTACCCGGAAGAGCGCGGACTGGTGAAGTTCAACATCCGTATCGCCTCGCCGCCCCCTGGCAAGGACGATCTGCCACCGGGCAAGATGTCTTCCTACGTCTTCAGTCTCAAGCCGGGCGACAAGATCACCGTGTACGGGCCGTTCGGCGAGTTCTTCGCCAAGGACACCGATGCCGAGATGGTCTTCATCGGCGGTGGTGCCGGCATGGCGCCGATGCGTTCGCACATCTTCGACCAGCTCAAGCGCCTGAAGTCCACGCGCAAGATCAGCTTCTGGTACGGCGCACGCTCCATGCGTGAGTCCTTCTATAACGAAGAGTACGACCAGCTGCAGGCCGAGAACCCGAACTTCGAGTGGCATCTGGCGTTGTCCGATCCGCAACCGGAAGACAACTGGAACGGGCTTACCGGCTTCATCCACAACGTGCTGTACGAGAACTATCTGAAAGACCACCCGGCTCCTGAGGACTGCGAGTTCTACATGTGCGGGCCACCCATGATGAACGCCGCAGTGATCAAGATGCTGACCGACCTGGGCGTCGAGCCGGAGAACATCCTCCTCGACGACTTCGGCGGCTAAGCATGAGGTCAGCTGTACTCCAGCCCGTTATCGCTGTCGCCCTGGCGGCAGCCCTAACGGGCTGCTTGCATTCTGAACGGATCGAAGAGTTCGGTGGCCCGACCATGGGCAGCACCTATTCGGTCAAATACGTCCGCAGTGAGGGTGTTGCGCCGCAAGCCGAGCTCAAGGCCGCGACCGAGGCGATCCTGGCCGAGATCGATCTGCAGATGTCCACGTATCGTCAGGATTCCCTGATCGAGCAGTTCAATCGTGCGCCAGCCGGTACCTGCCAGGCGATGCCGCAGGGTGTGCTCGATCTGGTGCGCGCCGGCAATCGTCTGCACGAAGAGAGCCGGGGCTACTTCGACCTCACGCTCGAACCATTGCTCGACCTCTGGGGGTTCGGGCCGAAGGGGCAGGGTGAGGCAGTGCCCGACGCCGAGCGGCTGGCCGAGGCCCGCCAGCGGGTTGGCCAGCAGCACCTGCGAATCGAGGGCGAACAGTTGTGCAAGTCGGTCGATGTACAGGTCGACTTCAACAGCATCGCGGCCGGCTATGCCGTTGACCTGATCGTGGCGCGTCTTGCTCAACTGGGCGTCACCAGCTACCTGGTCGAGGCCACCGGAGAGCTCAAGGCCGCCGGTCTCAAGCCTGATGGCAGTCACTGGCGCATCGGCCTGGAAGCACCGCGTGATGATCAGCGCGTGGCTCAGCGTGTCCTGCAACTCGACGGTTACGGTATCTCCACCTCGGGTGACTACCGCAATTACTTCGAACAGAACGGTCAACGCTATTCCCACACGCTTGACCCGATGACCGGAAAGCCGGTCAGCCACACACTGGCGGCGGTCACTGTGGCAGATCCATCGACCTTGCGCGCCGATGGTTTGTCTACCCTATTGATGGTGCTCGGGCCGGATGCCGGCATGGCGTTCGCCGAGCGCAACGGTATCGCGGCGTTTTTCGTGATGCGTGAGGGCGAAGGCTTCGTCACACATGCCACGGCCGCCTTCGAGCAACTGTTCGCAGCAGGAGATCAACGATGACGTTTCTGGTTGTGTTTCTGGTCATGGTGCTTGTCGTGGGCATGATGGCCATTGGAGTGATCATGGGGCGCAAGCCGATTGCCGGCTCCTGCGGTGGTATCGCCAACCTGGGCATCGAGAAGGAGTGCTCGATCTGTGGCGGTAGCCGCGAGAAGTGCGAAGAGGTCAACCGCGACAAGAACGATGCACCGAACACCGATCTGGCTTACGACGCAAGCAAACGCTGAGCGAGTCGATATGGATTGATAGCCGGCGCGCGCAATTCGCTGCCGGTCCTGCCGAGAGTGCGCCACAAGCGCATCGGTCTGATCTGAAGGAGTAAACATGGCGGTCTACAACTATGACGTAGTGGTGCTGGGCTCCGGGCCTGCGGGCGAGGGCGCGGCAATGAACGCGGCCAAGGCCGGGCGCAAGGTGGCAGTGGTGGACAACCGTCCTCTGGTCGGCGGCAATTGCACCCACCTTGGCACCATTCCCTCCAAGGCGCTGCGTCACTCGGTGCGGCAGATCATGCAGTTCAACACCAACCCGATGTTCCGCCAGATCGGTGAGCCGCGCTGGTTCTCCTTCCCCGATGTGCTCAAGAGCGCTGAAAAGGTAATCGCCAAGCAGGTCACCTCGCGCACCGGTTACTACGCGCGCAACCGCATCGACACCTATTTCGGCACCGCGAGCTTCGCCGACGAACACACGGTCGAAGTGGTCTGCATCAACGGTGCGGTGGAGAAACTGGTCGCCAAGAACGTGGTGGTCGCCACCGGTTCGCGCCCTTATCGCCCGGCCGATGTCGACTTCCGTCACCCGCGCATCTACGACAGTGACACCATCCTCAGCATCGGTCACACACCGCGCCGCCTGATCATCTACGGAGCGGGCGTCATCGGTTGCGAGTACGCCTCGATCTTCAGCGGTCTGGGTGTACTGGTCGATCTGATCGACAACCGTGACCAGTTGCTGAGCTTCCTCGACTCGGAGATTTCCGATGCGCTCTCCTACCACCTGCGCAACAACAACGTGCTGATTCGCCACAACGAGGAGTACGAGCGCATCGAGGGGCTGGAGAACGGGGTCATCCTGCACCTCAAGTCGGGCAAGAAGATCAAGGCCGACGCGCTGCTGTGGTGCAACGGTCGCACCGGTAACACCGACCTGCTGGGGCTGGAGAACATCGGCATCAAGGTCAACAGCCGTGGACAGATCCAGGTCGACGAGCACTACCGCACCGAGGCCGGCAACATCTACGCCGCAGGTGACGTGATCGGTTGGCCGAGCCTCGCCAGCGCTGCGTCCGACCAGGGCCGTTCGGCTGCCGGCAGCATCGTCGACAATGGCAGCTGGCGTTTCGTCGATGACGTGCCGACCGGCATCTACACCATTCCCGAGATCAGCTCCATCGGCAAGACCGAGCGCGAGCTGACCCAGGCCAAGGTGCCCTACGAAGTGGGCAAGGCCTTTTTCAAGGGCATGGCGCGCGCGCAGATTTCGGTCGAGCCGGTGGGCATGCTGAAGATTCTCTTCCACCGCGAGACCCTGGAAGTGCTCGGTGTGCACTGCTTCGGCTATCAGGCTTCGGAAATCGTCCACATCGGCCAGGCGATCATGAACCAGAAGGGCGAAGCCAACACCATCAAGTACTTCATCAACACCACCTTCAACTACCCGACCATGGCCGAGGCCTATCGGGTGGCAGCGTTCGACGGCCTCAACCGGCTTTTTTGAGCGGCTCCGGCCGGCGGCCTGAGCCGGTCGGGGAGACAGGCTGGGTGGTGGCTTCCGAATGGCGCTGGCCGAATCGGGAGAGCTTCTAGCGTCTCAGGCGGCAGCAACGACAAAACCGGCCAATGGCCGGTTTTGTCGTTCTCGTGGGCGGGTATCCCCGGATGCAATCCGGGAGCGAAGGTGTGGACATTGCCCAATGGCGATCGGATAAGGCTTGATGTCTGGTGCGGATGGCTTTTGTAGGGTGCACCGTGCGCACCGACGACGTTCGCGCCGGGTTTCGCTTACCCGGACATTCCCCCGGGTTTCAGCCGCGCAGCGTCTGCACGGCCAGGCCGGGGAAGTCGGTGATGATGCTGTCGACACCGAAGTCGGCCAGGCGGCGCATCAGGGCTGGCTCGTTGACGGTCCAGACCGATACGTGCAACCCCTGTTTCTGCGCCTTGAGCAGACGCTCCGGGGTGCATAGCGTCCAGTTCAGGGCCAGCAGGTGGCAGCCGTAATGGGCCGCGACCTTCAGTGGATCGAGCCAGGCGTATTCCGCCACCAGACCCAGTTGCAGGTGTGGCGTCAGCTCGCGAGCGGCCTTGAGCACGGCGCGTGAGCTGGAGGTGATGGTGATGCGATCCTTCAGGCCATGGCGCTCCACCAGCTCGGCGATCGCCAGCACGGTTCGCGCGGCGCGAATCTTCGAGGCGCTCTTGACCTCCAGTTGCCAGTGTTCGAAGCGGCATTGCGCGAACAGCTCATCCAGGCGCGGGATCGGGCAGGGGCGAACCCAGCCGGGGCCGTTCTTGCGCGCGTCGTAACGAACCAGGTCGGCCGCGTCATGCTCGACCACCTTGCCCCGCAGTCCGGTGGTGCGCTTGAGGGTCGGGTCGTGGATGACCATCAGTTCGCCGTCGCGCGACAGGTGCAGATCCAGTTCGCAGCGGTCGACGCCATGTTCCAGGCAACGCTGGAAGCTGGCCAGGGTGTTTTCCGGGGCTTCGCCCTTGGCGCCGCGGTGGCCGTAGATGAAAGTCACTGTTGCTCCTTTACGGTATCCAGATGACGTGCGTGATGGTGGCGCACGCTGTTGATCACGTGATCGTATTCGAAGTAGACACTGAACTCACGGTAGTCCCAGCGGGTGATCGGGGGCTGGCCGACTGGCGCATGCTCCTCGTCCGCCAGGCCGAAGCGCTCCAGCACCGAGCGTTTGGACTCGCCCTTGCGTGGCAGGTTGCGTTCATCGATATCCGCCCCCTGGCTGCCCACCGGAATGGTCAGGGTTTCAGCGAGCAGAGAGGCAGGGATGAGGAGAGCAAGCAGTAGGATGAGGCGGTGCATGTCGAGGCTCCTGAGCGGCGATCATTCACGGGCCTGGCGACGTTCCAGAGCCTGTCTCTGCAGGATATGCCGGGCAAGCAACTGGCGCTGTGAGTCGGTCAGCGCTTCGAACTCGGTACCGATCTCGTACTGGCCGTCGGTGCGTTGACCGCAATGCACCACGCGGGCGCGCAGCAGCAGGCCGAGTGCTTGTGGCATCAGCACCATCTTGATCGCCAGGTGGCTTTGCGCAGGTACTGGCTGGGCATTGTTGAAGCTGATGCCGCCTTCGGACAACGACACCCTGCGTGGCGAGCCGATATCGCGCAGCAGGCTCTGCGCAACGGCCTGACCGAGCAGGTCGATGCGCTTGTTGATCACCTTCAGGTAGTTGGCCAGGGTGCGGTCACGCTCGCTGATATGACGCAGCAGGTGCTGTGATTCGAAGTCCATCAGATGCAGGTCGCTGAGCAGATTGAACAGCGGCGAAGCATCGTGAAGCTCGTCACTGGAGTGGGCCTCTGCGCCGGATAGCAGGGTGAATTCCAGTGCTATCGTATCCTCGATACGATAGTATTCGCGGCGATCATCTACATCGTATTTCGACATGGCGAACCCATGGCAGCCGTGGTGGTCAGAGAACTCGTCGACGATCCGCTTCGTGGCGGGCTCGACCTGATTCTGAGTGTAAGGCCGCTCGGCAGGGCCCGCCACAAGGACGTTCCTTTTTCCCCTGATCCTTCCCCGACATGTTCAGACCTCTGTTCGTATACATCGGTACGCGTTACACACGTGCAAAACGGCGAAGCCACTTCGTTTCCTTCATTTCCCTGACTTCCATGCTCGGCCTCACCCTGGGGGTGATGGTGATGATCCTGGTGCTGTCGGTGATGAACGGTTTCGACCATGAAATGCGTACCCGTGTGCTGGGCATGATTCCGCATGCCACGGTCGAGTCGCCGACGCCGGTCAGGGACTGGCAGGCGCTGGCTCGTCAGGTGGAGCAGCATCCGCGTGTCGAGGCCGTCGCGCCGTTCACCCAGATGCAGGGCCTGCTGACTCATGAAGGCAAGGTGCAGAAGGTGCTGATCAACGCCATCGATCCCGAGCAGGAGCGCAAGGTTTCGATCATCGACGGTTTCTTCCAGCAGGGCAGCCTCGATACCCTGAAGGCCGGCGAGTTCGCCATGATCATCGGCGACAAGGCGGCGGCCAAGCTTGGCCTTGAACTCGGCGACAAAGTCACCTTCGTCGCCCCGGAGGTCACCGTGACGCCGGCCGGCATGTTCCCGCGCCTGAAGCGTTTCACCGTCACCGGCATCTTCCATGTCGGTGCTGGCGAGATCGACGGTGCCCTGGCCCTGGCCAACATCAGTGACCTGGCGCGTCTGCAACGCTGGCAACCGGATCAGGTGCAGGGCCTGCGGTTGAAGTTCGACGACCTGTTCCAGGCACCACGCTCGGCCTGGGAAATCGCCCAGACTCTCGATGGCGACTTCTATGCCCGTGACTGGACGCGTACCCACGGCAATCTCTACCAGGCCATCCGCATGGAGAAGACCATGATCGGCCTGCTGCTGCTGCTGATCGTCGCAGTCGCCGCGTTCAACATCATTTCCACGCTGGTGATGGTGGTGGCCGACAAGAAGGCCGATATCGCCATCCTGCGTACCCTCGGTGCCACACCCCGGCAGATCATGGCCATCTTCATGGTGCAGGGCACCGTGATCGGCGTGGTCGGCACCCTGATCGGTGCCGTGCTCGGCATTCTCGCGGCGCTCAACGTCAGCAGCCTGATCGCTGGAGTGGAGCGACTGCTGGGCATCAAATTCCTTAATGCCGACGTCTACTTCATCGACTACCTGCCGTCGCAACTGCAGACTTCCGACGTCGTCACCGTCTGCGCTGCCGCGCTGCTGCTGAGCTTTTTAGCCACCCTGTATCCTGCCTGGCGCGCCGCACGTACCCAGCCGGCCGAGGCCCTGCGTTATGAGTGATCTGATGAACGACCAAGCCAAGAATCCGCGCAACGCCGTCCTGAGCTGCCGTAACCTGGGCAAGCGCTACGAGGAGGGGCCCGAGTCCGTGGTGGTGCTCGATGGTCTCGAACTGGAACTGTTTCCGGGCGAGCGCGTGGCCATCGTTGGCAGTTCCGGCTCCGGCAAAAGCACGCTGCTGAACATGCTCGGCGGACTGGATACGCCGAGTGAAGGCAGCGTATGGCTGGCGGGCGAGCAACTGTCGGCGTTGAGCGAAACCGCACGCGGCCTGTTGCGCAACCGGGCGCTGGGGTTCGTCTACCAGTTCCATCACCTGCTGGCCGAGTTCACTGCACTGGAAAACGCCTGCATGCCGCTGCTGATCGGCAAGACGCCAATTGCCGAGGCCCGCCAGCGTGCGACCGCGCTGCTTGAGCGAGTCGGGCTGGGGCATCGCTTGCATCACAAACCTTCCGAGTTGTCCGGTGGCGAGCGTCAGCGTGTGGCCATCGCCCGAGCCCTGGTCAATCGCCCGGGCCTGGTTCTGCTCGACGAGCCCACCGGTAACCTCGATCAGCACACTGCCGAAGGCATTCAGGAACTGATGCGTGAACTCAGTCGCGACTCCAATACCGCTTTCCTGGTGGTGACTCATGACATGCAGCTGGCGCGGCAGATGGATCGCGTGCTGAGTCTGCAGGACGGCAAGCTGGTGGCGCTCTGATGTTCCGCCCGCTGAGTCTGTTCATCGGCACCCGCTATACGCGGGCCAAGCGCCGTAACCACTTCATCTCCTTCATCTCGCTGACTTCGATGATCGGCCTGGCGCTTGGCGTGCTGGCGATGATCGTGGTGCTGTCGGTGATGAACGGCTTCCAGAAGGAAATGAGCTCGCGCATTCTCGGCATGGTGCCGCACGCCATGCTCTATGGCGCCGAGCCGCTCGCCGACTGGCGTGCGCTGGCCGACGAGGCCATGACCAATCCGCAGGTTCAGGCCGCCGCGCCCTATGCCGAGCTCGAAGGCATGCTGTCGCATCGTGGACTGATGCAGCCGATCCAGATTCATGGCATCGATCCGGCCGAGGAGGCCAGGGTGTCGATTCTGCCCGATCACATCCGTCAGGGCAGTCTGAGCAATCTGCAGCCCGGCGAGTTCGGCGTGGTCATCGGCGATATCACCGCGCGGCGTTTCGGCCTGCAGGTGGGCGACAAGCTGACCCTGATCATTCCCGAGCCGAGCAATGCTCCCGGTGGCGTTACCCCGCGCATGCAGCGGCTGAACGTGGCGGCGGTGTTCAAGGTCGGTGCGGAGCTGGACAGCTCGCTGGCGTTGATCAACGTCGCCGATGCGGCCGCCATGCAGCGCCTGCCCGAAGGCACGGTGCCGGGCATTCGTCTGGCGCTGAAGGATTTGTACCAGGCGCCACAGGTTTCCAAGGCGCTGGTCGCCGAGCTGGGCAGCGGTTACCGCGCCGATGACTGGACGCACACGCAGGGCAGCCTGTTCAGCGCGATGAAGATGGAAAAGACCATGATCGGCCTGTTGCTGCTGCTGATCGTTGCAGTCGCCGCCTTCAACATCATTGCCACGCTGATCATGGTCGTGGCCGACAAGGGGGGGGACATCGCCATCCTGCGAACCCTCGGCGCCACGCCGCGACAGATCATGGCCATCTTCATGGTGCAGGGCACCGTGATCGGCGTGGTCGGCACCCTGATCGGCACCGTGCTCGGTGTGCTCGCCGCGCTCAACGTCAGCGCGCTGGTGGCCTGGCTGGAGTCTTTCGCCGGGCAGCAGGTGCTCAGTTCCGACGTCTACTTCATCAGCAGCCTGCCGTCCGACCTGCAATGGCTCGACGTGGCGCTGATCTGTTCGGCAGCCCTGATCCTCAGCTTCCTGGCAACGGTCTATCCGTCCTGGCGTGCCGCTCAGGTGCAGCCTGCCGAAGCACTGCGTTACGAATAGCACCTAGCCCGGAGGATATCCGGTCTACACTCCCTGCCTGTTGGGCCGCAACGGCCCATGTGCAGGGAGCACACCAATGCGCGCAGGGATGCTGGCGCTGGCCTTGGGCCTCTTGTCGCTTCGATTTCTTCCGGCGCTGCCACCGGGCTGGCTGTTGCTTCTTTGCGCAGCGCTGGGCCTGGTGCTTCTGGCATCGCGCCTGTATCTCATCGGCATCTTCGCGTTGGGGCTGGCTTGGGCCTGCACCTCGGCGCAGTGGGCACTGGATGATCGCCTGTCCGCCGTGCTCGATGGTCGTACCTTGTGGCTGGAGGGCCAGGTGGTCGGCCTGCCGGCGGTTGCCGACGGCACAGTGCGCTTTCAGCTCGAAGATGCCGTATCGCGTCGCGCCAGGCTCCCGCAACTGATGCGCCTTTCCTGGCGCGGGGGGCCGCCGATCCGTGGCGGCGAGCGCTGGCGTCTGGCCGTCAACCTGCGTCAGCCACATGGCCTGGTGAACCCACAGGCGTTCGACCACGAGGCCTGGTTGCTGGCGCAGCGCATTGGCGCCACCGGTACGGTCAAGGCGGGTGAGCGTGTGAGCGAGGCCGGTGGTTTCGCGGCCTGGCGCGACCAGGTTCGTCAGCAGGTACTGCAAGTCGAGGCCTACGGTCGTGCCGGCGGCATAGCCGCGCTGGTGCTCGGCGACGGCTCGGGCCTGAGCAGCGCCGACTGGCGCCTGTTGCAGCACACTGGAACGGTGCATCTGATGGTCATCTCCGGCCAGCACGTCACCATGCTCGCCGGGATTCTCTATGGTCTTGTGGCGGGGCTTGCTCGCCTGGGGCTTTGGCCGCGCCGCTGGCCCTGGTTGCCCTGTGCCTGCGCTCTGGCGTTGCTCGGTGCCCTGGCTTACGGATTGATGGCCGGCTTCGAAGTGCCAGTGCGACGAGCCTGCGTGATGGTCGCCCTGGTGCTGCTGTGGCGCCTGCGCTTTCGCCACCTGGGGGCGTGGTGGCCATTGCTGCTGGCGTTGGTGGTGGTGCTGCTGGCTGAGCCCCTGGCGGTGCTGCAACCAGGATTCTGGTTGTCGTTTGTCGCCGTTGCCGTGCTGATTCTGGTCTTTGGCGGGCGTCTGGGTAGTTGGGGAGCTCTGAGCAGTCTGGGGCGTGCGCAATGGACCATGGCGTTCGGCCTGCTTCCGGCGATGCTGGCGCTGGGCCTGCCAGTCAGCGTCAGTGGGCCGCTGGCCAATCTGATCGCGGTGCCCTGGGTCGGTGTGCTGGTGGTGCCGGTGTCCCTGCTGGGGACTCTGCTGCTGCCCCTCCCCTGGGTAGGAGAAGGGCTGCTGACCCTGGCCGGCGGCATGCTCGCACTCCTGTTCGTCGTGCTCGAGCATATTGCCTCCTGGTTGCCAGCCTGGCTGCCGTCTGACGTACCCGGATGGGCTCTGGCGTTGGCCGTGCTGGGAGCAGTGCTACTGCTGTTGCCGACCGGCGTGCCGTTGCGCCTGCCGGGTTTGTTCCTGCTGCTGCCGGCCCTGCTGGTACAGGGCAAGCCTCTGCCGTACGGGCTGGCCCAGGTATGGGTCTTCGACGTTGGCCAGGGCTTGTCGGTGCTGGTGCGCACCCGCGAGCATGCGCTGCTTTACGATGCCGGGCCGAGCTTCGGAGGCTTCGACACGGGCGAGCGGGTGATCCTGCCGTCGCTGCGTGCGCTCGACGTGCGGCGGCTCGACCTGCTGTTGATCAGCCATGCCGACAACGACCATGCTGGCGGTGCCGGCGCCATTGTCCAGGGCCTGCCGGTCGAGCGGCTGGTCAGTGGCGAGGTGGAGCGCCTGGCGCGCAAGTCACGCAAGCTCAAGGTCGAGCCCTGCACCACAGGGCACTGGCACTGGGATGGTGTCGAATTCCAGCAATGGCGCTGGGAGGACGCCGGGCCTGGCAATGCCAGCTCCTGCGTGCTGCGGGTAACCGCCAGAGGAGAAAGCCTGCTGCTGACCGGCGACATCGACAGGGACGCCGAGCGGGCCCTGCTGCGTAGCGAGTTGCCTGCTCGGGCCGACTGGTTGCTGGTGCCGCACCATGGCAGTCGCAGCTCCTCCAGCCCCGGCTTTCTCAACGCCGTCTCGCCACGGGGCGGGCTGTTGTCACGTGGGCGGCACAACAGTTTCGGTCATCCCCATGCCCAGGTCGTGGCACGCTATCACGCGCGCCAGGCGCAACTGCACGACACCGCCGAGCAGGGTGCCCTGATGCTGTGGCTGGGCCGTCATGGCGAGGTCATCGGCTTGCGTGACGAAAGGCGTTTCTGGCGGGAAAAATGAGAACCGCAGCGGTGCGGCCTGGCGCCCCTATGCTAGAGTGGCGCCACTTTTTCGAGGGGGAATCAATACCGTGTGGGAACTGGTCAAGTCTGGCGGCTGGGTGATGCTGCCGATCATTCTCTGCTCCATCGCTGCTGCCGGCATCATCGCCGAGCGCCTGTGGACGCTGCGCCCTTCTCGCGTTGCGCCGGCCAATCTGCTGGCCCAGGTGTGGCAGTGGATCAAGGACAAGCAACTGAACAACCAGAAGCTCAAGGAGCTGCGTGCTCATTCGCCGCTTGGCCAGGTGCTCGCTGCCGGCCTCGCCAACTCCAAGCATGGTCGCGAGATCATGAAAGAGTGCATCGAGGAGGCCGCCGCACGGGTCATTCACGATCTCGAGCGTTACCTCAATGCCCTTGGCACCATTGCCGGCATTGCCCCGCTGCTCGGTCTGCTCGGCACCGTGCTGGCGATGATCGATATCTTCGGCGCCTTCATGGGCTCGACCAGCGGCGCCAACACCCAGATGCTCGCCGGCGGTATTGCCAAGGCACTGATCACCACCGCAACCGGCCTGATCGTGGCGATTCCGGCACTGTTCTTCCACCGTTTCCTGACGCGTCGCGTCGATGAACTGGTGGTCGGTATGGAGCAGGAAGCGATCAAACTGGTTGAAATGCTCCAGGGTGACCGCGAGGTCGATCTGGGCGATGCCCCGGCCGCTGCAACTGCTGTCGAGAAACCGAGCCGCAAGGAAGGACGCAAAGCGTGAAGTTTCGGCGTAGTCGGCGCGAGAACGTCGAAATCAACCTGGCCTCGCTGATCGACGTGGTGTTCATCCTGCTACTGTTCTTCGTGGTCAGCACCACCTTCACTCGCGAGACCCAGCTCAAGGTCGACCTGCCTGAAGCGGCCAGTGGCACGCCGCCCGAGCAGAGCGCCCTCAAGCAACTGGAGATTCTTGTCGGTGCCGACGGCGCCTTTTCGGTGAATGGCCAGGCGTTGCTGGAGAGCAACCTGAGCAACCTCATGGCCGCCTTGCAGAAGGAGTCGGACGGGGACAACAGCCTGCCGCTGACCATCAGCGCCGATGGCAAGACCCCGCACCAGGCCGTCGTCACCGCCATGGACGCGGCCGGCAAGCTGGGTTTCTCGCACCTGCGCATCACCACGGTGGAAGCACAGGAAGCGCCCTGAGTGAGCGCCGCCGACCGCCTGCTCCAGGCCTGGTACCAGGGTCACCCGGCGCTCACGCTGTTGCGTCCGCTGGAATGGCTGTATCGCCGTGTGGTGCAGAGCAAACGCGCCCGTTTTCTGGCCGGTGAAGGCGATATCTATCGCGCGCCGGTTCCGGTGCTGGTCGTCGGCAATATCACTGTCGGCGGCACTGGCAAGACGCCGCTGATCCTCTTCCTCATCGAACATTGTCGCGCCCGTGGGCTGCGTGTCGGCGTGGTCAGTCGTGGATACGGTGCCAGACCGTCGAGTCTGCCCTGGCGCGTGCGTGGCGATCAGCCGGCGCAGCAGGCGGGTGACGAGCCCCTTCTGATCGTCCAGCGCACCGGCGTGCCATTGATGATCGATCCGGATCGCAGTCGTGCCGTGCGTGCGCTGCTGGTCGAGGAGCCTCTGGATCTGATCCTCTGCGACGACGGCCTGCAACACTACCGCCTGGCGCGAGACATGGAACTGGTGCTGATCGACGCCGCGCGCGGCCTGGGCAACCGCCGCTGCCTGCCCGCCGGGCCGCTGCGCGAGCCTGCCGAGCGTCTGGACACCGTGGATGCCGTGTTGCTCAACGGAGCCGAGACTGACCGCGCGGAGGGCTTCGCCTTTCGCTTGCAGCCGACGGCCCTGGTCAACCTTGCCAGCGGTGAGCGCGTCGCACTCGACCACTTTCCACCTGGCCAGGCCGTACATGCCGTCGCCGGTATCGGCAACCCGCAGCGTTTCTTCGATACCCTCGAAGCGCTAAACTGGCGGCCGGTTCCGCACCCCTTCGCCGACCATGCCCAGTACGACGCCGCCAGGCTCAGCTTCGAGCCGTCGCTGCCGCTGCTGATGACCGAGAAGGATGCGGTGAAATGCCGGGCCTTCGCCGCTGCCGACTGGTGGTACCTGGCCGTCGACGCCGTGCCCACGGAGGCTTTCGTCGGCTGGCTGGATGGACAGTTGGCCCGCCTCATACCGGGGCGTTCGTAACTTCATCAAGGACTCCGCCATGGACCTTAAACTGCTCGACATTCTCGCCTGCCCGATCTGCAAGGGCCCGCTGCAGCTCTCCGAAGACAAGACCGAACTGATCAGCAAGGGCGCTGGCGTGGCGTACCCGATTCGCGACGGTATTCCGGTGATGCTGGAAAGCGAAGCTCGTACTCTCAACACCGACGAGCGTCTGGACAAGTAAATGAGCGCAGCCTTCACCGTCGTCATTCCCGCCCGTTACGCCTCCACCCGCCTGCCTGGCAAGCCGTTGCAGGACATTGCCGGCAAACCCATGGTGCAGCACGTCTGGGAACAGGCGAAAAAGAGTTCGGCCAACCGCGTGGTGGTGGCCACCGATGATGCGCGTATCGTCGAAGCCTGCCGGGCATTCGGCGCCGAAGTGTTGCTGACCCGCGAGGATCACAACTCCGGCACGGATCGCCTGGCCGAGGTCGCTACGCAGCTCGGCCTGCCTGCCGATGCCATCGTGGTCAACGTGCAGGGCGACGAGCCACTGATTCCACCGATGATCATCGACCAGGTGGCGGCCAACCTCGCTGCCAATCCGCAGGCTGGCATCGCCACCCTGGCCGAACCCATCGACGATGTTGCCGCGCTGTTCAACCCCAACGTGGTGAAGGTGGTTGCCGACAAGAACGGCCTGGCCCTGACCTTCAGCCGTGCGCCGCTGGCCTGGGCGCGCGATGCCTTCGCCAGGAGCCGCGACGAGTTGCCGCAAGGCGTGCCATACCGTCGCCATATCGGCATCTATGCCTACCGTGCCGGCTTCCTGCACGACTTCGTCGCCTGGGGCCCTTGCTGGCTGGAAGACACCGAGTGCCTGGAGCAACTGCGCGCGCTGTACAACGGTGTGCGCATCCATGTCGCCGATGCCCTCGAAGCACCGGCTGCCGGGGTCGATACGGTCGAAGACCTGGAGCGGGTGCGCCACCTGCTGGGGGCCTGATGAAGGTTCTGTTCGTTTGCCTGGGCAACATCTGCCGTTCGCCCACCGCCGAGGGTGTGCTGCGTCACAAGCTGCGCGGTGCCGGTCTGGAGGGCAGGGTGCAGGTGGACTCCGCCGGCACCGGTGACTGGCACGTTGGCAAAGCGCCGGACAGCCGCACCCGCCAGGCCGCTCAGCGTCGTGGCTATGACCTGTCCGCGTTGCGTGCACGCCAGGTAGAGGTAGCCGATTTCCAGCGTTTCGATCTGATCCTGGCCATGGATCAGAGCAACCTGCGCAACCTCCAGTCGCTGCGTCCGGCCGACGCCCATGCTGATCTCGACCTGTACCTGCGTCGTTACGAACTGGCCCTGGACGAGGTTCCCGACCCTTACTACGGCGGCGAGGACGGCTTCGAACAGGTGCTGGATCTGATCGAGCAGGCCAGCGATGCACTGTTGATGGAAATCAGGGGGCGGCTGTGAGCCTGCATCTGCAACGCGACGTTTCGCTCAAGCCATTCAACAGCTTCGGTGTCGATGTGCGTGCGTGCCTGTTTGCCGAAGCGCATCACGATAGTGATGTGAGCGAGGCACTGAGCCTGTCTGCGCAGCAGGGTGTGCCGCTGCTGGTGATCGGTGGCGGCAGCAACCTGCTGCTCACCCGCGATGTCGAGGCACTGGTGCTGCGCATGGCCAGCCGTGGTATTCGTATTCTCGAAGATGACGGCGAAAGGGTTCTGCTGGAGGCCGAGGCGGGGGAGAGCTGGCACCCCTTCGTGCAGTGGACCCTGCGGCAGGGCCTGGTCGGGCTGGAAAATCTCAGCCTGATTCCCGGCACGGTGGGGGCTTCGCCGGTGCAGAACATCGGTGCCTACGGGGTGGAGTTGAAGGACTGTTTCCACAGTCTGACCGCTCTGGATCGCCACAGTGGCGAGCTACGCACCTTCGACCTGGCGCAGTGTGCTTTCGCCTACCGCGACAGCCTGTTCAAGCGTGAGGGCGGTCGCTGGATCATCCTGCGCGTGCGTTTCGCCCTGCATCGTCACGCGTCATTGCACCTGGACTACGGCCCGGTGCGTCAGCGCCTGGCCGAACGGGGCATTGCAACCCCCACCGCCAGCGATGTCAGTCAGGCCATCTGCAGTATCCGTCAGGAAAAGCTGCCAGACCCGGCGCAACTCGGCAATGCCGGCAGCTTCTTCAAGAACCCGCTGGTGTCGGCCGAACTGGCCCGTCGCCTGGCGGAGCGTTATCCCGGGCTGGTGGCCTATCCGCAGGCCGATGGCCTGGTCAAACTGGCCGCCGGGTGGCTGATCGAACAGGCTGGCTGGAAGGGCTTTCGCGAGGGCGATGCCGGCGTGCACCGCTTGCAGGCTCTGGTGCTGGTCAACCATGGTGAGGCCAGTGGGCCGCAGTTGCACGACCTGGCGCGGCGCATCCAGGCGGATATTGCCACCCGCTTCGACGTCCATCTGGAAATCGAGCCGAACGTGCTCTGACGCCCGGCATCCCCTTCGGGCGTGAGGGGCGTGCGATACGCCCCCAGGCCCTGTGGCAGGGTGCGCCGCGCGCACCGACATCCCCTCTGCCAACACCGACCTGCACGCACCTTTCTATCTCTCCGTTCAGCTACCAGTCAGGTAGTGCCCTCTATGGTCGTCTGCGCCTGCTGAAGAAGTTCGCTTCCTCAGCAGGCCATCCTGTGACCCCTGTTCAGCACGGAGCAAGATCGACATGGACGTCC
>Ga0209699_100470_pt1 | contig 21158 bp, 17 predicted proteins | sample SynthPrep_1_END__FD_187204 | JGI IMG/M metagenome (GOLD analysis project Ga0209699, IMG submission 187204) | Synthetic microbial communities from Ohio, USA - SynthPrep_1_END_DS7_MetaG (SPAdes) (version 2) | ecosystem: Engineered > Bioreactor > Aerobic > Activated sludge | place: USA: Ohio...
GCCTGATAGATGTTCACCGAGTCGGTATCACCGAACAGGTTGTGCATGTCACCGAGAATTTCCTGGTACGCACCGACCAGGAAGATGCCCAGCACGTAGTCCTCGCCTTCACGAATCTCGTGCACCGGCAGGCTGGTCTCGATGGACTGCTCGTCGACGTACTGGCGAATCTTGCCGTCGGAGTCGCAGGTCAGGTCCTGCAGCACGGCGCGACGCAGCGGCTCTTCGTCCAGGCGCGACAGTGGCAGGATCGGCAGGATCTGGCCGATGGCCCAGGTGTCCGGCAGGCTCTGGAACACCGAGAAGTTGCAGATGTACTTGTCGGCGAGCTTGTCGTTGAGCTCGTCGAGTACCGCACGGTGCGAACGCTGACGGGCCTTGAGCTGGTTGTGCAGGCGACGGCAGATGGCGAAATAGCACTGCTCGGCCAGGGCCTTCTGCGCCAGACTCAGCTTGCCGGCCGAATACTGTGCAGCCACTTCCTCGATGTAGTGGGTGGCGCGCCAGTAGGTTTCGGCGACCATTTCCGGATCGCTGTCGTCCAGCAGTTCGATCAGCACCTGGAGGATTTCCGGCTGTTCGGCATTCGCGTCGATTTCCGGCACCTTGTCGTTATGCCGCTCGACATCGGTGACCTGCACCAGCAGCACGGCATGGTGCGCGGTCATGGCCCGGCCGCTCTCGGAGAAGATGTGCGGATGAGGGATTTCCTGGCGGTCGCAGAATTCCTTGAGCATGTCGACCACGGCGTCGGCGTAGTCCTGCATGTCATAGTTGATCGAGCTGGCGTTGCGCGAATGGGTGCCGTCGTAGTCCACGCCGAGGCCACCGCCGACGTCGATGTGATCGACCGGCAGGCCCATGGCGCGCAGTTCGCCGTAATAGCGGATGGCCTCGCGGAACCCCTTGCGGTAGTCGGCGATGTTGGCGATCTGCGAGCCCATGTGGAAATGCAGGAGCCGGATGCCCTGATCCAGCCCGGCCTCCCTGAAGCGCTCGACCACGTGCAGGATCTGCGCGGCGGAAAGGCCGAACTTGGACTTCTCGCCACCGGTGTCGGCCCACTTGGAGGACGCCAGCGAGGACAGGCGCACGCGCAGGCCGATCTGCGGTGCGACCTTCAGCTCGGCCGCCTCTTCGATCACCAGGCGCACCTCGGATTCCTTCTCGATGACGATGAACACGTTGTGGCCCAGTTTCTGCCCCATCAGCGCCAGGCGGATGAACTCGCGATCCTTGTAGCCGTTGCAGACGATGGTGCCGCCCTTCGGCGCCAGCGCCAGCACGGCCAGCAGCTCGGGCTTGGAGCCGGCTTCGAGGCCGATGGAAACACTCTGCGTGGCAATGATGTTCTCGATCACCGCCTCCTGCTGGTTGACCTTGATCGGGTACAGCGCGGTGTAGCGGCTCTGGTACTCCAGGCGCTCGATGCTGGCGTCGAAGGCGCCGGTCAGACGGCGCACGCGATCTTGCAGAATGTCCGGGAAGCGCACCAGCAGCGGCAGCGACAGGCCGCTCTGACGCAGCTCGTCGACCTGCTGATAGAGGTCGATCGGCTGGCTGTCGGGGCCGTTGGGGCGCACTTCGATACGCCCGGCATCGTTGATCGAGAAATAGCCGGCGCCCCAGTGGCGAATGCCGTAGACACTACGGCTGTCGGCTACGGTCCATTGGCTGCCGTCGTCTTTGCGGGTGCGTCGTGCGGACATCGGGTTCTCCCATGAGAAAAGCCTGACCTTGCTGGCGGCCAGTTCGAAAATTAAGGAAGCAAGATGACGTTTGCTCGGCGGTTGACCGTATGAGCGTCATCGAAGTTTAGAAAAGGACGCCAAGGGCGCCTCTAAAAACTGCCTGCGTTGCCATCGCCGCATCAAAAACAGCCCAGTGCGCGAGTCCGATCAAAATGCTCATTCACTACGGGTAAAGTCGGACGTGACCCCGGCCATTCTTCGCCTGTTCTTGCGGGGCGCCAGCGGATTGCGCTGGCTGTCTCGCCTGTGCTTTCAGAGACGCCCTTCAGCCGCCGGACTTCTTCGCGGTGAAACCGCGTTTGCCCAGCTCGGCCAGCAACAGATCGACATGATCGCCCTGAATCTCGATCACCCCGTCCTTGAGCGCGCCACCGGTGCCGCAGCGTTTCTTCAGCGCGCTGGCCAGCTCCTTGAGGGGCTCCTCGGCCAGCGGCACGCCACTCACCGTGGTGACGGTCTTGCCGCCGCGGCCCTTGGTTTCACGGCGTACACGGGCAATGCCGTCGCCATCGGGAATGCGCGTCTGCCTGCAGATGCAGGCATCCACCGGCTGGTTGCAATCCGGACAATGGCGACCGCCATCGGTGGAATAGACGAGACCGCTCAGGGCGGAGAACGAAGAGGCTTTCTTGACCACCGGCTTGTCCTCGTAGGGGTCAGGATAGCGACTGGCCGACAGGCGTCGACCGCGAAGCCCCACTCAGGCAGGGGCAGCGCAAACGGACAGGCGTCCGTCGAAAAGGTCGCGCAGTGTAACGGCAAAGGCCGAGCTTGCTAAGTACGAATTTGCGTCATTGTGCGGCACTTTGGCGACGCCGTTCGCCATCGTGCACGCGGCGCTCGGAATCCCCGACGCGGCAGGGTGCGCCGTGCGCACCCAGGCCCCGCACATTGGTAAAGACGGTGCGCACAGCACACCCTACGATCTTGCAGCCAGATAACGCTCCAGCGCCGCCAGCGAATCCGGGCAATACGGCAGATGGCGGGTTTCCTCCAGTGCCTGTTCGATGCTGATGAAACGCGCCTCCAGCACCTCCTCGGGTTGCAGCACCAGCGGCGCATCGGACACGGCCGAGTAGGCCATGCACCACAGGCGACTTTCCGGGGCGTCGTAGAGAAAGTGTGCATGCTCGACCAGCGGAGCATCGGCGATACCCAGTTCCTCGGCCAGCTCGCGCCGGGCAGACAACGCATAGCCCTCGCCTTCCAGCACCATACCGCCGGCCGCCACGTCCCAGTAGCCGGGATACAGCGCCTTGCTCAGGGTTCGCCTGTGCACGCACAGCAGCCCCGCCGAATTGAACAGGAGGATATAGGTACCGCGCCCGATCAGCCGTCGTTCACGCAGCTCGACGCGGGAAACGCCGCCCAGTGGCCGGTCGTTCTCGTCGACCCAGGCGACGCGTTCCAGATCCGAAGCGGCGCGATGCGCCGCCTCGGTCGCCGAGATCGCGTCCATCAGCCCTGGCTCAGCAGTTGGCGCAGGTCGATGAGGCCGGCATTGGCACGGGAGATGTAGTTGGCCATGACCAGCGAGTGGTTGGCGAGGATGCCGTAGCCGCTGCCATTGAGGATCATCGGGCTCCACAAGGTGGCCTGGGCCGCCTCCAGTTCACGGATGATCTGGCGAACGCTGACGGTGGCGTTCTTCTTCGCCAGCACGTCGGCGAAGTCGACCTCGACGGCGCGCAGCAGATGAGCCAGAGCCCAGGCCTGACCGCGTGCTTCGTAGAACACGTTGTCGATCTGCAGCCAGGGCGTTTCGTACACCCCGCCTTCGCCCACGAGACCCGACTCCTCGGCATCGTTGCCCACCTGCAGGTTGTCGTTCAGGCGTACCTGACCCACGCTGGCGGACAGGCGCTGCGAAAGTGACCCCAGGCGGGTGCCGGCGTCGCCCAGCCAGTTGTTGAGGTTGTCGGCACGGGCATAGAACTGTGCGTTCTTCTGTCCCGGATCGGCCAGACGAGCGAGGTAGCGATCCAGCGACTTGATGCCCTCGCGGTACTCCGACTCGGAGGCAGGCAGGGCCCAGCTCTTGTTGTCGAAGTGGAAACGCGGCTCGGCCTTGGCCAGATCCGGATCCTCGGTGGACTGCGACTGCGAACGGGCGAAGTCCTTGCGCAGCGCACGGGAGAAGTCACGCACCTGCACCAGCACGCCGTATTCCCAGCTCGGCATGTTGTCGAGCCACAGACCGGGTGGGGCGAGGTCGTTGGCCAGGTAACCGCCCGGCTTGTCCAGCAGCGTGGTGGCGACCTGCTTGAGGGTTTCCACGGTGGTGTAGCCGGTCACCACCTGGCGCTGCGCCTGCTGCGCGGCGCTCTGGGCGTGTTGCTGCACCTGAAACGCTGCCGGCTCCTGACTCCAGTACCAGCCAACCACCAGGGCGATCAGCAGATAGACGCCGATCAGGCCGCCCAATGCACGGGCGATCAGGCTTGCGCCGCTGCGGCTGCCCCCTGTGGCCGTTTCGGTGCTGCCTCGCGAGTTCGTCGCGCGATTCTTCCAGTCCAGCATGGCAGTGTCCTTTTTCAAGCGAATTCGAGTGTTCGACCGCAACCCGGCCAACGGGTTGCGACCTGCTGCGCACTATAAGACAAGCCCACAGCAAAACGCAGGGCACAGGGGCAAACTTACCGCTGGTACGGGAAAACTACGTTTTTGTCGCCTATTCGACAGAAATACGGCCGTCAATTGATCGACGGCAATGCCAGCACCGCCAGCAAGTGATAGCATCAAGCCACCACTGACTTAACCACCTATAGAAGTCGGCCCATGACCGAGCACCCGGATCCCAGTCTCGACCGCCTCAAGCATCACTTCGCTCAGCGCGTGATTCACCAGGCGCGCCAGGTGCTGGAAGTCTGGCAACGCCTGCAACGCAGCGAGTGGAGCGAGGCAGGCATGGCCGAACTGACCGAGGCCAACCTGCGCCTGCTGCGCTACGCCGAACGCTTCGAACAGGTCGAACATGCGCAACTGGCGCAGAACATCAGCGCCAGCCTCGACGACGTGGTGGAAAACCGGGGTCGCCTCAACAGTACCTTGATCTCCCGGCTCAACCAGGCCATGCAGCGCCTCTCGCGTACCGGTCTGCGGCATGGCGATGCCTTCGAGCAGACCTTCCTGCCGCCGCTGCGCAAACCGGTGTACCTGGCCCTGCAGGATACTCAGCGCGCCGAGCGTCTGGCCCAGCAACTGGAATTCTTCGGCCTGGCGGCACAGTCCCTGGACGACGCCAAGGCCTTCCGCGCGGCCATAGCCGAACGCCATCCGGCGGCCATCGTCATGGACGTCGACTTCGCCGGCTCCGGCCTGGAGCTGGCCGACTCGGTACAGCAGGGGCTGGAGCAGAAGATCCCGCTGCTGTTCTTCAGCCATTGCGACACCGACACCCCGACCCGGCTCGCTGCCGTGCGCGCGGGTGGCCAGGAGTTCTTCACCGGCTCGCTGGATGCCTCCAGCCTGCTCGAACGCATCGAGGTGCTGACCCACGTCGCCCAGTACGACCCTTACAAGGTGCTGATCGTCGACGACTCCAAGGCGCAGGCCACCCACACCGAGCGTGTCCTCAACAGCGCCGGCATCCTCACCCACACCCTGACCGAGCCGATCAAGGCCATGGATGCCCTGGCCGAGTTCCAGCCCGACCTGATCATCCTCGACATGTACATGCCCGAGTGCAACGGCGCCGAGCTGGCCAAGGTGATCCGCCACAACGACCGTTACGTCAGCGTGCCGATCATCTATCTGTCGGCCGAGGACGACCTCGACAAGCAACTCGACGCCATGAGCGAAGGCGGCGACGACTTCCTCACCAAACCGATCAAGCCGCGTCATCTGATCGCCACCGTGCGCAACCGCGCCGCACGGGCACGCAACCTCAAGGCACGCATGGTGCGCGACAGCCTCACCGGCCTGTACAACCACACGCACACCCTGCAACTGCTGGAGGACGCCTGTTTCCGCGCCCGCCGCGACGAGCAGCCACTGGCCTTCGCCATGCTCGACATCGACCATTTCAAGAAGGTCAACGACACCTACGGCCACCCCATGGGCGACCGGGTGATCAAGAGCCTGGCGCTGTTTCTCAAGCAGCGTCTGCGCAAGACCGACCATATCGGCCGTTACGGTGGCGAGGAATTCGCCGTGGTGCTGCCGGACACCGACGAGCAGTCGGCACTCAGGGTTCTGGAGGAAATTCGCCAGCGCTTCGCGGAAATCCACTACCCGGCCCAGCCACAGGATCTGACCTGCACCTTCAGTTGCGGCATCGCCATGCTGCAGCCGGGGCTGGACGGCAATGCGCTGTCCAAACGTGCCGACGAAGCGCTGTACAAGGCCAAGAACGGCGGTCGCAACCGGGTAGAGCTGTACTGCGATACCTGATCGACGGCGGCACCTCCCGGCATTGGAATGTGACGCAGCTCACTGCGTCATCAGGCTGTAACCGAAACGCAATAACCTCGAGCGCATCGTTCAGTCGTCGATCGAGCCTGCCATGCGTCTCAAGCTGCTCACCAACCTCAACACCCTGCTGCTGGTCACCGTCTGTATCGCACTGGCAGCGACCTTGTGGTGGTCCCAGCGCGCACTGCAACAGCCGGTGCAACTGATGGAGCGCTACCTCGCGCTGTCCCAGCAGTTCCAGCATGACGTCGCCGACAACATCCAGGCTTATCTCGCCGGCGGCAACGCCGTGCAGCACAGTGCGGCCAGCCAGGCCATCGACGCCTTCGAACACGCCCTCGACGAGCTTCCACGGCAACTGGCCGACGAGTTGCGCCCCAGCCTGGAACAACTGCGCGACTTCAGCGCCACCCAGTTGCTGGCAGCCGGCAAGCTGGCCGGCGATCCACAGGGGCTGCTGCTGCAGGCCGAACGGGAAATGCTCGCGACCCTGGAGCAACTGACACAGTACGCCGGCAACGCCACGGGCGAGGCGGCAGCGCAGTACCGCAAGCCCCTGCTCGAAGCGGGCTCACGCCTGCTGCGCCTGGCCCACGCCCGGGAGCGCTTCATCAGCCAGGGCCGCCCGGAACTGCTCGGCGACGTCGAACGCGAACTGAAGACGCTGACCCAACTGGTGGAAACCCTCGACAATCTGCCATTGCTCGGCGTCCAGCAGGACGACAGCGCCGCCGACCTGGGCTTCGCCGCCATGCTCGGGCTGGATAGCGCACAGCAGGAGCAACAGACCCAGGATCGCGGCATCGACCTCAAGCGCGAGTTGAACACGCTGGTTCGGCGCTACCCCGGTGAACTGCAACGCACTCATGAACTGGTCGCGCAGCGCCAGCAACTGGCCGTGGACACCGGCCAGCGCGTGGCTCAGTTGCAACAGGCACTGGCCGAACTGGAGCCGGTGGTGAAAGGCGAGTACGCCCGCATCCAGGGCGAGGTACGCCTGATCCAGGGGTTGATGATCGGCCTGATCCTGCTGATCGCACTGGTCATCGACCGCATCCAGCGCCGTCTGTCGCAGGTGCTGGAGCACCTGGTTCCGGCGCTGTCGAAGTGGGCCGGCGGCGATTTCGGCACGGCGATCGCGATCGACTCGCGCACCCGCGAGCTGCGCGATATCGAAGACTCGCTCAACCACCTGCGCCGCTACCTGGTCGAACTGGTGGCCAGTATCCGTGGCCACGCCGAGCAGGTCGCCGGTTCCAGCCGCACCCTGGCCGGGCTCAGTAGCGGCCTGCATGCCGGCGCCGAACGCCAGGCGGGCGACACCGCACTGATCCGCGACGCGCTGGGCGAACTGGAAGCAACCATCGGCCAGGTGGCTCAGGATGCCAGCCAGACGGCGGATGCCAGCCGTGACGCCAATCGCGCACTGGAACAGGGCCAGCAGGTCATCGGTCAGAGCCTGACCGGATTGCATGCCCTGGTCGGCGAGGTGCAAGGCAATGCCCAGGCCATCGAGCGACTGGCCGAGGAGACCGCCACCATTGGCAGCGTGCTCACGGTGATTCGCGGCATCGCCGAACAGACCAACCTGCTCGCGCTGAACGCCGCCATCGAAGCCGCACGCGCAGGCGAGGCCGGTCGTGGCTTCGCCGTGGTGGCCGACGAGGTGCGCTCCCTGTCACAGCGCACCGGCAGCGCCACGGCGGAAATCCAGAACGTCATCGGCCGCCTGCAACAGGCCGCGCATCAGTCGGTGCAGGCCATGCGTGCCCAGGTCGAACATGCCGAGGCCACTGCCGACAAGGCCGAAGCGGCCGACGGTGCCCTCGACGAGATCGTCACGGCGATCCGCACCATCGCCAGCATGGCCGCACGCATCGCCGACGCCACCGCTCAGCAGAGCGAAGCGGTCAGCGAGATTCGCGAACACGGCGAACGCATTCATCACCTGGGCGACGAGAACCTGCAACGCATCGGCCAGGGCCGCGCCCAGGGCGAACAGCTGCTGCAGCTCGGCACACGGTTGCACAGTGCGGTGCAGGCGTTTCGCGTCTGACCCTGCGTCAGAGCAGCGCAGGTTCGGACGTAGCGGGAACTCGCCTCGCCCGCGCCTTTCCAAGGGCCGCCCATCCGAGAAATTCGACAGTCCGGCCAGGCTGGCGAAATCTGCACGGGCGCTTTCAGCTATCATGCCGCCACCTTTCGCCGAGATGTTCGCCCGATGTCACTGCGCCGCCTGCTGCTTCCCCTGCTGCTGCTTTGCCTGAGCCTACCGGCCAGCGCCAACCTGTTCGATCGCCCCGCCGCCTCCCCCATCGGCGCGCCGCTGAACAACAGCAGCGACTTCCTGCCGGTACGCGAAGCCTTCAAGCTGAGCCTGGTCAGCAGTGACGCCAAGGCGGTGACCCTGCGCTTCGTCGCAGCCGAGGGCTACTACCTCTACCGCCATCGCTTCAATTTCAGCGTCGAGCCGACCGACCTGGTAGCGGGCGAAGCCGAGCTGCCGGCGGGCCAGGCCAAGCACGACGAGTTCTTCGGCGACGTCGAGGTCTACTACGGCGTACTGGACATTCGCCTGCCGCTGGAAAACCCGGACAACCGCCCGCTGCGCCTGCAAGTGGGCTATCAGGGCTGCGCCGACAAGGGCCTGTGCTACCCGCCGGAGAGCGAGTTCATCGAGATCGGCGATATGCCCGCCGCCAACTCCGGCGGCACCCTGGGCAGCGTGGCGGCCACAGCAGCGGCCTGGAACTGGAAGGAGCTGGCGCTGTTCTTCCTCGGCGGCCTGGCCCTGACCTTCACCCCCTGCGTGCTGCCAATGCTGCCGATCCTTTCCGGCGTGGTACTGCGCGGCCAGTTCGGCGGCATACGCGGGCTGAGCCTGTCACTGGCCTACGTGCTGCCAATGGCGATCTGCTTCGCCATCCTCGGTACCCTCATGGGCCTGTTCGGCGCCAGCCTGAACCTGCAGGCGCAACTGCAATCGCCCTGGGTACTGGTGCCCTTCGCCGCCTTCTTCACGGTCTTCGCCCTGGCCATGTTCGGCCTGTTCGAACTGCGCCTGCCACGCCTGATCAGCGAACCGCTCGACCGCCTGGCCGGCAAGACCCACGGGGGCTCGCACCTCAATGCCGCGCTGCTCGGCGTGCTCTCCAGCCTGCTGGTCAGCCCCTGCGTGTCGGCTCCGCTGGCCGGTGCCCTGCTTTATATAAGCGCCAGCGGTGATGCCCTGGGCGGCGGTCTCAAACTGCTCGCACTGGGCCTGGGCATGGGCACTCCACTGGTGCTGTTCGCCGTCGGTGGCGGCGCGCTGCTGCCAAAGAGCGGCACCTGGATGCTCACCGTGCGCAACGCCTTCGGCGTGCTGTTGCTGGCCGTGTCGGTGTGGCTGCTCGAGCGCGTGTTGCCGGGCAGCCTGAGCCTGGCGCTGTGGGGCCTGCTGGCAGGTGGTGTGGCGGTATTCCTCGGTGCGCTGGAGTTCGGGCCCAAGACGCACCGCCAGAAACTCGGCCAGATCGCCGGCCTGGCGCTGCTGGTCTATGCCCTGGCGGCAGGCTTCGGCGCGTTGCAGGGCGCAAGCGATCCGCTGCGTCCGCTGGGACAACTGGCGGGCACTGCTTCCGGCAGCGCCACGAGCGGCAAGAGCGACGCCTGGCAGACCCTGAGCAGCCCGGCCGAACTGGACGCAGCCCTGGCCGCAGCCAAGGCGGCCAACCAGCCGCTGCTGCTGGACTGGTATGCCGACTGGTGCATCAGTTGCAAGGTGATCGAGCGCGAAGTCTTCGGCAATGCCGAGGTGGGCAGCAAGCTCGACGGCTGGCGCCTGATTCGTTTCGACATCACCGAAAGCAATGCCGCCCAGCGCGCCCTGCTCGACCGCTATCAGCTGTTCGGCCCCCCTGCCATCCAGCTGTTCGCCGGCAACGGCAATGAACTGAACGATCTGCGGGTCGTGGGCGAAGTGGATGCCGCGACCTTCTCGGCGCGACTGGATCAGGCCGCCGCCCGCCGGTAACGACCGAAACGCCCGACATGGTCATATTCTTGCCGCAGTTGGCAGGCATCGTGTCGGCTATTGCTGACATCGCCCGGCTGCGGCATAGTCCCGCGCAGTTCGAACAACAAGGAATGCGACGATGGCCACTCTATTGGTGCTGCACGGCCCCAATCTCAACCTGCTGGGCACCCGCGAGCCCGACAAATACGGCGCCACCACCCTCGCCGAAATCAACCAGAGCCTGGAGCGGCACGCCCGCGAGGCAGGCCATCACCTGATGCACCTGCAGAGCAACGCCGAGTACGAGCTGATCGAGCGGATTCATGCCGCAAAAGGCGAAGGTGTCGACTTCATCCTGATCAATCCTGCCGCTTTTACCCATACCAGCGTCGCATTACGTGACGCATTGCTGGCAGTGAGCATCCCATTCATCGAAGTGCACCTGTCCAACGTGCACAAGCGTGAACCTTTTCGCCATCACTCCTACTTCTCCGACGTTGCGGTAGGGGTGATCTGCGGCCTCGGCGCCAGCGGTTACCGCCTGGCCTTGGAAGCCGCGCTGGAACAACTTGAAGCTAAACGACCCTGACCTCACCGGGAGTGGAACCGCCATGGATATCCGTAAAGTCAAGAAACTGATCGAGCTGCTGGAAGAATCCGGTATCGACGAGCTGGAGATCAAAGAGGGCGAAGAGTCCGTACGCATCAGCCGCCACAGCAAGCAGCCGGCCTATGCCGCGCAACCCATCTATGCCCAGGCACCGGCTCCGGTCGCTGCGCCCGTGGCCGCAGCCGCCCCGAGCGCCGAAGCCGCTCCGGCCGCCGCCCCGAAACTGAACGGCACCGTAGCCCGCTCGCCGATGGTCGGTACCTTCTACCGTGCCGCCTCGCCGACCTCGGCCAACTTCGTGGAAGTCGGCCAGACCGTGAAGAAAGGCGACATCCTGTGCATCGTCGAAGCAATGAAGATGATGAACCACATCGAAGCCGAAGCCAGCGGTGTGATCGAATCCATCCTGGTGGAAAACGGCCAGCCGGTTGAGTACGACCAACCCCTGTTCACCATCGTTTGATGCACGGGGAGCCTGCAATGCAGAAGCTGGAAAAAGTCCTGATCGCCAACCGTGGCGAAATCGCCCTGCGCATCCTGCGCGCCTGCAAGGAACTGGGCATCAAGACGGTGGCCGTGCACTCCACCGCCGACCGTGAGCTGATGCACCTGGGCCTGGCCGACGAGTCCGTCTGCATTGGGCCGGCGCCTGGTTCGCAGTCCTACCTGAACATCCCGGCGATCATCAGTGCCGCCGAACTCACCGGCGCCACCGGCATTCATCCGGGTTATGGCTTCCTGGCCGAGAACGCCGACTTCGCCGAACAGGTGGAAAACTCCGGTTTCGCCTTCATCGGTCCGACCGCCAACGTGATCCGCCTGATGGGTGACAAGGTGTCGGCCAAGGACGCCATGATCAAGTCCGGCGTACCGGTGGTACCGGGCTCCGACGGCCCGCTGCCGGAAGACGAAGAAGAAGCCCTGCGCATCGCCCGCGAAGTCGGCTACCCGGTGATCATCAAGGCCGCTGGCGGCGGCGGTGGTCGCGGCATGCGCGTGGTGCACAAGGAAGAAGACCTGATCAAGTCGGCCAAGCTGACCCGCACCGAAGCCGGTGCCGCGTTCGGCAACCCGATGGTCTATCTGGAGAAATTCCTCGGCAACCCGCGTCACGTGGAAGTGCAGGTGCTGTCCGACGGACAGGGCAATGCCATCCACCTGTATGACCGCGACTGCTCGCTGCAGCGCCGCCATCAGAAAGTGATCGAGGAAGCTCCGGCTCCGCTGATCGACGAGAAGGCCCGCGCCGAAGTACTCAAGCGCTGCGTCGATGCCTGCGTCGAGATCGGCTACCGTGGCGCCGGTACCTTCGAGTTCCTCTACGAAGACGGTCGCTTCTACTTCATCGAGATGAACACCCGTGTTCAGGTGGAGCATCCGGTCACCGAGATGGTCACCGGTATCGACATCGTCAAGGAGATGCTCAGCATCGCCGCAGGCAACAAGCTGTCCATCAGGCAGGAAGACGTGAAGATTCTCGGTCACTCCGTGGAGTGCCGGATCAACGCCGAAGACCCGGACAACTTCATGCCCAGCCCAGGCAAGGTCAAGCATTTCCATGCTCCGGGCGGTAATGGCGTACGCGTCGACTCGCACCTGTACAGCGGCTACAGCGTCCCGCCGCACTACGACTCGCTGATCGGCAAGCTGATCACCTTCGGCAAGGATCGTGACGAGGCCATGGCCCGCATGCGCAATGCCCTGGACGAGATCGTCGTGGACGGCATCAAGACCAACGTGCCGCTGCACCGCGACCTGACCCGCGACAAGGGCTTCGTCAAAGGTGGTGTGAACATCCATTACCTGGAAAAGAAACTGGGCATGGACAAGCACTGAGTGCTGTCTTCGCAACACCGAAAGGGAGCGGCCAAGGCCGCTCCCTTTTGCATTTTCACCGTCGAAGGATGAACGCCATGAACGGACTCGACCCCGCAGAGCGCAAAGCCGCCTCCATTGCCAGACTTCAGGCAGCCGGCATCCCCCATATCGACCACCTGCCGATGATCGAGCCCGCCAGCGAGGTTCGTCTGCGCAGTGCCGAAGAAATCGCCCGGCGCGCCATTGCCTGCCTGATCACCATCCAGGCCGCCTGTGACCGCAACGCCGGCAGCTATACGGCAGACAGCGCGCAGTGGTGCCAGCAATTGCTGGAGCGCTACGGCATCGAGCAACTGACCCCTGCCGAAGTGCGCATCCTGAACAACCAGGGCGAACAGCAGGACGTCATCAACATGGTCTGGAAGTACGAAGCCTACTGGGTTCTGCTCTGGGCCCTGGGCATCGTCGAGACGCTGGACTTTCCCGATCACACCATCGACTGCGACTTCGCCATCGAAGCCGTGTCAGGCCATGAGGATTTCGCCGCGTTCCTGCAGCAGGTTCGCTTGCGCGACATCCACAGCATCCTCGACGAGGCCGACCTGATCTATCGCTACCACTGGGCCTGCGTCGACGCCCGTCTGAAACAGGCCCCGATGCCCGCCGACATGAATGCAAGCGTAGTCATGGAGCGCCACGCCGCTTTAAACTGGCTGATCGATAACGATGGCCAGGACGACTGGGACAATCCCGACGTCAGTACCTGAGCCAGCCCATCGCAGCCGCCCCCTGGGCGCCCGAGTCAAACCCGCCGCGCCCAACCCGTCCGCGCGGCCCGCACAGAGAGCTTCCCATGCCCTGGTTACAAGTCCGTCTCGCCATCACCCCTGAGCAGGCGGAGACCTTTGAGGACGCCCTGCTGGAAGTGGGCGCCGTATCGGTGACCTTCATGGATGCCGAAGACCAGCCGATCTTCGAGCCGGATCTGGGCACCACCCCGCTGTGGTCGCACACCCATCTGCTGGCCCTGTTCGAGGCCGACACCGACGAAACCGCGCTGATCGCCCACCTGCAACTGCTGTGCGGCGGTTCACTGCCGGAACACCATGTCGAGCGCATCGAAGACCAGGACTGGGAGCGCAGCTGGATGGACAACTTCCAGCCGATGCGCTTCGGCCAGCGTCTGTGGATCGTGCCGAGCTGGCATGACGCACCGGAACCGGAAGCGGTCAACCTGCTGCTCGACCCCGGGCTGGCCTTCGGCACCGGTACCCACCCGACCACTGCGCTGTGCCTGGAATGGCTCGACGGCCAGACACTCGACGGCTGCACCGTACTCGACTTCGGCTGCGGCTCGGGCATTCTCGCCATCGCCGCACTGCTGCTCGGCGCGCCGCAGGCACTGGGCACCGACATCGACCCACAGGCGCTGGAGGCCTCGCGCGACAACGCGTCGCGCAACGGCATCGACCCGGCACGTTTCCCGGTCTATCTGCCCGCCGAGCTGCCGCAACAACCTGTTGAGGTGGTGGTGGCAAACATTCTCGCCGGCCCGCTGGTGTCCCTGGCACCGCAGATCACTGCACTGGTCAAAGCCGGTGGACGCCTGGCGCTGTCGGGCATTCTCGCCGAGCAGGCCGAAGAGGTACGCGCCGCCTATGCCGATGCCTTCGAACTCGACCCGACGGCGATCAAGGATGGTTGGGTACGCATCAGCGGCATCAGGCGCTGAATCCCGCGCAGCCATTGCGTTAGACTAGCCGCCTGGATTTTTCGGAACCGCGCATGAGCGAAAACCACGTCACCCAGTGCCCCCATTGCCGTACCAGCTTTCGCGTCAGCCAGGCGCAACTGGCTGCTGCGCATGGCGCCGTGCGCTGCGGGGCATGCCTGCACGTGTTCAACGCCGCCGAACAGCTGTTCGGCGCGGCCGTGACCAGCCGTCCGGCAGCGGCCAGAACGACGCCGGCACCTGCTGCTCCTGCTGCCGCCGCGCAGACGCCCAGCGCCAAACCGGACGCAGCGAAGCCTGCCGACGACACCCTGTGGATTCATGATGACCTCGACCTGGACGGCCTCGACCTGGACGAGGAGCTGGCCAGGCTGGAGGAGCAGGAACAACAGCTGTCGCAGCAATTCCTTGCGCTGGAACGAGCACCGCAGCACGCCGAGCGCTTCGACAATGCCACCCTGCCCGTCGACGAAGAACCGCACGACGAGGCCTGGGCCGAAGCCCTGCTGCGCGAGGAGCCGGTAAGGCGTGACGGCTTCGAGTTGCAGGCGACCGACAAGAGCGCAGCGCAGCCGCGCCCGGCGGCCAGCGCCGACAGCGAACGCATTGCCCCTCTCATCGCCAGTTCCGGGCAGCCCGCCGCCGAGACTGTCGATGCGCCGAACGAACCGAGCCTCGGCGACTTCCGGCACGACCAGGACGAAGAAGACGCGCGAGAGCCTGAACGTCAGGACTCACCGCGCAACGAGCCGAACCTGCGCGAAACCCGCCTGTTCGAACTGGACGACGAACCCCTGCAACTGGACTGGCGCCCACAGCAGACGCGCCCCTGGGGACGCTGGTTCGGCTGGGGCCTGCTCAATCTGCTCGCTGCCGGTGGCCTGCTGGCGCAGTACGCCGCCTACAACTTCGATGAGCTGGCCCGCCAGGATCGTTATCGTCCCTGGTTCGAACAGCTGTGCCCGAACATCGGCTGCGAGCTGCCGTCGAAGGTCGATATCAGCCAGATTCGCAGCAGCAACCTGGTGGTGCGCAGCCATCCGGAATTCTCCGGTGCGCTGATCGTCGATGCCATTCTCTACAACCGCGCACCATTCGCCCAACCCTTCCCACTCCTGGAAATGCGCTTCGCCGATCTCGGCGGCCAGTTGATCGCCAGCCGCCGCTTCAAGCCCAGCGAGTACCTGGCTGGCGAGCTGGCTGGGCGGAGCGAAATGCCGCCACAGACGCCGATCCATATCTCTCTGGACATCCTCGATCCGGGCCCGCGCGCGGTGAACTACAGCCTCAGCTTCCATTCGCCCGAATAGCCTGGAGGCAGCGCGACCGCTGGTCGCGAGCCTCCGTTCTAACTACTGGCAATAAGCCCCTGGCTGTTCAGAATTTGTTCAAAACAACCTTTATCCGGTCATCCAGAGCGGGTATCATGCCCACCCTTTCGCGAGCACCGACCCACCATCGTTCCCCCTGAGGACACAGTGGAGGCCAGGTGTCGATCGCCCTTTGTCTCAACTGCGAACCAACAAGCAGGGACGCCCCATGTCGGCCCCACGTATTGGCCCCTACACATTGCCCAATCGGTTGATCCTGGCCCCCATGGCCGGTGTCACCGATCGCCCGTTCCGCCAGCTGTGCCGCCGTCTCGGCGCCGGCCTGGTGGTGTCGGAGATGGTCACCAGCGATGTGCGCCTGTGGAACAGCCGCAAGTCCAGCCTGCGCCTGCTGCATGCCGGTGATCCCGAGCCGCGCTCGGTGCAGATCGCCGGTGGCGACCCGCAGATGCTCGCCGAAGCGGCGCGCAAGAACGTCGAACTGGGCGCGCAGATCATCGACATCAACATGGGCTGCCCGGCCAAGAAGGTCTGCAACAAGGCCGCCGGCTCCGCCCTGCTGCGTGACGAGCCGCTGGTGCGCGAGATTCTCCAGGCGGTGGTTGGCGCGGTGGACGTGCCGGTGACCCTGAAGATCCGCACCGGCTGGGACAGACAGAACAGGAACGGCATCACCGTGGCGAAGATCGCCGAAGATGCCGGCATAACGGCGCTGGCGGTACATGGCCGCACCCGCGCCGACCTCTACACCGGCGAAGCCGAGTACGACACCATCGCCGCCATCAAGCAGGCGGTATCGATTCCGGTGTTCGCCAACGGCGACATCGACTCTCCACAGAAGGCCAAGGCCGTGCTCGACGCCACCGGCGCCGATGCCCTGCTGATCGGCCGCGCCGCCCAGGGGCGGCCGTGGATCTTCCGCGAGATCGATCATTACCTGCGCACTGGCGAAACCCTGCCAGCCCCCGCACTGATCGAGGTGGAACGCATTCTGCTAGAGCACCTGGCCGCATTGCACGCCTTCTACGGCGAACTGATGGGCACCCGTATCGCCCGCAAGCATGTCGGCTGGTATCTGGCAACCTTGCCGGGCGCCAGGGAGTTTCGCGCCCAATTCAACCGTCTGGAAAGCACGGACGCACAGTGCGCCCACGTTCGCGCGTTCTTTCGCGAACGGCACGAAGAAGGAAACGAGGTGGCCGCATGACGTTGATGACTGAGACCTTAGTGAGTGGAACTGCACCCGTGAGTGACAACACCAGCTTGAAACAGCACCTGAACACGCCGAGCGAAGAGGGCCAGACCCTGCGCGGCGCCGTGGAGAAGGCGCTGCACAACTATTTCGCCCATCTCGAGGGCGCGGACGTCACCGACGTGTACAACCTGGTGCTCACCGAAGTCGAAGCGCCGCTGCTGGAAACCGTCATGAACCACGTGAAGGGTAACCAGACCAAGGCCTCCGAACTGCTCGGCCTGAACCGAGGCACCCTGCGCAAGAAGCTCAAGCAGTACGACCTGCTGTAATCCCGAACTCCCGAAAAGGGCGGCCTGCATAGCCGCCTTTTTTGCTGACTTCCCGCTCTGATGGATTCTGAAATGACCGACCAGACCACCCGCCTTCCCGTTCGCCGTGCGCTGATCAGCGTATCCGACAAGACCGGTATCCTCGAATTCGCCCGCGAGCTTGTCGCCCTCGGCGTGGAAATCCTCTCCACCGGCGGCACCTACAAGCTGCTCCGGGACAACGGCGTGGCAGCGGTGGAAGTGGCCGACTACACCGGCTTCCCGGAAATGATGGACGGCCGCGTGAAAACCCTGCATCCGAAGATTCACGGCGGCATCCTCGGCCGTCGCGCCCTGGACGGTGCGGTGATGGACGAGCACGGTATCAAGCCGATCGACCTGGTAGCGGTCAACCTGTACCCCTTCGAAGCCACCGTGGCCAAGCCTGATTGCGATCTGGCCGATGCCATCGAAAACATCGACATCGGTGGCCCGACCATGGTTCGTTCGGCTGCGAAGAACCACAAGGACGTCGCCATCGTGGTCAACACCGGCGACTACGCCGGCATCGTCGAGGCTCTGAAAGCCGGCGGCCTGACCTATGCCCAGCGCTTCGACCTGGCGCTGAAGGCCTTCGAGCACACCGCCGCCTACGACGGCATGATCGCCAACTACCTGGGCACCATCGACCAGGCTGCCGATACCCTGTCCACCGAAGGCCGTGGCGCCTTCCCGCGCACCTTCAACAGCCAGTTCGTCAAGGCGCAGGAAATGCGTTACGGCGAAAACCCGCACCAGAGCGCCGCGTTCTACGTCGAGGCGAAGAAGGGCGAGGCCAGCGTCTCCACCGCCGTGCAGTTGCAGGGCAAGGAACTGTCGTTCAACAACGTGGCAGACACCGACGCGGCGCTCGAGTGCGTGAAGAGCTTCGTCAAACCGGCCTGCGTCATCGTCAAGCACGCCAACCCCTGCGGCGTGGCCGTGGTTCCGGAAGACGAAGGCGGCATCCGCAAGGCCTACGACCTGGCCTACGCCACCGACACCGAATCGGCCTTCGGCGGCATCATCGCCTTCAACCGCGAGCTGGATGGCGAAACCGCCAAGGCCATCGTCGAGCGCCAGTTCGTCGAAGTGATCATCGCCCCGAGCATCAGCGCCGCAGCCCGTGAAGTGGTTGCCGCCAAGGCCAACGTGCGCCTGCTGGAATGCGGTCAGTGGCCTGCCGAACGTGCCGCCGGCTGGGACTTCAAACGCGTCAACGGTGGCCTGCTGGTACAGAGCCGCGACATCGGCATGATCAAGGCAGAAGACCTGAAGATCGTCACCCAGCGCGCCCCGAGCGAGCAGGAAATCCACGACCTGATCTTCGCCTGGAAAGTGGCCAAGTTCGTCAAGTCCAACGCCATCGTCTACGCCAGGAACCGCCAGACCGTCGGTGTCGGCGCCGGCCAGATGAGCCGCGTCAACTCCGCCCGTATCGCCGCGATCAAGGCCGAACATGCCGGCCTGCCGGTACAGGGCGCGGTGATGGCGTCCGACGCCTTCTTCCCGTTCCGCGACGGCATCGACAATGCCGCCAAGGCCGGCATCACCGCGGTGATCCAGCCGGGTGGTTCGATGCGTGACAACGAAGTGATCGCGGCTGCCGACGAAGCCGGCATTGCCATGGTGTTTACCGGCATGCGCCATTTCCGTCATTGATTGGCTGGTGGATGGCTTCGGCCATCCACCCTACGCCCACCTTATTTCGTAGGGTGGATAGCGCTTTTCCTATCCACCGAACGGGCCGCCGGCCCGCCTCCATCGGGAGAGAGACATGAACGTATTGATCATCGGCAGCGGCGGTCGTGAACACGCCCTGGCCTGGAAAGTGGCGCAGGACAAGCGCGTCGAGAAGGTCTTCGTCGCCCCGGGCAACGCCGGCACCGCGGTGGAAGCCAAGTGCGAGAACGTCGCCATCGACGTGCTGGCCATCGAGCAGCTTGCCGATTTTGCCGAGAAGAACGTGCAGCTGACCATCGTCGGCCCGGAAGCGCCGCTGGTCAAAGGCGTGGTCGACCTGTTCCGCAAGCGCGGCCTGGACATCTTCGGCCCCACCGCCGCCGCCGCCCAGCTGGAAGGCTCCAAGGCCTTCACCAAGGATTTCCTCGCCCGCCAGAAAATCCCGACTGCCGACTACCAGAACTTCACCGAAGTCGAGCCGGCACTGGCCTACCTGCGCGAGAAAGGCGCCCCCATCGTGATCAAGGCCGACGGCCTGGCCGCAGGCAAGGGCGTGATCGTCGCCATGACCCTGCAAGAGGCCGAGGACGCCGTGCGCGACATGTTGGCCGGCAATGCGTTCGGCGACGCAGGCTCGCGCGTTGTCATCGAAGAGTTTCTCGATGGAGAGGAGGCCAGCTTCATCGTCATGGTCGACGGCGAGAACGTGCTGCCGATGGCCACCAGCCAGGATCACAAGCGCGTCGGCGACGCCGACAGCGGCCCGAACACCGGCGGCATGGGCGCTTACTCCCCGGCTCCGGTGGTCACCGCCGAGGTGCACAAGCGCGTCATGGACGAAGTGATCTACCCGACCGTGCGCGGCATGGCCAGCGAAGGCAACGTCTACACCGGCTTCCTCTATGCCGGCCTGATGATCGACAAATCCGGCGCACCGAAGGTCATCGAGTTCAACTGCCGCTTTGGCGACCCGGAAACCCAGCCGATCATGGTGCGCCTGGAAAGCTCGCTGGTGCTGTTGGTCGAGGCAGCGCTGGCCAAGGCTCTGGACAAGGTCGAGGCCACCTGGGATCCGCGCCCGACCGTTGGCGTGGTGCTGGCTGCCGGCGGCTACCCGGGTGACTACGCCAAGGGCGACGTGATCGAAGGCCTGGATGAAGCCGCCAAGCTCGACGGCAAGGTGTTCCATGCCGGGACCGCGCTGAAAGACGGCCGGATCGTCACCGCCGGCGGCCGCGTGCTGTGCGCCACCGCCATCGGTGCCAGCGTCGCCGATGCCCAGCAGCAGGCTTATCGCCTGGCCGAGAAGATTCGCTGGAACGGCATGTTCCACCGCAACGACATCGGCTATCGGGCCATCGCCCGCGAGCGCGGCGAAGGCTGAAACCCCTCCCCCATACCGCTCACTTGAGCTTGTTCGCGCTTGCTCTCCGCTCCCATTCAGCAGAGAGAGGGGCTGGGGGGAGGGGCTGAAAACGACGCTAAACGACCAGCCTCCCCTTTCCCCAGAGCGGCGAGGGGACTGATCGTGTTCGCAGAGGCTTGAGCCCCTGCACCGGCTCCTCGGGTCGCCTCCGAGCACACACCTCGAGCAGGTTTAGACGCCAGTCGGCGAGTCTCGCTTGTGCCCCAGCCCACTGGCCGCGCCCTCCGACGAGAAGGCAACGTGGCCATTGCACGTATTTTCCAGCCTTCGCCTCACCCCTTTGCCATGGGGATGCAGGGACTGGAAGACCATCCACAAACCACCCGCCATCATCGCCTCTGCACCAGAAGTCGTCCCCATTTTCTCAACCGGAACAGGTCGGCTTGACACACGTCTGCCCTGCAATGCGGCCAGCGCTCTTGGCCACTTCCTGCGCGACAACGGCGAAATCGGCACCGTCAACGCCAACCAGAGCCTGGCCGCCAACCTCGACCAGGCCTTCTACCGCGACTACACCGACCGCCTGCCCCTCACCCCCGACGTCGCCACCCTGCCCGGCATGAAAGGCTCTGGCGCCGTGCGCGACCTGCACGAAGCCGCCATGCAGAACCCCGAACTGCGCGAACGGCTGGCAGCTTGAAAGGCTGGTATCGCAACGACATCCTCTACGGCGGTGCCGGCGACGATGTACTGGACGGTGGCCAAGGCTCCAACGAACTCTATGGCGGTGATGTGCTGCGTGTCCACGAAGACGCCAAGAACAACCTTTTCGTCGGTGGCAAGGGCAATGACACGATGTACGGCAGCAAACATGCCGACACCTACCTGTTCAACCTTGGCGATGGCCAGGACACC